>Ga0206127_1000569_pt1 | contig 44570 bp, 45 predicted proteins | sample Helgoland_Spring_6_FD_148646 | JGI IMG/M metagenome (GOLD analysis project Ga0206127, IMG submission 148646) | Pelagic subsurface seawater microbial communities from Kabeltonne, Helgoland, North Sea - Helgoland_Spring_Bloom_20160419_1 | ecosystem: Environmental > Aquatic > Marine > Epipelagic ...
CTAAGGTATTGGATCTGCTTGAGACGACCGTTGCGGGCGTCGGTGGTGAGATACAGCTCACGGACGCGCTGGATGAGCTACTTAAGCATGACGGGCTAAACGCCTTTGAGACCGACGCAGGCATCTTTGACTGTGGCAACAAGCAGGGTTTTTTAAGTGCAAACTTAGCGGTAGGTATGCGCGATCCTGACACCAGGCAGCTTATAAAGTTGCTAATTGAAAAGAGCGGCTGGTAGGATTCGATATCTATGGCTTAGGCGCGGCACTGGTCGATACCGAAGTGGTTGTTTCTGATGAATTTCTAAAGCTGAACGTGATAGAGAAGGGTGTCATGACCCTTGTTGATGAGGCTCGGCAGGCTGAACTCCTTAAAGCCTTCAGTGCAGACCAGCGCCACCTTATGAAAAAGTCTGGCGGCTCTGCCTGTAACACGGTCATCGCTGCGGCAAACTTTGGCTCAAAAACCTTTTTTAGCGGCAAGGTTGCGGCCGATGATGACGGTGAGCACTTTGTTGGCGATCTTGCCGAATCCGGCGTCGCCTTCCATGCGGCTTCGCCTGAGGCGGGCGTTACGGGGAAGTGCCTTGTGATGGTCACAGATGATGCCGAGAGGACAATGAACACCTACCTCGGTGCATCCGAGCAGCTCACCGGCAGAGAAATTGATGAAGCTGCCTTGCTTGAGTCGGAGTGGCTCTATATCGAGGGCTACTTGCTCACTGACGATGCCCGGGCAGCCTTAATAAAAGATGTCGTAACCAAAGCCAAAGAGTCTGGCGTTAAAGTGGCGCTGAGCCTTTCCGCCCCCTTTGTGGCTCAAATTTTTGCAGACAACCTACGTGCTGTAATCGGTGACGGGGTTGGCCTTGTGTTTTGTAACAAGGATGAGGCCCTAGTCTTTACCCAAACCAAGACAGTTGATGAGGCGTGTGGGGCGTTAAAGCAGAGCGCGAAAACATTTGCTGTTACGGATAGTGCTCAGGGTGCGATCGTCTTTGATGGCAAAGACACAGTCAGTGTACCAGGTGTTCCTGCCGAATCGGTTGATACAAACGGCGCTGGGGATATGTTTGCGGACGCCTTTCTATAAGCGGTAACAGCGGGCCTTGATTTTAAATGGGCGGCGGAGCTGGCCAATGAATCGGCAGCGCGAGTGGTGGGCCAGTTTGGTCCTAGGCTTGATACGATAGAGTTTGATTCTATAAAACAGTCGTTCGGGCTCTAGAATTCGATAAAGGCTATTATCGCTATACAGCGAATTTTGCATGACTCATCAGATGCGGTTTTGAAACAAGAATTTAGCTAAAAAGTTACTCAAATTAGATATGGAGATAATGTGAAAAAAGTTTACGTTGGAATGAGTGCGGATTTAATTCACCCTGGGCACTTGAATATACTGAAAGTTGCATCAGAGTTAGGTCAGGTTACCGTTGGTGTGTTAACAGATTCCGCAATCGCGAGTTATAAAAGATTGCCGTATATGAATTATGAGCAGCGCGCAGATATAGTTAGTAATTTAAAGGCTGTTTCTGAAGTAATTCCGCAATCAACCCTAGATTATAGTGAGAACTTAAAAGCTCTAAAACCCGACTACGTGGTTCATGGAGATGATTGGAAAGATGGTGTTCAGCAACACACGCGTCAGATCGTGATTGATACCATTGCTGAGTGGGGTGGCGAGTTAGTTGAGGTGCCTTACACTCAAGGTATTTCATCGACTGCTTTAAATAAAGCGGTGAAAGAATTGGGAACTACACCGCAAATTCGTCTAAGTAGCTTGCGACGCCTTCTACATGCAAAGCCTTTAGTTCGCTTTCTTGATCTTCACAATGCGTTAAGTGGTCTTATTATCGAGCACACTAAAGTAGAGGTAGATGGCATTTCTCGTGAATTTGACGGTATGTGGGGAAGCAGTCTTACTGATTCAACAGCTAAAGGGAAGCCGGACATTGAAGCGGTTGATGTAAGTTCAAGGATGGCGACTCTGGGAGAAGTGCTGGAGGTAACCACAAAACCTATCATATATGATGCTGATACCGGAGGTCAGACTGAGCATTTTAAGTTCACTGTAAGAACGCTAGAGCGGCTCGGAGTATCGGCCGTTATTATTGAGGACAAGACCGGACTAAAGAAAAACTCTTTGTTTGGCAATGAGGTGCCGCAAACTCAAGACAGCATTGAAAATTTCTGTCACAAAATCTCATCTGCAAAAGATATTCAAGTAACCGATGATTTTATGGTTATTGCGCGCATTGAAAGCCTTATTTTAGAGGCTGGTATGGATGATGCTGTAGAGCGTGCCAAAGCGTATTTGGACGCTGGCGCTGATGGAATTATGATTCATAGTAGAAGAAAAGATCCAGCTGAAATATTCGAATTTTGTCGGCAATATGCTGAATTTGGAAAGAAAAAACCTCTGGTCGTGGTTCCCTCAAGCTTCAATTCTGTCACGGAAGATGAACTGGAAAAAGCAGGTGTTAATGTAGTGATATATGCTAATCACCTACTCCGCAGCGCATTCCCTGCAATGCAGGAAACAGCTACATCTATCCTAAAGCATAGTCGATCTTTAGAGTGTGATCAGAGGATGCTTTCTATTAAAGAAATCCTGAATCTGATACCGGGGACCAAATAATGATAGAAGTCAAAGATTTTTTTGATTCGTTGAAAAGCGAAGGTGTTCGCAAGTACTGTGGAGTTCCAGACTCGTTATTAAAGAATATATGTGCTTATATATCTGATAACACAACATCAAATGAGCATCTAATTACTGCCAATGAAGGTTCTGCTGTAGCTTTAGCTGTTGGCCAGTATATTGCAAGTGGCAAACCGTCTTTGGTGTATATGCAAAACTCGGGATTTGGAAACGCTATAAATCCACTGCTTTCATTAGCTGACGCTAAGGTTTACGGTATCCCTATGCTAGTAATGGTTGGTTGGCGTGGTGAGCCTGGCGTTAAAGATGAGCCGCAGCATATTAAGCAAGGTGAGGTTATGGAGCGACTACTGGATGCGTGTGGTCTCCCGACGATAATTATTGGTGCTGAAACTAAGAGTATTGAGGAGGTTTTGAAGTCAGCTGTAGCGCTGACAATATCTAATAATCAGCCGGTTGTATTGCTGGTAAAAAAAGGTACCTTTGGGCCCTACAAGCTTAAGAATACCATACCAGATATTGCTGAATCATCTCGCGAAGATGCTATTGAAATGATCGTTGAGGCTTCTGAAGCTGATGATATTTTTGTATCTACCACAGGAATGCCATCAAGGGAGCTTTTCGAAATTCGAGTTAAAAATCAACAGTCTCATGAGAAGGATTTTTTAACCGTGGGTTCAATGGGTCACGCTAATATGATAGCGCTGGGTGTGGCTCAAAATACAGATAGACATGTTTTTTGTATCGATGGCGATGGCGCAAGTATTATGCACCTCGGAAACATCACCTCGACGGGCCAATCAGGTGCTGAGAATCTGATTCATATTGTATTAAATAATGCTGCGCACGACTCTGTAGGTGGTCAGCCAACTTGTGGGGATGTGATTGATTTCCCCTTAATAGCTAAAGCTTGTGGATATGCCTCTGCTAAAAGTATGTCTGAACTCGATAAGATACGAAATTATATTGAGAAAATTAAGAGTCAGTCTGGGCCGCACTTGCTTGAAGTGAGGATTAAAAAGGGCTCAAGAAGTGATCTGGGCAGGCCAACCTCTAGTCCTCTCCAGAATAAAGCAGCTTTGATGAAAGCCTTCAGGTGATATGGTGAATTACTTTAATCCTGTAAATTTAGTCTTTGGAAGTTTAGTAAGAAGAAAAATTGCAGAGGAATGTGTCGGTAAGAGTGTCCTAATTATTTGTTCCTCAACTGCATATAATAGATATTCTAAAGATCCCGAGTTAAGTGCTCTCTTTAATTTGGCGAACGTGACATTTGAGCATGGTTTTGAGAGTAATCCATCACTCGCAGATATCATGGAAATTAGTCATAAATATCGGGATAGATCATTAGATCTCATTGTCGGCCTAGGCGGCGGTAGCGCTATGGATGTGGCGAAAATAGCGAGTGTATCTATTCCGGCTATTAGAAAAGGAATGCATATTGATGATCTCTTAAAGGATTTAACCCTGTTTTCACGCTTCAAAGAAATCGACTGCATTCAAGTGCCCACTACAGCGGGAACTGGAAGTGAGGTAACTCCATTTGCCACAGTGTGGGATTATCGAAGTCAGCAAAAAAAATCTTTAAGTCATCCTGTCATGTATGCAAAAAAAGCATTTGTAGACCCCGACTTTCTGTCTCAGGTTCCTTTAGAAGTGGCTATATCCACTGGCCTTGATGCTTTGAATCAAGCTTTTGAATCGATTTGGAATGTAAATGCAAATGAATTTACCCGTCCGCTATCACGACGAGCAGTGGTTTTGGCTTTGCAGGGCTTACCACTAATAAATGAAGCTTCTAATGATGCTGAATTGAGGGCCAAGCTTTCATTGGCTAGTTTATTTGCAGGCCTAGCAATTAGCCAAACTAGAACCTCAATTTGCCACTCAATCTCATATCCGCTCACTTTGAAATATGGAATGCCGCATGGAATGGCATGCGCATTTTCGATGCTTGAGGTTTATGAATATAATTCCGCGCTAGTAAAAGATGATATCGAAATAATAACGTTTAATTTGAAGCAAGATCCATATACAGCCTTAGAAAATATTTTCAGTCAGCATGAACTGAATTCTCACTTCGCAAAAGCTTTGCCTAATAAGTCTACTTTTACAGATTCAATTGAAGATTTTATAACGACAGGGAGATTTGAAAATAATATAAAAAAATGCAATCGCACCGACTTAATTAATATTATCACAGCTAGTTATAATACAGCAGTTGGCTAAAAGTCGAGGCTGGGTTTATGCTAAGTTTTGTGTTTCATTAGTGCGAATTTGCCTCCCTTGATACTGACTGTGCTATAAAAATACGACACAATTGATTTAGAGATTGGCCGTCAAACTGTTGGTCTGAAAGTAACGATGACTGACACCTGAGGCTCAATTCTTCACTCCAAAGTATATCCATTAGCACTTATATTTAACGCTCCACCTAAGCTGGGTTCCCTGTGTCTAGTGTTGGCAGTCTATTAGTTGATGATTTTTTAAGGCTCGCTGCGTTGTATGAAATTTAACATTTAACATTTAACATTTACCATTTATGGTTTTTAGTACGTAAAGTAGGCATCAATAAGGGTGTTCGTTTTGATGAAGAAAGAAAAAATAGTAGTAGTTGGATCAGGTTACGTTGGTATGTCTCTGGCAGTATTAATTGCGCAGAATCACCATGTTGTCGTGTTGGATATAGATTCTGAGCGAGTTGATACAATCAACAAAAATGAGTCGACAATAGCAGATCGCGAAATTGAGTCTTTTTTACGTGTAAAGCGGCTTTCAATAAAAGCGACTCTCAACAAAAAAGAGGCTTATAAGGACTCTAGATTTGTTATTGTAGCTACGCCTACAGACTATAATCCAGAAACTAATAAATTTGATACTAGCGCAGTTGATCAAGTTGTATCGGATGCGTTAACAATCAACCCAAACGCTTTTGTTGTCATAAAGTCAACAATACCGGTTGGTCATACCTTAGAGTTACAAAAAACTCTTAAGACGCATAGAGTGATTTTTTCTCCCGAATTTCTTCGAGAGGGGCAAGCCCTTAGCGATCACCTCTTCCCGTCGCGGATTATAGTGGGTGGTGTTTGTGAGGACTCCAAAGTTTTTGCTGCAATTCTCGAGCAAGGCGCTGAGCAAGAACAGATCGAAAAGTTATTCATGCCTTCAAATGAAGCTGAGGCGGTTAAATTATTTGCCAATACTTATCTCGCAATGCGCGTCTCGTTCTTTAATGAGCTAGATTCCTACTGCTTGGCTCATGATCTCGATTCTAGAAGCATTATTGAGGGGGTGTGTCTCGATCAACGAATAGGCCAAGGTTACAATAACCCTTCGTTTGGGTATGGAGGCTATTGCTTACCGAAAGACACAAAGCAACTCTTGGCAAATTTTGATGGAATTCCTCAAAGTATTATCCAGGCAGTCGTATCATCTAACTCGATTCGTCAAGAATATCTTGCTCGTGAAATTTTAAATTCTCAGCCGCGCTGCGTCGGGTTTTATCGGTTAGTTATGAAAGAGGGAAGTGATAACTTCAGGTCATCAGCGGTTCAGGAGATCATGCAATTGGTGCAGAGTAAAGGCGTGGAACTTGTAATTTATGAGCCTAACCTGGAGGTGATTGAATATTTTGGAGTTAAGGTCATTCGGGATCTTGAGCACTTTAAATATAAAGCTGATATCATAGTTGCCAACCGAAATTCAGATGAGTTGGGAGATGTTAAATCAAAATTATTTAGTCGTGATGTTTTTCAGGTTGATTAAACTATATGCTTAGGAAATGTTTGTTCTTGGATCGCGACGGGGTCATAAATGTTGACAAAAATTACGTATACAAGATTGAGGATTTCGAGTTTATTGACGGTATCTTTTCCTGTGCTAGAGCAGCTATATCAAAAAATTACTTAATATGCGTTATCACTAATCAGGCTGGTATCGGGAGAGGGTATTATACCGTTGAGGATTTTGAACTGTTAACTAGCTGGATGTGCCAGAAGTTTTGCTCCGAAGATATCCCTATTACTAAGGTTTATTTCTCTCCTTATCACCCAACTCATGGTGTCGGACAGTATAAGAGAGAACATGTATCGCGAAAGCCTAATCCAGGGATGATTCTCCAGGCAGCAAGCGAGCTCGGGATTGATTTAAGTTGCTCTGTTCTAATTGGAGATAAAACTTCTGATCTTCAGGCGGGACACAACGCGGGAATCAAGACCAATATTTACTTTGGGTCAGAAGATAGCGAAATAAAAGTAGAGTTCGATTACTATCATATATCTCACCTAGAAGATGCTCTAACTTATATCTAAGGTAATTCTTTGAAAACACTCTTAGTATTAGCGGGTGGTTTTGGCACACGCCTTCGTTCGATAGTTTCAGATGTTCCAAAACCATTGGCTCCTGTCGCGGAAAAGCCATTTATAGTCCACTTAATCGATCACTGGTTGAATCAAGGGGTTAAAGATTTTATTTTCTTGCTGCACTATGAAGCCCACCAAATCGAAACTGTTTTAGGTCAAGTCGCAGCTGATAATAAAGCATTAAACGCTCGGTTTAGGATAATTATAGAAGAGGCCCCCCTTGGCACTGGAGGGTCAGTTTTAAATGCAATCTATGAATTTGGTATCGATGATGATTTCTTGGTGGCAAATGCAGACACATGGCTGGAGTCAGGTGTGCAAGATATTTCTGAGAAAACTCCCTGTGCGCTGGCGGCCATAAGCGTGCAGAATAGTGAGCGTTACGGATCATTAGAGCTAAGCGGCGAGACAATTACTTCTTTTCAAGAAAAATCAAAATCAAAAGAAGATACATATGTGAGTTCTGGGCTCTATCATTTGACACCTTCAATATTTAGTGGGTTTATACGGGGCTCGAATTTTTCCTTGGAGGAGGATGTGTTTCCTGCTCTCGTATCGATTGGTCAATTAAGCGTTTTGAAGGTAAGTGGAAATTTTATTGATATAGGTATTCCAGAGGATTATTTAAAATTTTGTAAGTGGATGGAGTCAGGTAAAAAAGATGAGCTATGATTTAAGTAAGTGTATTGTTGACGAAAACGTATCGATAAAAGATGCGCTAAGAAAGGTTGATGAAAATCACTACGGCTTCATTTTCTTGAGCAATGAGGACGGCAAGGTAGTGGGGCTTGCGACTGACGGGGATATTCGACGTGCGCTTATCAGTGGAGCGATTATTGATGCTCCTATATCTACCTGTGCAAATACAACTTTTTTATCGGCGAATGTCGATACGTCAAGAGAGAAATTAATTAAGCAATTAGATAGTCATATTAAGTTCATTCCGATACTCGATAAAGTAGGAAAACTTAAGTCGGTGATTTCAAAAGACTACCTGCCACTAGGAGATGAAAAGGCAACCTATATACGGTCTAGAGCCCCGGTGCGGATTAGCTTTGGTGGTGGCGGGTCTGATCTAACACATTACTTCGCGAATAGTTCGGGCGCAGTTATAAATACAGCCGTCTCAATTTATAGCCATGGTGTGATGAGGGTCCGAGAAGATTCTAAAATTATCATTAGCTCACTAGACCTGAACGCTAAGTTGACTGCTAATAATCTCGAAGATGCATTATGCCAGGTAGGTCCTTTCGGATTGATTCAGTCTCTGCTGCATGTAGTACAACCAAAATATGGTTTTGAATTGTGCCTAAACTCGGACTTCCCGGTTGGGTCAGGTCTGGGCGGTTCTGCAACTCTCTCGGCAGTTGTCTTAGGGTGTTTTAACATGGTTCGTCAAGACCCATGGAATCAGTATGAGTTGGCAGAAATTGCTTTCCAGGCAGAGAGGTTGCATCTTGGAGTCGCCGGAGGTTGGCAGGATCAATATGCTGCAGTATTCGGAGGTTTTAATTTTATTGAGTTTCATTCGGAGGAAAATATTGTCAACCCGATTCGGGTGCATCCTGATATAGCTTTAGAACTTGAAGAGAGTCTGGTTCTTTGTGATACGGGAATTGCGCATCACTCAGGAAATATCCATGAAAATCAAAAAGAGACGATGACGTCAAATCTTGTACAAAAAATGGTAGAAGCTAATGTCGACTTATCCTACGAGACTCGTAATTATTTACTTAGGGGTGAGCTTGATAGATTTGGTGAATGTTTGGATAAGGCATGGAGGCTAAAGCGTAATTTCAGCAGAATGATATCCAATGAGCATCTTGATGAAATCTATGAAGGGGCACTGCAAAGTGGTGCTTTGGGGGGGAAGCTCCTGGGAGCGGGAGGCGGTGGTTTCTTTATTTTTTATGTTCCTCCATTTAAAAAACACGCTTTGATTAGGTATTTAATGTCTAGAAATCTGGCTGTAAAGCCATTTCGTTTTGAGCCGGATGGGCTGAAAACTTGGAAATCAAGAGAGGAGTCTAATAAGACTTCTTCTGAGGGGAAAAATTAATGGAAATTTCAGATTTTATTTTGGGGCAGAAAAATGTCTTTGTTATTGCTGAAATTGGCAATAACCACAACGGAAGTGTTGAGTTAGCCTTAGAGATGGTAGATGCCGCGCACGAGGCTGGGGCAAATTGCGTCAAATTTCAGATGCGAAATATGTCTTCTGTTTATAGGAAAAAAAGTCTTGCTAAAAAGGGCGAAGACCTTGGAACTGAATACGTTTTAGATCTTTTAGAGCGGTTTCAATTGTCCCAGGATGAGCACAAACAGGTTGCGCAATACTGTGAAGATAAAGGGATTCTCTACATGTGTACTCCCTGGGACTCAGATAGTATTGTAGCTTTGGAGGAGCTTAATGTTCAGGCCTACAAAGTAGCCTCTGCAGATCTAACAAATTTACCTTTGATTGAAAATCTTATCGCCACTGGAAAGCCACTTATTTTGTCGACAGGAATGAGCGCTGTTGATGAAATCCAAATTACAACCAACTTCCTCAATTCCCGAAATGCCGAGTTTGTCCTATTGCACTGTAATAGCACTTACCCTGCACCATTCCATGATATTAATCTCAACTGGATGAAAAAGCTCAAGAATATTCACTCGCTGATTGGCTATTCTGGGCACGAAAGAGGGATTGCCGTCACGCTGGCTGCGGTTGGTCTTGGCGCCAAGGTTGTGGAGAGACACTTTACATTTGATAGAAGTATGGAAGGGCCTGACCATGCTGCTAGTCTAGAGAGGGGCGAGTTTAAAGCTCTTGTTGCAGGTATCAGAGAGATCGAAGAGGCCTTAGGTGATGGGCTTGAGAGAACCATTTCACAGGGTGAAATGATAAATCGCGAAAACTTGGCTAAAAGTCTGGTTGCCTCTACAGGGTTAGCTAAGGGGACCATTATAGCGCCTCAACACTTAAAAGTTCTGAGCCCTGGCCAGGGCTTATCCGCTCAAAACTATGAGCAGCTTTTGGGGCGGGTAGTTCAACGTGACATGTTGGAGGAGGAGTATTTTTACCCGTCAGATCTGCAAGACACAAGAGTTGAGCCGAAGATTTATAAATTCAACCGCCCATGGGGTGTCCCAGTTCGTTACCATGATTTTGCCGAATATAATGCCAAGATCAGTCCCGATGTTTTTGAGTTTCATCTTTCTTATTCAGATCTAGATCTTGATGTCGAAGAATTCCTGACTGGGGAGTACGGCTGTGGCTTTGTTGTTCATGCTCCAGAGCTGTTTTCTGGAAGTCGGCTTATGGATTTGGCTTCACCTGATGAAGAGTATCGTCAATATTCAGTCAGAGAGACGCAGCGAGTCATCGGTATTACTCGCTTCTTGAAAAAATATTTCCCAGCTACCAAACGACCAATGATCGTAGCGAACATTGGTGGCTTCACAATGGATGCATTACTGCCAGCCGATCAAATAGATGCTTACTATGAGCGGTTTGCAGACAGTTTGGCGTTATTGGACATGGAGGGTGTCGAATTGATTCCCCAAACTATGGCACCGTTCCCATGGCACTTTGGTGGACAGCGGTATCAAAATTTATTCGTCCATGCACATGAATGTAGGGAGTGGTGTGAGAAGCTTAATCTGCGAATGTGCTTTGATATTTCTCACTCTCGATTGATGAGCAATCACTTCGGCGTCGATTTTTATGATTTCGCTGAGAAAATAGCACCGATTACGGGGCATTTGCACCTTGGAGATGCGTTGGGGGTAAATGGAGAAGGCCTTCAGATAGGTGAAGGAGATATAGATTTCAGGAAGTTAGCAAGTATTTTGGACAAGCATTGTCCTGATGCATCCTTTATTCCTGAGATTTGGCAGGGACATAAAAATGGTGGCGAAGGTTTTTGGATTGCACTTGAGCATTTGGAAACAATAATTTAAGGAAACATTCATGACAATCGATATTGTAAAAGCAGAGATTCAGGCATCAATTGATGTCAAAATTACCCTGCTCAGTGATGATGCTTTGATGCAGCAACTATTAGGTTTGGCTGAGAGATGCGCGGCAGCTTTGAGAGCAGGCGGAAAAATTATTTTTTGCGGTAATGGTGGTAGCTTTGCAGATGCACAGCATTTGTCAGCAGAGTTCACATCTAGATTTTTATTTGATCGGCCTGGTCTGGCGTCTATTGCGTTGGGTACAAATAGTTCGGCTATGACTGCTATCGGTAATGACTATGGATATGACAACGTTTTTGCACGAGAAATTGAGGCAATCGCCAATCCTACGGATATGATAATAGCGATTACAACAAGCGGCAATAGCTCTAATATTCTAAAGGCGTTAGAGTCAGCTAAAGAGAAGAATATTCCGGCTGTTGTTCTGACGGGGTTAGGTCGAGGTAAGCTTGGAGCAGATATAGAGACGTTAAACATACCGTCCACCGAAACGGCTCGGATTCAAGAGAGCCATATTCTGATCGGACATATAGTATGCGGACTAGTTGAGTCTGATATTTTTGCTGATTTGAGGCCTTAGTTATGGGCAATTGTGTAGCAATAATTCCTGCTCGCGGCGGCTCTAAGGGTATACCGGGCAAAAATACAATTTTAGTTGCAGGGAAACCTTTACTAGCTTGGTCTATTGAACATGCTTTGCGCAGTGCAGAGATCCATTCGGTTTGGGTAACATCTGATAGCCCTGAAATATTAGATATAGCCAATACATATGGTGCTCGGACAATTTTACGTCCGGCTGATATTTCTGGCGACAAGGCGACTTCGGAGGAGGCTTGGATCCACGCACTAAACGAAATTAAATTAAGTATTGAGGTCGATTTAGTTGTCTGCATACAGCCTACCTCTCCTGTTCGGGGACGTAATGATTTAGACGAGGCGATAGCCAAATATCGAAAAGAAAAATTTGATTCACTTCTGTCAGTAACTCAGATCGAGGATTATTTTGAATGGCGTATGGGTAAATCCGGAGCTGAATCAATTAATTATGATTATCGTAATCGGAAGCGGCGACAGGATATTGAGGTAAAATATCTCGAGAACGGGTCTTTTTATATAGTCACGCCAGAAGCTCTTATTAAAAATAGAAATCGTTTAGGAGGTTACGTAGGATTCTACGAACAAGAAAAGTATAAAATGTATCAAATTGATAATATTGGCGATGTGGCCTTGTGCGAAGCGATCTTAAATGGATATGGTTTAAATGATTAAGAGTTACCTTGATAGTGTATTTTCCATGGAAGGTAAGGTGTGTCTTGTTACAGGAGCCTCGCGCGGAATTGGCCAGGGTATAGCCGAGGCTTTTAATAGGGCTGGCGCCGTAGTTTATGGTTTAGGAAGAACATCGGCGGACACAATAATTTCAGACTGGAATTATATCAGGTGTGATGTAACGGATAAGAAAGAATTACACTCGGCATTACAACAGATTAGTAATGATGGTCATAAATTGAATGTACTAGTAAATGCCGCTGGAGTAACTAATCCTAATTCGACTGGGGATTTGACAGCCAATTTCAAAGATATAATCGAAACAAACCTCGTAGCGATTTACCATTGTTGTGTAGAAGTATTGCCCTATATGAAGTTCGCAGGTGGGGGATCGATCATTAACATCACAAGTATCGGTTCAGAGTTGGGCTTTCCAGGAAATCCTAGTTATGGCGCATCGAAAGGAGGTCTTAGGATGTTAACTAAGGCCTTAGCGAATGATTTAGGTGTAAACAATATTCGAGTAAATAATTTGGCACCAGGCTATATAAAAACAGATATGACTAAAATAAGCTTTGAAGATCGCGACATGAATAAGGCACGTCAAGAGCGAATGCTCTTAGCACGATGGGGTGAAGTAAGTGATTTGTGTGGCGCCGCAATATTTTTAGCTTCAGATGCGTCGTCGTATGTCACAGGTACAGATCTGTTTGTGGATGGCGGATGGACAGCGAAAGGATTATAAATGTATAAAATTGGCTTTATGCAGGGTCGTTTATCGGAAGTTATCGACGGAAAAATTCAGGCTTTTCCGTGGCAGTTCTGGAAAGAGGAGTTCGAGCGAGCTAGCGAAATAGATATTCCACTTATGGAATGGACGTTAGATCAGCTGGATCTTTATAGTAATCCTCTCATGACGGCTGACGGTCAAGAAAAAATAATCCAGCTGTCTGAAGATAATGGCGTAAAAATACCATCTTTAACGGGTGATTGTTTTATGCAGGAGCCGTTTTGGAAGGCGACCACTGACAATAGGCAAGCTCTGATAGCTGACTTTAACGCGATTGTCTGTGCTTGTGGCTCGCTAAATATACAAACTATCGTAGTACCTTTAGTTGATAATGGGGCTCTAACGTCAAATCAAGAAGAAAAGTATTTGATAGATGTCCTGGCTGATCACGAGATCATGCTTGCCGAAAATGGAGTAAAAATTGCATTCGAAAGTGACTTCGCACCTGTCGCTTTAAGGCGTTTTATCGAAAAAATGAATCCCAGTCTTTTTGGAATAAACTACGATATTGGTAACAGTGCTGCGCTAGGGTTTGACGTCAATGAGGAGTTTTCTAGTTACGGGGATAGAATATTAAATGTGCATGTTAAAGACCGCCCTTTGGGTGGAACTACAGTGCCTTTAGGGGACGGTAATGCTGATTTTAAAACCGTTTTTTCGAAGCTTTCTGAATATGCCTATAAGGGCAACTATATTCTTCAAACTGCAAGAGATTCGTCGGGACAGCATAGCCAGGCAATAAAGAATTACCTTGATATGACTATTGATTGGATATCACAGTATGAATCTTAATCTTGAGGGAAAAAAGGTGCTCGTAACAGGATCATCTAGAGGAATTGGCTTGCAAATAGCTAGACAATTTTCTCTCGAAGGATGCAGAGTTGCGTTGAATGGACGAAATATTATTTCTCTTGAGGTTGTTGATGCCGTTCCAGGGAGCGTGTCTGTAATAGGTGATGTTTCTAATGAGTGTGGTGCCAAAAAAGTTATTGAAGAAAGCGTACAAAAGTTAGGAGGGCTGGACATTGTTATATGCAATGTGGGAAGCGGACGGTCCGTAAAGCCAGGTCAAGAAAATATTCAAGCGTGGAAAAACGCTTTTGATATAAATTTCTACAGTACGACTTGTATTGTTGAGGCAGCAAAAACACATTTGAAATCTAGTACGGGGGTTGTTATCTGCATCTCTTCAATATGCGGCAATGAGGTCATCCCTGGTGCACCAGTTACTTATTCCGTTGCGAAAGCGGCACTAAATGCATATGTAAAATGTATATCTCGGCCCTTAGCTGATGATGGCATTCGTATTTGTGCGATTTCTCCCGGTAATATCCTGTTTGACGGCTCTGTGTGGGATTTAAAAATTCAAGAAAACCCGGGTGCAGTAACTGCCATGCTAGATAACAATGTCCCATTAAAAAAATTGGGAAAGCTAGATGATGTAGCTAATCTTGCTTTGTTTCTTTCTTCGCCAATATCAAACAATTCAACGGGTACTATTTGGACGTCCGATGGTGGGCAGACCCGGTCAATCTAGTTGGTGAAATGAAATTATTATGAATGACAAATTTGATTTATCAGGAAGATTTGCGCTAATTACAGGCGGTGCAGGTTTGCTGGGTAGAGAGCATGCCAAGGCCTTGTTAGATAATGGCGCTAAGGTGGTCCTTACCGATATAAGTGAAAGTGTCCTTGCAGATCAAAGAGCTGCGCTAGTCTCTATTTATGGCGAAGATAATGTTATAGCTTATGTGATGGATGTTACTTCTGAGTCGAGTATTGTTAACGTGTTAGAAAGCCTTAAAGCAATGGGTGTACATGTATCTATCCTTATTAATAATGCAGCTATTGATCCTAAAGTAGTTCAGAATTCGCCGCTCGGAGAGACCTCACGATTAGAAAACTTTAGCCTTCCACAGTGGAATTTAGAGATCGCAGTCGGATTAACGGGTGCTTTCTTATGTGCCAAAATTTTTGGTACTGCGATGGCTGATATGCAGAATGGAGGTGTTATTTTGAATATAGCATCTGACCTTTCTGTGATTTCTCCTGATCAAAGATTATATCGAAAACATGGCCTTTCTGAGAAAGACCAGCCTGTGAAACCTATAACCTATTCAGTTATAAAGGCGGGCTTGGTAGGTATGACTCGTTACCTTGCCACATATTGGCCAGATAAAGGCGTTAGATGCAATGCGCTTTCACCTGGCGGAGTTGAAAATAATCAGGGTAAAGATTTTATGGAGAGAATCATTTCACTGATTCCTGCAAAAAGGATGGCGAATGCTGATGAGTATCACTCTGCAGTTCAGTTTTTGTGTTCTGATGCATCTATTTACATGAATGGCCAAAATATCGTGATTGATGGAGGTAGATCGATTTGGTAGGACGTTTTAATTTGTGTACGTTTAGAGTGCCAATGGCTAACATTAGTGTTAGTTAATAAGTACAGGCCATTTTGTAAAGCTCTCAATTTAGTAGATTTTCAAGTTTTGATATTGTTTGCATTATTAAGGATACAAAATGACCAATGACCTTATAGATTTTATTCGAGATTTATATGGCGACTCAGCGGGCATTCAGTTGCATGAGCCGATATTTCAAGGGAATGAAAGCAACTATGTGCTAGATGCAATCGATTCTACCTTTGTCTCCAGTGTGGGAAAATATGTTGAAGATTTTGAGAGTATTGCTGAACAGTATTCGGGGTCCCAAAAATGTGTAGCAGTAGTAAACGGTACAGCTGCTTTGACAACTGCTCTACATCTATGTGGAGTAAGCAATAATCATATAGTTTTGACACCATCATTAAATTTCATAGCTGCATGTAACGCTATAACCTCGGTTGGTGCAGCCCCGGCGTTTATTGATGTAGATCTTAATAATCTCGGACTTTGCCCGATTGCTCTGAAAACATTTTTGGAAGAAAAGTGCATATTTAGTGAAGAAAAAGGATGTCTGTTAAAGTCAAATGGTGCGAATGTGACCGCTATGATTGTTTTGCATACGTTTGGACATCCGGCTGCTATGACAGAATTATCCAAACTGGCATCTGAGTGGCGTATCGATCTGATAGAAGATGCGGCAGAAAGTTTAGGTTCATTTTATGGCGATCAACATACAGGAACAATTGGACGCTTTGGTATTTGGAGTTTTAATGGCAATAAAATCATTACTACTGGGGGTGGTGGAATGATCCTCTCCAAGGATTTAAAAGATGGTTTGCGTGCGAAGCACATTACTACGACGGCTAAGGTGAAGCATAAATTTGAATTTATTCATGATGAGCCTGGATTCAACTACAGAATGCCCAATTTGAATGCGGCGCTTGGAGTAGCCCAATTTGAAAAATTAAGTCTATTTCTGCAACAAAAACGCAAAATTGCTGCCGCGTATGAAGTATTCTTTGCTGAGACGAATCTTACTTTTGTGAAAGAACCAAGTTATGGCCGTTCTAATTATTGGCTTAATACGATTTTGGCGCCGGATAGAAAATCTAGAGATGAAATAATTGAAAAAACAAATGCGGCAAAAGTAAGCACGAGGCCGCTTTGGCGTTTAATGCACAAGTTACCGATGTTTGAACGGGCTCTTAAGGGAGACTTGACTAATTCGGAATGGCTTGAGGATCGCATAATTAATTTACCTAGTAGCGCGAGAGAGATCGGGTAATATGGCATTTAAGGTCACTATCTTTACCGGAACCAGGGCTGAATATGGCTTACTTTATTGGTTAATAAAAGATATCCAGTCAGATCCGCAACTACAGCTTCAGCTCATCGTATCGGGTACTCATTTATCTCCTGAGTTTGGGCTTACCCATAAAGAGATTGAAGCTGATGGTTTCAAAATAGATGAAAAAGTCGATATCTTACTTTCATCTGACACGCCAGTCGGTACAGCGAAAAGCCTCGGATTGGGTGTTATTGGCTTTGCGGACTCATTGTCGCGACTTGATCCAAATGTAGTGGTCATATTAGGTGATCGTTATGAGGCGTTGGCTATGGCACAAACGGCAGTGATTATGAGAAAGCCCATATTACATCTGCATGGCGGCGAGATTTCTGAAGGTGCATACGATGATGCTTTTCGGCATGCTATTACAAAATTAAGCTATTTGCATGCTACATCCACAGAAAAATATCGAGGGCGAGTTATTCAACTTGGGGAAATGCCTGAACGCGTTGTGAATGTTGGTGCTATCGGCTTAGATCATCTCTCTAGGACTAAATTGCTATCGCGTATAGAGCTAGCCGATTCGTTAGAGTTCCAAATCAATAAACCATACTTCGTTGTTACCTACCACTCTGTGACACTTGGCGATGAGGATCCTGTAGACGCAGTAACATCATTATTGCTGGCATTAGATCACTTTGAGTCGCATCAAGTCATTCTGACCTTCCCAAATGCTGATGATGGAGGAAGAAAAATTATTCCGTTGTTAGAGACATATGCTTCATCAAGGCCCGATAGAGTGTTAGTGATTCCATCTTTAGGACAGAAGAGATATCTCAGCGCGGTGAAGTACTCTGACGCAGTAATAGGTAACTCTTCAAGCGGAATAATAGAAGTTCCATCGTTTGATGTTCCTACAGTTAATATTGGATTGAGGCAGAAAGGAAGATTGGCAGCGAAAAGTGTTTTAAATTGTGCACCCAATACATTTGCAATAAAAGAAGCTATCGATATTGCGATTTCCAAAAAATATAAGATAAAGGGTGAAAAGATTTTAAATCCGTATGGCGAGGGCGACGCATCTTCTAAGGTCGTCAAGATGATCAAAAATATGACGTTTTCTTCGATGAAAACGTTTCATGATATGGAGGTTTAGCATGACTCTAATAATAGCAGAAGCAGGCGTTAACCATAATGGTAGCGAACAGTTGGCATTCGACTTGGTAGATGTCGCGCACAGAGCAGGTGCCGATATTATAAAATTCCAGACATTTAACGCGAAAAAATTAGTTACCAAAAAAGCACAGCAAGCAGCCTATCAAGTAGAGAATTCCGGAAAGAAAGAGTCACAATTATCTATGCTAAGTAGGCTTGAGCTGAGTCATGCTGCTCATCACAATCTAATTAAGTATTGTAAAAAGATTGGTATAGAATTTTTATCAACAGCTTTTGATAAAGAAAGCTTAGACTTTTTGGTGAGTGATTTGGGATTGAAGAGGCTAAAAATTCCATCGGGAGATATAACAAACGCGCCTCTTTTGCTTGATCATGCTCGCACGGGATGTGACTTAATTGTCTCGACAGGGATGGCAACTTTATCTGAGGTTGAAACAGCTTTAGGTGTTATTGCTTTTGGTTATACTCGGTCTGAGGTTTGTCAGCCTAGTATCAGCGCATTTAAAGAGGCTTATAGCTCTTTGGAGGGTAGCGCGGCTCTCAAAGATAAAGTGACCCTGCTACACTGCACTACCGAATATCCTGCGCCTCTTGCAGAAATTAATTTAACAGCAATAGAAACTCTATCTAACGCATTTAAGTTGCCAACGGGATACTCGGACCATAGTCAGGGTATTCATATTTCGATTGCTGCTGCTGCGCGAGGTGCAGTTGTAATTGAGAAGCACTTTACACTGGATAAAGATATGGAGGGACCAGATCATAAAGCCTCTTTGAATCCATCTGAGCTCAAAGAAATGATTAAAGCTATTCGTGAAATAAAGCTTGCGTTGGGTGATGGTGTTAAACGGCCCACTTTATCAGAAACAAAAAATAAAGCCATAGCACGAAAAAGTCTTGTCGCAATTAAGGCAATTCAAAAAGGAGAATTATTCACGGAGAAAAATTTGTCGACAAAGCGCCCTGGTTTTGGTGTAAGTCCATACAAATATTGGGAAATGTTGGGGACGCCTGCGCATGAAGCATTAAAAGAGGATGAATTACTTAAATGAAAATTGGATATTTTGCTGATGGGCCTTGGTCGCATAAAGCGTTAGAGAAAATTATTTCATGTGGTTTGTTTGAAATCGTATTTATTGTTCCTCGATTCGACACTCAAGATCATGTTCTGAGAGAGTGGGCTATTAAATTAGATGTTCCATTTTTATCTGTTGATAATGTTAATTCTGCCGAATTTATTAGTACTCTAGACGGATACTCTGCTGACTTATTTGTATCGATGTCTTTTAATCAAATTTTAAAGGGAGAAATTATTGATTATGCACCTAAAGGCTTTATAAATTGCCACGCTGGGGCTTTGCCATTTTATCGTGGAAGGAATCCTTTGAATTGGGTCCTTATCAATGGCGAAGACCATTTTGGTATTACGGTCCATTATGTGGATGAAGGAATTGACACAGGTGATATTATTGAACAAAAACTGTTTCCGATATGTGACGCCGATGACTATAAAAGTCTTCTGAGCAGAGCTATACCGGGATGTGCGGAAGTTCTCTTCGAGGCATTAATTAAGATTAAAAATGGAGAAAATGAACCCACTAAGCAGGAAGACATCCATGCAGTAGGATCGTATTTTGGGATGAGGAAATTAGGTGATGAGGTCCTAGACTTTAGGTGGAGCGCTTTAAAGATTTTCAACTTTGTTAGAGCTATATCTGATCCTGGCCCCTGTGCGCGTATATGGTGTGATGGTCAAGAATATGCTTTAGTGTCCTGCTGTTTAATTCCTGATGCGATGGTATATATATCAACTATTGGTGAAGTGGTAGGTCGCAATAAATCTGGAGTAGTGGTGAAGGTTGGTGACAGTGCCATACTGCTAACAAAAATAAAAAAAATCGAGAATCAAAATAAAACTGATTATGAAATCCCGTCTTTTAGGATTGGCACACGTTTTGATCTTAAAGGAAACTATTTGTGAATATAAATTTTAATACGAGTGTTTTTGTTTCCCCAGGTAGTTCCATTCATAGCGCAATTGAGGCTATAGAACGCGTAGGTATGCGAGTAGTTCTTGTTGTCGATTCAAGTCATCATCTTCAAGGAGTTGTTACAGACGGAGATATACGACGGGGTCTATTACGAGGACTTACTATTGAAAGCAAAATTTCTGAAGTTATGAACCGTAATCCACTCACTGCAAAAGTGGGAACTAATCGCAGAGAACTTTTGAATATGCTGAGTAAGAGTCAGTTGTTAGCAATTCCTATTTTAGATGGCGCCCGTGTAGTTGGTTTGGAAACTTTTGATGGTACTCAACAAGTTGTAAATCATCATAACCCGGTTTTTATAATGGCAGGGGGATTCGGTAAAAGATTAGCGCCCTTGACAGACGATACTCCAAAACCTTTGTTAAAAGTTGGTGAGAAGGCGTTGCTTGAAATTATACTGGACAGCTTTATTAAGCGCGGATTTAACAGTTTTTATATTTCTACGCATTATCTTTCTGAAATGATTAGAGAGTATTTTGGAGATGGAAGTCGGTGGGGTGTCAGTATTCAGTATGTATTTGAGGATCGTCCTCTTGGAACTGGAGGAGCACTTGGATTATTACCATCAGACCTTCCGGATCTGCCTGTCATCATGTGTAATGGTGATATCCTTACAACTATAGATTATGAACGCTTGTTAAATTTTCATAATAAAAACAATGCCGATCTAACAATGTGCGTTAGAGACTATGAACATCAAGTACCATATGGCGTAGTGAATACTGATGGTAACCTAATCATTAATATTGATGAAAAGCCGCTCCAACGTTTTTTTGTTAATGCAGGTATCTACGTCATTAGCCCGTCTTTAATAAATGGTATTGAGAAAGATACACATATTGATATGCCTGATCTGATTCATCAATTTATAAGCCGAGAGGCTAATGCACTGGTCTTCCCTATCCATGAATACTGGCTGGATATAGGAGGAATGGAAGATTACAAGCGTGCGCAAGTTGATATTTTGAGTCTAGAGGTTTAAGTTTGGCTGTTTATGGCGTAGTTGGTTTGGGTAGCATTGCTAGACGTCATCTGGGTAATTTGCGCCATATACACCCCAATGGAGTAATCTATGCAGTCTCTGCTAGTGGAATAAACAAAGATATTCCTGCTAATGTTAGCGATGTCGTTAGTATTGAACAGCTAATTTCGTTTAATCCAGAGTATGTAATAGTAGCATCTCCATCGCCATTTCATGTAAACGTGGCGCAGACTTTACTAGCTCATCAAATACCTGTTTTAATTGAGAAGCCGCTCGCTCATGATGCAGTGAGTGGAGCATTGCTGCAGAGATATTGCTATGAGCACAAAATCAACACAGTGGCTGTTGGGTATTGCCTGCGATTTATGCAATCGTCGCGAGCTGTAAAGGAATTTCTTGGTACAAATGCTTTGGGGAAGATTTATAATGTCAGTTCAATTGTAGGGCAGTATTTACCTAGCTGGCGTCCTGAAAAAGACGTCAAAGACTCTGTGTCCGCCCAAAAGAAACTTGGTGGTGGGGCTCTATTAGAGCTGAGCCACGAATTAGATTATTTACAATGGTTGTTCGGTGATCTTACTCTGCGACATAGCTCCTTACGAAATAGCTTAGAATTTGATTTAGATGTAGAGGATATGGCAGATTTAACGCTATCAACTAGTACTGGTATTTATCTAAATGTGCATCTTGATTTTGTGCAAAAAACTACGCAACGTAAGTGTCAAATTATAGGTAAAAATGGTCGTGTGGATTGGGATTTGATTGCAAACTCAGTTATATATTACAGTGCCGAAGGTCAAGTGATTTTATATTCTGATCCAAATTATGATAAAAATAATATGTATATCAGTATGTTGCAGGAATTTGAGCGTTGTCTATATAAGAAGGGGGTGAATCTAGCCTCAATAGATTCTTCGGTCAAGATCTTGGAGTTAATTGACGCTGCGAAGCGACAAAATGAATGGAGGTCATTCAATTAAAACTTTTGCTTTTATTTTTGCGCGAGGTGGCTCAAAGGGTTTATCAGGAAAAAATGTTAGGATTTTAAATGGTAAGCCTCTGATTGAATATTCTATAAATATTGCCAAAGGGATATCGGAAATCGATGATGTCTTCGTCTCCACCGATTGCGATATTATAGCCGACGTTGCTCTTAGGCTTGGAGCCAAAGTTATTGAGAGGCCGTGTGAGCTTGCCACAGATGATAGTCCTGAATGGCTATCGTGGCAGCATGCCGTTGATTATGTTACTCAAAATTTTGGGGTATTTCATCGGTTTGTTAGTCTTCCAACAACAAGCCCTCTGAGAGGAGTTGAAGATGTTCGTGCTGCTCTTAGAAAAATAGATGACAGTTCTTCGGATATTTGTATTTCTATAACGCCTGCTAATCGTAGTCCTTATTTTAATATGGTCCGGTTTCTTCCGGATCATTCTGTTGAGGTCCTTAACACTGCTAAAACGACAGTGAATCGTCGTCAAGATTCGCCAGATGTATTTGACATAACCACAGTCGTGTATGCTACGACGGCGCAATACATTAAAGAAAATCAATCTATATTTTCTGGACGAGTTACTGCAGTTGTTGTTCCAAAAAACAGGGCAGTTGATATAGATGATATTTATGATTTCATATGCGCTGAAGCCATTTTAAATAGTGAGCCATATAATGATGCTGAAGAATAAGAAGATTTTGGTGATCGGTGCAGCGGGATTACTTGGCATCGGTTTAGTTAAGCAACTGCTAATAGAAGGAGCAGAGGTTGTTGCTGCTGATATCAATATAGATCTCCTGAAAAAGCGTCTAAATTCATTAGATATCCAAGAATCCAGCGCCACTGTAACATTCGTGAATATAGATGTTTCGAATAAGGGAGACATAAGGAAGTTATTCGAAGATGTTGGTGACCGCTTGAGTGGTGGCGTTAATTGCGCTTATCCCAGAAATAGGAATTATGGGAGACATTTTTTTGATGTCGATGTAAATGACTTTAACGAAAATGTATCGATTAACCTTGGGTCTTCATTTTTATTCATGCAAGAGTGCGCCAGGTATTTTAAATCGAATACAAACGAATTTTCATTAGTAAATATAAGCTCAATCTATGGAGTTGTCAGTCCAAAGTTTGATTTGTACAACAATACTAATATGACGACGCCAGTGGAGTACGCTGCGATTAAATCGGCACTGATTCATTTGTCTCGATACGTTATTAAATATGTTGCGGATAGTAGATTTAGAGTTAATTTGGTGAGCCCAGGAGGGATTTATGATAAGCAGCCAGACGGGTTTTTGGATGCTTACAAGAAAGAGACATTTGGAAAGGGTATGCTTGATGTCGCTGACATTCTGGGTTCTATAATATTTCTACTTTCTTCTTCTTCCAAGTTTGTCAATGGTCAAAATATTATCGTGGATGATGGATTTTCAATTTAAGAGAATTAACGAAATGGATACAAGACTCATCGTAGCTATTATTGATTACGATATGGGAAATATCAAATCAATTCAAAATGCAATTAATCATATAGGTGATTTTAATGTTGAAGTAACTAATGACGGTAATAAAATCCTCAACGCAGATATTATTATTTTGCCTGGAGTAGGGGCCTTTCCTGATGCTATGCAAAAACTTAGAGATAGAAATCTGTTGCCTGTATTAAATGAAGCCGTAGTTAAAAACAAGACGCCCACATTGGGTATTTGTTTAGGAATGCAACTGCTCTTTGAAAATTCAGAAGAAAAAGGTATGACAGCCGGTCTAGGTTGGATCCCCGGGAAAGTAGTTTATATGAAACCTACAGATGATATACGAATTCCTCATATTGGTTGGAATTCTCTAATTTTGAGTGACTCCGATTCATTATTTGATTTTTTGAATCATGATAAAGATTTTTATTTCGTTCACAGCTTGCATGCGCAGTGTGAGGATGAGTATGTGCTAGCGTGGTTTCAGTATGGAGAGAAGATGGTCGCTTCAGTGAAAAACAATAATGTTGTAGGTATGCAATTTCATCCAGAGAAAAGTCAAAAGAATGGATTGGCTACATTGGGATCGTTTTTTGAATGGGCAAAGACAACAATGGTTGTAAATCATGCTTAAAACTAGATTAATCCCATGCATACTTACTAAGAATGAGCTTGTAGTTCAGAGTTTTGGCTTTAATCGTTATCTACCCATCGGGGATGTCAGAACAGCTATTGAGTTTTTTGTAAACTGGGATGTTGATGAAATAGTCATTATAGATATTGACGCTTCAGTTGATGGTCGGCGGCCTAATTGTGATCTAGTTGAGTGGGCCGCCAAGGAATGTTTCGTCCCCCTCACTGTAGGGGGAGGTATAAAGACTCTGGAGCACATACATAGTTTGCTTAACGCTGGTGCCGATAAAGTATGTATAAATTCTATAGTAAGAGATAAGCTTTCATTTGTTACGAAAGCATCAAATATATTTGGGGACCAATGCATAACAGTTTCCGTTGATGCGGTTAATAATGATGGAGCATATAGTGTTTACGATTATCAGGCTTCTGGTCGGTTCGAATCAGATTTTTCCGAGCACTTAAAAGCAATCGAACTTGCCGGGGCGGGTGAAATTTTACTTAACTCTGTTAATAGAGACGGCTCCCGCGAAGGCTATGATTTGGATTTATTGAAGTTCGTTAGTTCTGTAGTAAAAATACCAGTGATAGCTTTGGGAGGTGTTGGGCGTTTCGAACATCTCGCGGATGCAGTTCTCGTTGGAGGTTGTCAGGCAGTCGCTGCCGCCAATATTTTTCAGCATTTAGAGCATAGTACCATCGCGGCAAAAGCCCAAATGCTAGATGCGGGGTTGCCTGTTCGATTAAGTTCAGAAGTAAAGTACAAAAATTTTTCTTTAGATATGTTAGGGCGTCCATTTTGAGGTTATTTAGAAATGAAATTCTGTGATAGATGTTTATACCCAGAAAATCATGCGTTAAACATTATTTTTGATAAAAATGGTGTATGTAGCGGGTGTAGGGTACATGAGGAAAAGTATGTAACTAACTGGGAGGAGAAGGAAGAAGAGTTAGGTGATCTATTATCTCAATATAAAGGACGGTCTGGGACTTCATACGATTGTGTTATCCCCGTAGTCGGTACAGGAGATGATTTCTTTGTTGTTGATTTAGTGAAAAATAAGTTCGGACTAAATCCGTTGCTAGTAACTTATAACACTCATTTCAATACTAAAGTCGGCATTAGAAACTTAGCGCGTTTAGTCAGCAAACTTGATTGTGACCATCTGATCTCTACAGTAGGACCCGATACAATTAAAGAAATTACTAAAATTACTCTTCAAAAATTCGGGGATATGTACTGGCATGTGTTGGCGGGTAGCCAGACGTTTCCGGTCCAGGTGGCAACAAAGTTAGATATACCAGTGATCATTTGGGGCGTGAACGGGTGGCTTGATCAAGTAGGAATGTTCAGTCATTACGATCGTGTTGAGATGACAAAAAAAGTGAGGAAAGAGCATGCGATGCGAGGTTTTGATGCAGAAGCATTGATAGGAGAATCACAAAAAGTTACTAAGAAAGATCTCCAGGCATTTACTTATCCTAGCGATGCGCAGTTAGAGAAGTCTCGAGTCCGTGGAATATATGTAGGTAACTATATTTTTTGGGACTCACAAAAGCAAATTGAAAATATGATTGAAAAGTTCGGTTATGAAACCAGTGTTCAGGAACGTACATATAATAGCTATGAATCTATACATTGCTTTAATAATGCCAGCGTGCATGATTATATTAAGTATCTCAAATTTGGTTACGGCAAGGTTTGTGATCATGTTGCTCGTGACATTCGCTTAAAACGTCTATCCAAAGAACAGGGCCTAGCCCTTATCAATCAATATCTAACTATAAAACCAAAAGCTCTTGCCAATTTTTTAGATTGGCTATGTATTTCTGAAACCGAATTTTTTGCTTTAATTGACCCACACAGAAATCTCTCTATTTGGGGGCAAGATGCCCAAGGAAATTGGTCTTTAAAAAATAGTATATTGGATATTAAGTTATCTTCAGCTTCCGAGAATGAGCTTGAAGTGACAGATCCAAGGGAATATAAGTTAACAGCATTACTTGAAGACGAGAGTCCTTCAGATGGATATATTTTACTGGGCAGAACTTATATGGACGATCGGAATTTTAAGGCTGTAGAGGGGTGAAGATGGAGTTTTGTTCTAATTGTGTCATGCCAAATACTAAGCCCGGAGTTTGGTTAGATGAGAGAGGTTTTTGTAATGCCTGTAGGGCAAAAGAAATTAAATCGAAGATAGATTGGGGCGCTCGATATAATGACCTAGAAGCTATAGTGGACGATATTAAAAAGGCAGATCATCCTTTCTATGACTGTATTGTGCCGGTCAGTGGGGGGAAAGATAGTTGGTATCAAGCGGCTATGTTGGCTGAACATTTTGGGTTGAAAGTTTTATGTGTGACTCTGGGAGCACACTTACCTACTACGGAAGGAATTGAAAATTTAAATAATATGATTAAAGATCTGAATGTTGATCATATGAAGGTTACCATCAAGCCCAGCGTGTTTCGTAAAATACGTAAAAAATGCTTCCTTCGCCAAGGCGAACCTAATTGGGCTGAGCATTGCGCGATGTTTTCAAGCGTAGTGAACACGGCGCTAATTTATGAAGTTCCCCTCGTTGTTTGGGGTGAAGATATTGCTTTTGAGTTCGGAGGTTTGCAGCGAAGCGATAGTAAACCTTCTGCTATTGCCATTGATAAAAGCGACTTGATAAAAGAGAAAACAATATTCGACTGGTTAGATGACGACATCGCAGATCGTGATATATTTTTTTATAAGTATCCGGAATATGAGAAGTTAGAGCGTGCTGGTGTACAGAGTATTTATTTGGGGCATTATCTAAGGTGGTATGGGCGTGAGAATTACGAGTTCGTTAAGCCACGAGGCTTTGTAGGTCGAAAAGCTGGCCCTTTACCGGGAAATTATCTTAATTATGATAATATAGATGAAAAGCTATGTGAGATTAATATCTGGTTTAAATATCTCAAATTTGGATTTTGGCGAGCCACTGACCAGACTTGCTATGATATCTGGAACGATCGACTCAATCGTAGCGATGCTGTAGATATTGTTAATAAGCTTCAAGATGAAAAGCCTTTCAACGACCTTGAAGATTTCTTAGTGTTCCATATGATTTCAAGAGTAGAGTTTGACGAGACTGTTGAGAGATTCAGAAATAAAGATTTATGGAAGTATGAGTCTGGCGAATGGACTCTAAAAAATAATCTCCTTTAAACCATGGATTGTTAATACTAAGGTCTAAATTTTAGTCGTATTGTCATTGAGTTAATGTATTGTGTTTCTTCCGCCTAACGCGTCCTTTTATAGTGATACGAAACTCGATGTGGCATCTAGTTTTGCAATAGAACCGTCGTTAGGAAGTCAAGTAAATAGTTACTAAATCAATCCATTGAAATATTCTCGACTGGTGAGATTTCTCCTTAGGAATAACAAAATCGTTAATCCAATATCTTTGTTGTTCCTCCCTTTAAATATTCAACATATTAGGTAATGTAATGAGACATAGCGTTTGGCGTTCGTACCAGAGAATTTTGGAAGATTATGCTGTGGGAGACAAAAAGCAACAAGACAAATACTACATACTGTTCTTTGTTTATCGGCATTTGTGTTTCCCTTTTGCCGCAATTTCTATTAGGTTTGGGATTTCAGCAAATACTATAACATTTATAGGCTTCGTTCTTTTTATCATCTCCTATGGCACTCTAGTCTCAGGCAAAGATAGCGCCATTTTCTTTGGGTCATGCTGTTACTTTTTGGCGTTTATACTGGATTTCGCTGATGGGACGGTCGCTCGGTTTAATGATAAGCCAAACTACTTTGGTAAGCTAATTGATGGTTTAGTTGATTATTTTCAGCACTCTCTTTATCTTTTTATAGGGATAGGGCTCTATTTTGGAGATAACCCTTATCTGTTAGGTATTAATTGGATAGTGCTGGGCGCGGCGACTACTGGATTGGTCCACCTGATATTGTACTTTAGAATGCGGGTCGCTTATTTCACAAAAGAGATTGAATTGATCGAGGGGATCGGGGCAAATAGCGCAGGAATAGAGAATCAAAATGATAATAAGCAATTACTGCCCAAACTGAATTGGATCGTCGCAAATATTATTGTCGCGTGGGCTCCTTTGTTTGTGGCTTTAAGTTTTTTCGGTATGTCTGATATTTTCTTGGTCGCTGCGTGCCTTTTTTATTTTTTACTCGTCTGTTTTGAAATACCGTTACGGCTTTTTCGGTTGAGAAGTTTCAACCAATTGACACGTAAACTCTAAACAATTGATAGGATAAAACTGATGGTTAAAAAATTAACACTCAAAATCTTCGACTTTTTGGCATATGTGATTTTCAGGCTCTTGAGAAAACCATATTCTGAATATTATGGATTTCGTATGAATATGATTGTCAAGTTGAATCCTAATTGGGGCCAAAATTTGGAGCGACAGTTTCAATTAGACTATTTAAAATCAAAGGGACTTATGCCCAATAGTGTGTTGCTAGATTATGGGTGTGGAGCTCTCTCGGCGGGGAGATTTTTTATAGATTATCTCGACGAGGGTTGTTATATAGGCACTGATGTTGCGAAAGCAGTTTTAACTGAAGGTTCTAGACGGTTAACTGAATTAGGGCTTGATGGAAAAAAAGTTAGGTTGCTTCATATCAAGAATAATCATCTTCCACACGAAAAAATAGGAAAGGTTGATTTTATTTGGGCGCAGTCTGTTGTAACTCATATGTCTCCCGAAGATCTATCAGCGATGATTTCACAAGTTGGGCTGGTGATGAACAAAGGTTCAACCTTTTTATTCTCATTTACTAATAACGACAGTGGAGTGAAGCACAGAAATTTTAAAGATTGGGAGTATGACTTGGATACATTAATTGAGATTAGTGGAAGACATGGTTTTGCCTGTGAGATTCAAAACGATTGGAAGCATCCCGTCGATGATGCGGGTATTGACAGGGTAGTTCGCCTCAGACTCTCAGAAATTTAATTTCAATGGACAAAAAATATGAACAAAAATTTGTTGAAACATACGAAATACTTAATAGCCAAAGGTAACCGATACTTTAAAGTCATTTGTTTCGACAACACTATGAGATGGCATCACAATGTGCTCCATATGTTTTATGATTGTTTATTAGCTATTAAGGCCATGTTTTATAAGGATAGTCTTGCTGATCAAGAATTTAGTGATGGCGCGTTCGAGTTGAAAAATAATGGGTTTGTTGTTTTCGATATTTATGAAGGGAATGAATTTTTTACTGATATTTCTGCAGATGTCTCAAGGTCATTTGAGTCGTTAAATTCCTTTAACACTGATTTCTCCGATTTGGGAGTCGATAGACTCGTGAATTGTCTAACCCAGCATCCATCACTTATCACGATTTTAGATTATCCCGCTGTAAAATCAACCTTGAGTGCATACTACAGGAATGATTATAGAGTTTTCACTGCTGATGTTTTCAGGACTCATAAAGCTAACCCAGAATCCAATGATTCTTTGCAGAGCCTTAAATACCACCGAGATAATTTACCTAAAAGTGGAGTAAAAGTTTTTGTCTATTTGACTGATGTAACCAAAGATACTGGTAGTATAACCGTAAGTCCTAAGTCGATCGCCAAAAAGCTGGGTCGTAAGGGATTATATTTAAGAGATGAGATCTCGAGATATCAAGATGAGATCGATGAGATATCTACAGTCGTTGAAGGTAAAAAAGGTTGTATTATTCTGTTCACTCCGCAGACAGTTATACACAGAGCGGTACTGCCCCTCTCTGGTTTTCGTGATGTTGTCAGTTTTGTTGTCCACCCAACTCTTGTTAGAAAGGAAAAATATGACGCGGATGACTTGGAGATGATATCCAAAAATCAGGGCTATTTGATTGATCCTTTCAGGCTCAAGGCTCTCAGAATAGGAGATCAGTAGATTTTGAGCGAAAAGCTATTTTTAACTGCTTCTACAAACTTGATGGGCTATCTAGTTATTGGCGTTTTTAATTTACTTCTAATGGGTTTGATAATAAGGTCCTGGGGTCTAGAAGGGTATGCTGCTTTTTTATTAATACGGCTACTTACTCCGATCGGTTACTTTAATATCCTAGATTTTGGGATGTTCGATTCAACGGTCAGAAACGTAGCGAAGTACCGGTCTGCAGTCAAAGAGATAAACCAAGTCTTTCCCATAAGTTTGCTGTATATCATTTGTGTTGGTGCTCTGACGGCACTATTGATTTTTGTCGTGGGAGAGCAGCTTCTAGAATTTTTGGGTCTCAATGAAGCCGTAAGATTTGGGTCAGAATCGAAGTTCTCATGGGTGATGTTCTTAGTAATTATTCAAGTACCTTTGTTTATCATGTTGTTTATTGAGTCCGTCCTTAAAGGATATGAAAAGTTTTTATTATTAAGATTGATTGATCTCGTTGTGGTATTAAGTTGTGTGTTACTACTAATTATTTGGCCTGATAATGCTATGGAGCTTTGGGTTTTTATTTTCGCTTACTACGCTTTTCTTGGAATTAAATTAATTACTCTATTATTGTTTCTTGCAGCTTCAGATATAAGGGTCTACAGATTTAGTTCTCCTTCTATTGCTGTTCGGAAGGACGTGTTTAGGCATAGTTCAACTATGGGAATAGGAAAATTAATCTCTACATCTGTGGAATATGTCCCTCTAATAGCGCTTTCAGGTTTAGGTAATTTAGAGGTAGCCGGAGCGTTCGATGCAATAATGAGAATACCAAGGTTTATAAAGTCAGTTATGGGTGCCGTGAACAATGTAATAGTCCCATATGCGGCGGCACTGAATAAATTCGATTTCGATCACTCTAAGGCTAGTTTGGTTACTTTGACCACAAAATATCAAAGTATGGTATTTGCTCCACTTTTGTTAGTTGGCTTGATTTTTTCGGAACAGATTTTGTCTTTCTGGATAGGGCAGGATTACGTCGCTTATTCGGTAAGTATGAAGCTTTGTTTCATAGTACCGATAATCATACTTTGTATTGGTGCCGGTAGCTCCGTGTCCATTTCAAACCAAATAATACTTAAAGCTCTAAACTCTATCAACCTACTCCGTTTGTTCATCTACATACTGCTATCATTTGTACTATTGAAATACTTTACTTTTGAGGCATTTATTTATGCCAATATTGTCTCCTATAGTTTTTGTGTGATTTTCATGTTGAGAATATTTCGCCGTCATTTCACAATTGCTATTAAGAATCTAATCAAACCCGTACTTTTGAGTGCTTGCATTTCTGCGATTATCCTGACTTTAGGTCATAGATTATTTCTTTTGGTTGGTATAACCGATATTTTTTACGCTATGGTGGCCATAGGGTCTCTATTAATAGCTGTATGGTTCACAATATATACATTGGGACTTTCAAGTTTAGAAAAGCAAAATTTAGTCATCATGGTGAGGAATCAATTTTCAAATGGCTGATATAAATTTAAGAGTAGGTTTGGTTGTAGATAATCCTAAGCGTGATTTGAAGGGGCTCATCTTAGTTGCACAGGCGCTACTAGATGAAGGCTTTGCGGCGGTCTTTCTTATCCCTATGTATTACCAAAGAACTGACATTCAAGTGTTAAACTTAGATGTTTTAATCATTAACTATGCAAGGAAAAACAATAAGTCACTCATCCAAAATTACGTATCAATTGGCATTAAAGTTTTTGTTCTTGACACAGAGGGTGGAATCTTATCTACCGATTCTACCGATTCACCCGAAAACTGGGCGAAATTGTTTTACGAAGATGGATTTTCAGACTTAATCAGTGGCTACTTCTTTTGGGGAGAATTAATCTATAAGGCGTTCTCTAAATATAGCGGCCTTAAGCAGGATAAATTGAGGCTTACCGGTTGTCCAAGATACGACCAAGGTCATTCTAGTTGGAGTAAAATACTCAGTCCTAAGTATTCCAATCATATTTTGATCAACACAAATTTTTCTGCTGTGAACCCCCTCTATAGCTCTTCATTGGAAGACGAAAAAAAGAGTTTTTTATCAGTTGGGTGGCCAGAGGAATATGTTGATGAACTGTTGCCATATTTGGTAAGTGCACAATCTCAACTTATTGATGATATTTGCTATGTTTCTAAACAGCTGTCTAATGAGCACTTTGTTGTACGACCTCATCCTTTTGAAAGTAATGACATCTATGAAACGAGATTTTTCAATTATGAGAATGTGTCTGTGGATGGAAGTGGTGACATTTTCGATTCTATAAGTGGAGCGAAATGTGTACTTCATCTAAATTGTGGATCATCAGCGGATGCTTTGATCGCAGGAGTTCCTTCGATCTCTTTTGAGTATTTAAATAATCGAGTAATGTCTCTTCACACACCGCTACCCTCTAAAATAAGCCTAAAAGCAAAAAATCGGCACGATATGGTTGATAAAATTGAAAAAATTGATGACGTTAAGAATATTGAGTTACTAGAAAAGTTTTATAAGGATTATGTAAAGGATTACTTTTATCTTAATGACGGTAATGCTAGTAATCGGGTTTGTGAGGGTTTAAGAGAGATTCTTAATACAATTAAGTCAGATTCTATCGCTCTTGATACGCAAGTACTTTCTACGAAGAAAAATATTAAGCGGTCCTTTTCAGACATTTTTGGGTTATTTTCATACGTTGTTGGCAGCCGATTAGTGGCTGATATTCGAAATTTACTGCAGCCTTCAAGAAAGGCTAAGTCATTTAGCTGTATTGAGGTTCAGACAATCTTGTCAAAGATGGAGATTGATAAAAAAGTGGTAGTGCGCAACGTAACTGGTGGAACTTTTAATGGGCAATTTTGTTCTATAGAGTTGCACGAGAAACAGAATGAGTAATGCAAGGCTGCTTATTCGGATCATAACTAGATGCTGGATTCTAATAATCTTTTTATTTGGATCACTGCTTTATGTCTATGGTGACCTTGATAATCCTGTGACTGGAGGCACGTTATATTTTTTGTATAAGGATATCTTTGGGATTTTGGTCGGAGTTCTGATAATAATTTTAGCTAGAAAGAACTCAATCCCTAAAGAGAGTTTAGCGTGGTTAGTTTTTTATCTTATCCTAGCCATGTATGTGTTCACATACATCGCGGTATTGGGCGAGGAGGTTGGGGTTACCTATTTTAAAGTCTTTAAGAATAGCATTATTTATATTGGTTTTAGCGTGTTAATTTTATCCTATGTCTTGAAAGTAGAGCGAATAGACTACTTGATCAAATTTGTACTGGAAGCCTTGCTTATAGCCTTTATTGTTTCCCTCCTTCTTTACTGGTTTTCCCCGATTCAATCATATACGGGACGGCTATTTGGTACTTTTGGAAGTCCAAACTCAGCGGGTTTTGCTGCAGGATTTGCAATTGCTTTAGCCCTTACGTCAAAGAACTCAATTGGGTCATGGCGCGTTCGAGAGTCTCTTGTAGTATTCCTGGCTTGCATGATCCTGTTATTTTCAGCTTCAATTGGTTCAATTATTGGAGTTTTGTTATTCGCTTACATGATGTTAGTTGGTAAAAATTTCAGCACCATGAGGCTAGTTATAAGAACCATTATGGTTCTTATAGTGATCGTTATCAGTGGGCTTATCTCCTATTCCATATGGATTCAGGGCGCGAGCGCACTTGAAGCAGAGCTATTTCATCGCGTGATATCCATAGCTTCACAAGGTTTTGAAAATGACTCACTAGCAATCCGCATAACAGATTATCTAATTACTCTATCAATGTCATGTGATGATAATCGAATTTTATCCGTCATTTCTGGCTGTGTGCCCTCTGATGATTTTAGAAGATTTGATTCGGTCTTGTTTTCTATAATATTTAATTTCGGATATGTAACCGCGCTTATGTTTTTATTATTGGTATTCTATCCAGTCTTTTATATTGTAGTTAACCGAAAAACTAAACAGGGGGTATACAAATATCGTGAGATCCAACCTTTAATTTATTTTACGTTAACTTTCGTGCCGATTAATATGATCCTTCAACATAGCTTCGATATTTTTCCGACCAATTTCATGTACGCAATTATTTTTTCAATTATGTATAATTCCGCCGCTAGAACTCTAAGTGGTTCGGAGATTAGCAACTGAAGTAGTTGAATAGTAACTAATCATTTAAAGGAGATAGCCCATCATAGTATTTAGCACATTAGCAGAATATCAAACGACATTCTGGATTGACCTTGCGATTTATCTTCGTGATCAAGGTGAAAAAGTAACTTTCTTGAGTTTTGATGACCGAAGTTCTGTTTTAATCGAAAATGCCGGATTCGTTCAATATAATATACCGTCTCTGGCTAGGGAGAAAAAGACTGAAAATACTCCTTCAGAAGTTTTCCAAAATTTTGGAGTGATAAATATCCAAAATTGGATCTCTCATGAAAGAATCACTTTTGATATAAATGAGACCTCTATTCTTGTTGATAAGTTTGTGGGTTATTTGGTAGCAGTTGATGAAGTCCTGAAGGAAATTAAAGATGATATGGTTGTTGTTCAAGAACTTGGTGGCTTTTTATCAGTGATTTCGATATATCTTATTGCTGCGCACCACAAACGCGATAATTGGTTCATAGAGCCTTCTTTTTTTAGAGGAAAATTATTTTATAATTTAAATACTTTTGCTTCAGCAAAAATTACAGACTTTCCTACAGTCCATAGTGGCTCTGTTGAGGAGTATCTCAATGAAACGCTGTCCTCTCAGGCGATTGTAATTCCGAAGAAGGATAGGCATCAGTATAATCCTGCGCTCTTAAAAGTTTTCAATATTAGAAATATTTATAAATTAGTAGAGAAATTGTATCGAAAATATTTTTTAAAAGAACACCAAGAGTTCGGTTACATTCAACGGTACGTATTAATACACTTTTCGCAGGTCATAAACTCTATAACTCTTAAAAAGTACTATGCGGATTTTGAGGAGATACGAGGAGATGAGAAGTTTTTTTATTTTCCACTTCATGTTCCAGGGGACGCAGCGCTTACTCTTAGATCGCCGAAAAATTTGGATCAAATTGCTTTAATCGATTACATAGCAAGAAATATTCCATTTGGAACATTTCTGTATGTAAAAGAGCATCCCGCTCAGATTGGTGCAATTCAACGAGCACAAATTGCTCCAGTGCTTGACAGATTTGATAATGTTAAACTTATATCTCCAAAGGTTAATAATTTCGAAATAATGGGCAAAGCCAGCTGTGTTATATCGATTAATTCTAAATCTGGAGCGGAGGCAATAGCTTTGGGGAAGAGAGTCGTCGTCCTCGGAGATGCATTTTATACTGATTCGTCTTTGGTAGCATATGTTCCTGATTTAGATAAATTACATACTATCCTATGCAATTTGCTAAATGAGCCGAGTAGTAATGATAATTTGGATATCCTTAAATATTTTCAGGGTGTGTGGGCTCGATCTTCGGCAGGAGAACTCTATGATTCATCACCGGAGAATATACGTACTTTTGGCACTGATCTGTTAGCGACGATTAACTGATCTGGCAATTCATTCGAGAGAGTTGCAGTATGGGTAAAGAGAAATTTAAAATTTTAGTAACCGGTGGTGCTGGCTTTATTGGTTCTGCATTATGCAAGGCATTGAGCGTATCGGATTACGCCGTCACGAGTTTAGATAACTATCATGCAGGATCCGTTGATAATCATCACTGCGGTGTTGATTATGTGACTGGTGATACTGAGAAAATTCATGAGCACTTTTGTAACGGTGAAAAATTTGACTATATCTTCCACTTAGGAGAGTACGCTAGAGTGGAGCAATCGTTCAATGACTATCAGAAAGTTCTTAGATACAACTATCACTCATTTCCAGCTGTCGTAGCCTTTGCTAAAAAGGTTGGGGCTAAACTGATCTATTCTGGTTCCTCTACGAAATTTTCTGTTGGAGAAGAAGGGAGGTCAATGAGCCCTTATGCTTATACCAAAGCTCAGAATACTGAATTTCTAAAGGTGTTTTCCGAATGGTATGGCTTAAGCTATACGATTGTCTATTTTTATAATGCTTATGGTGACCATGAGGTTGGGGATGGGGATTACTCTACTGTAGTGGCTAAATTCATCAAGCTCATTCGCAGTGGAAAAACTGAGCTTCCGGTTACATCTCCAGGAACGCAGCTTAGGAACTTTACTCACGTTGATGATATTGTTTCAGGCTTAATGGTAGCTGGATTTGAGGGTAACGGAGATGGCTATGGAATAGGTTGTGATGAAAAACATTCTATATTAGATATAGTTAAATATCTTGGAGCAAAACCAATATTTAAAGATGTCAAGCCAGGTAATAGGATGGATGGGGAGTTAAAGACAGAAAAAACAAAAGCTCTTGGTTGGAGTGCAAAATATCGTTTAGAGGACTACCTTAATGCAGTACTTAATGACAGGAGTTATTGATTTTCTAGCCAGGTTTAAAGGCTGGGTTTATCTTTAACCATGACCAATTAGTAGGGAGGTTTTATGCCTGTAGTGAGTGTTATAGTTCCGGTTTATAATGCGGAGGATACTTTATATGATACGTTGCGTTCCATTTCTAATCAGACTTTCACTGATATAGAAGTTTTTTTGCTCAACGACGGCTCGTCTGATTCGAGTGGGAAAATTATTGATGGGTATGTCAAAAACGATTCTCGGTTTCACGCGATCCATCTTGAGAAAAACTATGGTGCACCAGCTGGACCTAGAAATATAGGAATTGATCTGGCTCAAGGAGAATGGATTGCTTTTATTGATTCAGATGATATCTGGCACAGCGAAAAAATCGAACGACAATTAGCAGTAATGGAAAAAACGGGAACTTTTTTCTCGAGCACTTCTATGTTTAACTTTTCAGAGTCAGAAGGGTTATCTTTTCCTGATAGTAATTTTGAGGAGACTACAACCATAACATTTGAAATGCAACTCAAACAGTTTTTGACCCCCACCTCCAGCGTTGTAGTATCCAAAGAAGTAATTTCGGCGATTAGATTTAATGAAAGTTTAAAGTATAAGGCTCGCGAGGATGTCGACTGCTTTCTTCATTGTCATGAACTACTAACAAAGTCTATTAAAATTAATGGAGCGATGTTAGCGTATAGAATTCGAGATGGGCAGATATCCGGTAGCAAGATGATGATGATTAAGAGGCACTATCACGTATTAAAAAACTATAAGAAGCTTGATGGTTCATTTTTAGGTGCCAAAGCACTATGGTACACCGCAAGCCACTTCGTGAGAGCTTTTTTACCTCGAGTTTTTTTAAAAAGACTTTAGTTTAAGAGCTTTCCTGACATACTGTACAGCAGTTACTTATTTGTTACGTGACATGCATAGACTGCAGAAAAGCTCGGGGGTGATTAATAAATTTGAAGGTGATACTAACCACTAAACGGTATTATCAAAAACGTGGTTATGTGCAGAGAGGACTATGAGTACATCCAAAATGAAAAGAAAATTTAGAATTGCAGTGCTGACTCAAGGGGATAGCTTTGTGATTCCAAAAAATATAAGGCTTTTGCATGCTATTAATGGAGTAGACTTAGTTGCAGTGGCACAGATCGAAGGTAAGGGGTCTCTGATAAACAAAAAGCAACTATTTTTCAAAGGCTTTGGGCTATTACAGGCTTTGAAGATGGGAGTATTCGTTGGCGCAAATGTTTTAGTTAATCTACTAGACGCCGCCTCTTTCTATAGGTTTGGCTTTATGAAAAGTGTGCGGGCTGTTTCCGCGCACTTTAATATCGATTACAAAATAATAAAAGACCCAAACTGTTCTAACTGTGTTGATTGGTTGAGAGAACTCAACATTGATCTAATCGTTTCGTATTCGGCACCGTGCGTATTTAAAAGACATCTTTTGGAGGTTCCCAAGTATGGATGTATTAATCTTCATTGTTCTTTGCTACCAAAATACGCAGGTTTGTTACCCAGTTTCTGGGCTCTATATAATCGGGCAAGTTCGTTAGGCGCAACAGTTCATAGGATGGATGACAAAATAGATAACGGGCCTTTACTTGCGCAAGTTGAAGTTCCAGTGCCTAGAGACCCTACAATGTTCTCGGTTATAAAGTTAACTAAGCGAGCTGGTGGGTTACTGATGGTTTCCGTGATTAATGATATTTTGACAGACTCACTGGACGAGAAAGAAAATTTTGTCAGAGAGGGTGATCACTTTAGCTGGCCTAGTGTTGAGCAGATCAATGATTTTAGAGCTAGCGGTGGTCGACTAATATGAGAAAAGCAATTTTTTCCCTTGATGTCGAAGACTGGTATCACCTCGACTACTTTAGAAGAGATGAGTGCGATATAAGTCAGTCTTTGCTTGATGGTCTTGATCGCTATGTTGAACTAATAACCGAATTATCTCTCCCGTCTAGTTTTTTTGTGCTTGGAGAAATAGCCGAAAAAAAAGTCAGTTATCTTAAAAGTTTAGTAAAGTTAGGTCATGATGTCGGTTCGCATGGTTGGGATCACAAACGGCCATTGACGATGTCTCCTCAGGTATTTCAAGCAGATTTACAGAGGTGTTTTAGTGCAATGAAAGAAATCAATGGGGAAAGAGGGTTTGGATATCGTGCGCCATGTTTTAGCCTTGATCGCGAGCGTTTGGACATTGTCAGGCGCGCTGGATTTACTTACGACTCTAGTCGAATTGATTTTGGAAGTCATCCTCTGTATGGAACAATTGATATGTCGGGATATCAAAAAATTTCAGGATCTATATACAAACAGGATGCCTTTATCGAATTTGAAGCGACAACTCTTGCAGTTTTAGGGAAAAATATTCCGATCTCCGGTGGTGGCTATCTTCGGATTTTCCCGTGGGTTGTAATGAAGAATCTGATAGCGCAGCATCTTAAGAAAAATGGCATCTATGTTTTTTATATCCATCCATTCGAACTATCCCAGATACCTATACCTGAGATACCTAAGTCTACCTCAGCACTAACCAAGTTTAGATTTAAACATGGTAGGACTAAAGTTGTGGATAGAATAAAGTTGTTGGCTGATTTATTGCAGTCGAAAGATTACGAGTTCAGCACTTTTAGCGCTATTCAACAAGAACTCACTAGTTCCACTGCTAGTTGATCAAAGAAAAGTACTCTAGTGAAAGCTCATATATTAGTTACTGGGGGGACAGGATTTATAGGGGCTGCCTTAATTAAGGTGGTAAGAGCGGCTGGATATAAAGTAACATCCGTTTCACGAAGTCAGACTATCGATAAAGATCATTTTTCTTTAGATTTGGCTAATAAAGATTATGTAGCTAATTTTGTGCGTAACTTGGAACCGGTTACTACCATAATTCATTGTGCTGCAATAGCCCATGGCGAAAACCCTCCAAAAAATTACTCTGTTTCGGAATTAAATACGCTCATTTTAGAGAACCTAATATCCTCATTTGGCTATCTACAACCTCACTGGATATTTCTTAGTTCGGTTTCAGTATATGGTGTTGGCTACGAAAAAAATCCGGTCCAGATCATAGTTCTACCCGAAACTAAGGATGACTATGGGGCAGGAAAGCTGCGGGATGAGCAACGATTGTTATCGAAATGTGATAATCTAGATATCCTAAGGCTTATGCCTACCTATGATTCAGACCATATGGCGGATGTTAAAAAAAGAATTTTTTTTCCTAAAACAAATATTAAATTCCGAATATTTCCGTCCCCAAGTTATGCCTTGTGCAACGTAAGTATCGTTGGTGATGCCGTACTTAAATGTCTCAACGGCATTCCGGGAAGAAGGTTACACCAAGTAGGTGATGCCTTGCCTATTTCTCAGCGCGACTTACTTGACAAATTCCCAGGGTTCACTATTACCATTCCTCAATTACTAATCAAGATTTGTATTAAATTAATACCCCTGAATCTTAAATTGGGATATGGCGTTCGCTTACTACTAAAAAAGCTGGCTCTGCCAAATATTTACGAGTTAGGAATTAGGGACTTACCTAAAAGAAAGGCATGAGATTTTTTTGTTATCTATTTCGGAGTTGATATGAGCAGTAAAGTTTTAAATTTTATTGGTAGAAATGAAGAGTTATTTGTGTCGGATGTAGAATCTTATTCCGAACAGTTAAATACGGTTGTATCAGGCTCCAAATTTCTTGTTATCGGGGGAGCTGGTTCGATCGGTCAGGCTGTAACTAAAGAGATCTTTAAGCGGGCGCCTCTAGCTCTTCACGTAGTAGATATTTCAGAAAATAATATGGTTGAGCTGGTCAGGGATATCAGGAGCACCTTGGCCTATGGAAAGGTTGATTTTAGGACATTCGCCATCGATTGTGGTGGTGCTGAATTTGAAGCCCTTATGAATACTCAAGACCCTTACGATTATGTATTTAATTTGTCTGCGTTAAAGCATGTAAGAAGTGAAAAAGACCCTTATACGCTAATGAGAATGATCATGGTAAACGTCTTCAATACAGTAAAAACGTTACGCTTAGCTAATAAAATAGGTGCGAAAAACTATTTTTGTGTCTCAACCGACAAAGCAGCGAACCCCGTAAATATGATGGGTGCTAGTAAGCGTATTATGGAAATGTTTCTAATGCGTGAAAGCGAAACTCAGAAAATTTCTATGGCTCGTTTCGCGAATGTCGCTTTTTCGGACGGCTCTCTCCTTCATGGCTTCAATCAGCGAGTTTCTAAACGACAGCCTATAGCTGCTCCGAATGACGTACGTCGTTATTTTGTCACGTCTCAGGAGTCTGGAGAATTGTGCCTGCTGGCTGGGCTGCTTGGGAATAATAGGGATATTTTCTTCCCAAAGTTGAGTGAAAAATTACATTTGATTACTTTCTCTGAGATAGCTATTCGGTATCTAAGGGAGCGTGGTTATGAGCCCTATGAGTGTGAATCTGAGGACGAAGCCCGTGATAAGGCTGAAGAGTTAATAGCCAATAAGCATTGGCCATGTTATTTCTTTAAAAGTGATACTACGGGTGAGAAAGACTTTGAAGAGTTCTTCACCAATGCTGAGGACTTGGATATGGAGCGTTTTGAGACCCTTGGAGTTATCCGTAATCAGCCTGACTTTGATGAGAGTAAGTTAGATGATTTTATGAATGGCATAGAATCATTAAGGGCAGAAGGAACTTGGACTAAGGATGATATTGTTAAATTGTATTTTGGTCTGCTGCCGGAGTTTGCTCATAAAGAGACTGGTAAATATCTGGATCAGAGGATGTAAATATGCAGCGTTTTTTTGATATTCTATTTTCTGGTCTCGCTTTGCTTATCCTCTCTCCTTTACTGGTGCCCATCGCGATAATATTAAGGTGTAGCGGAGAGGGCGAAATTTTTTTCTTGCAGGAACGTATTGGTAAGAAGGGTAAAGTATTTAAGCTGTTCAAGTTTGCCACCATGTTAAAAGACAGTCCTAATCTTGGTACTGGCACGGTCACAATGAAAGATGATCCTCGCGTTCTGCCTGTCGGTAAATTCTTGCGTAAAACCAAGATCAATGAATTGCCTCAGTTATTAAATATCTTCTTTGGTGATATGAGCGTGATCGGCCCTAGGCCACTGACCGCGCAAACATTCGGCTCTTACTCAGATAGCACGCAGGATGTTATAAAGCAGGTGAGACCTGGTCTATCAGGCGTTGGGTCAATCATATTCCGTGGGGAAGAGGAAATAATGCACGGCGCAACAGCCTCCGTTGATTTTTACGATAATGTTATTGCTCCCTATAAAGGATCGCTTGAAGAGTCGTTTGTTGCCAATAAAGGGCTTTATATCTATTTTATGGCAATCTTTATCACTGTGTGGGCTGTGTTATTCCCAAAAACAACAGTTGCATGGAGGGTGTTCAAAGATTTGCCAGAGCCTCCCAGCGAGTTAAAGTCAGCTCTTAACTATGAAGATTAAAGGCTTTAAACTTCCTATTTTTTTTAGATTGCCCAATTTCTTAAATATTTCATTGCAGTTGAATCAGTCTGCCATTCCCCTTAAAGCATTATCTTTTCCAGCGGTTCGCCTTGCTCCAATAGATCAAGTGCCGCACCCACTCTAAATGAATGACCGCTGAGTGGCTGTTCATCGGAGTCCATTTTCAAGTCCTTTTGCAGTGCTTTCAATAGGGTGCTTATACTTGCTGGGTGTAGATTTTCCCCAATATGCCCATGTCGGCTAATCGACCTTAGAATATAGCCTTCGTCGTTAATCACATTCCTCCAGTTTTCTAATAAGTCGAACAGTTCTTGGCTGATTGGTAGTATCTTTCCAGTCCCGAATTGGTCTGTCTTTGAGAAGTTGAGCCTGATAGCCGGTTTGCCGCTCGGTGCTTGGCATATGTCCTCAAACTTAAAGGTGCAGAGTTCCGACCTACGGCGCATCGTCTCGTAACCTAGTCTCAAAAGTACTTGGTTTCTTACTCCCATAATATTGTTATCGCAGTTATTAAGTAGTCTGTGAAGGCGGTTCTGTCGCTTGACGATAAGCCATCGCAGAAGCCTTGCAAATCGCTGCAATGCTCTTAAATCAACGGGCCCCAGATCAGCGTCTGGAAAGCGTGCCAGTAGCCAAAATTCCCGCAAGCATGGCTTGAACAGTGCCCCCGACTTTGAATCATCCATTGAGTACAGGGGGCTTATCGATCTAATCGCGGGGGAGGGCTTTTCTGCCTTTGCCTGTGCCGATATCGCCTCGAGCCTTCTTAATTATCGACGTGTGATGGATGCCTATTATGATACTTACACCAGCCCCGAGCCAGTTGATGAGTTTTTGCGCGATGTGAATGTGAAGGCTTCAAACCCTATCTTTAGCGAGCTTCTCAGTCCGTCGGGCAGTGAGCCCGAAGATGTTCGAGACATGGCAGCTTTTTTTGCCAGCATGCAAAGGCAGGAGCGGCGCAAGGGTGGGCCGGTGTCCCGTCGCTCTGCTGACAGCCACAAGCTGATACGCTACCAGCGCAACGGCATTGCTCGGTTATCGAGAGCTATTCGGCAGGGCTAGATTAAAAAAGTAACAAAACGAAGCCAAAACCAACTCCAAATCATGGCGTGCGATAAATAGAGTTATCAAATGTTTAAACAGCCGCAGTTATCGGCTGAATACTCTCCACTTCTTTCCCTATAGCTTGCTCAGCCACCTCTAACTCATAATGGTGTTGCAGGCTCATCCAGCTTTGCGCGTCAGTATTAAAATATTTAGCCAACCTAAGCGCTGTTTCAGCAGTAATGCCTCGGCGAGCTCGTACAATTTCATTAATACGCGCCGGCGTAACACCTATATGTTTAGCAAGTCGATTGCTGGATAAACCGAAAGGTTCCATGAATTCATGCTTTAAAATTTCGCCCGGATGTACAGGGTTTAGTCGTGTCATAGTAATCTCCTAATGGTAGCCCATAATTTCAACGTCATAAGCATGACCATTTTCAAATCGAAAACAAAGCCGCCATTGTCCGCTAATGCGGATACTGTACTGATCCTTCCTATCACTTTTTACTGCCTCTAACCGATTCCCGGGTGGTGTACCAAGCATTTCTAGGGTTTCAGCGGCCTTTAGTTGCATCAATTTGCGTTGAGCAATGCGCTCAAAGGCCACAAAGCGTCTGACACGGTAGCTGTTAGCAATTTTTGCTGTATCACGACAACTAAAGCTCTTAATCATTTTTGTACTTTATATCGATAAACGATACAATACAAATAGAAACCGCGAATGTTTGACGAAGAAAGCGTACATGACGTGACAAAGCGGTTAGATCGCGACCATTTGATTGTGGTGCTGGCGTCTATAGGTCGGTCAGTGGATTACTTGCCTCTTAATGGATAAAAATCCAGAGCATTTGATCATGCAGGTGTAAATCAGTAGTTACGTAAAATGGGGACATGTGCTTACAGGGTCTAATGCGGATGGACGAGTAACTGATAAGTGCTGTTGTGGCGGGCTAATAGGCTTGTAAGTTCACCCGTAAAGATTTATCGAGATATATCATGATGTGAAATGATATTTCATGATGGAGGACGGTTATGTCGATAGCAAGAGAAAATTTGCGCCTCAGGTTGATTCAGAGCTTTTGGACTCAGTTCGAAAGCTTGCTAAATCAAAAGGCCAGCAGATCCAGGCCGTGGTCGAGGATGCTCTTCGGGAACATTTAGAAACCAAAATCGAGCTCCGAGCCTAAAGTATGTGATGGCCGCTTATTTAAAAAGTATCGGACGTTTTTCAGGTCTCTATAAAAAGCTAGCTTAATGAGCTTTGACTATATGAGGGTCGATGACATTCTGGCGATTCATGCTGATCAGATATAGCGCGTTATAGTGGTGACGCGGGCAAGGGGCGAGGGCGAGGGCATAAAAAATCCCGGCCTTTAAGAAGCAGCCTTGTTCCGTCTCAAAACGGGTTACCGTCCGACATTAACCGATAATGCGGCAGTCTTATAGGAAAGTCTTTCTCAGAACTGTCCTGTTGTTGGCGGTAACAAGCGAACGACATTCGCCGCGACCTAGGTATGTTCGGCAATAATAGGCTGGATAACTAAGGGCTTTATGCCACATCGAGTGTAACTTTTGAGAATTCGGGTGCTTGGCTGGGTGATGATACTAAGGCGCTTTGGCTGCTC
>Ga0206127_1000570_pt1 | contig 44556 bp, 38 predicted proteins | sample Helgoland_Spring_6_FD_148646 | JGI IMG/M metagenome (GOLD analysis project Ga0206127, IMG submission 148646) | Pelagic subsurface seawater microbial communities from Kabeltonne, Helgoland, North Sea - Helgoland_Spring_Bloom_20160419_1 | ecosystem: Environmental > Aquatic > Marine > Epipelagic ...
CATATTCATCTGAAACACCGTTTCCACCGTGCATGTCACGGGCTGTGCGAGCAATATCTAACGCTTTGCCACAATTATTACGTTTCATTAAACTTATTAATTCAGCAGGAACTTTATGTTCATCAAACAAACGCCCCATGCGTAAACATCCTTGTAAGCCGAGAGAAATTTCAGTTTGCATGTCGGCTAATTTTTTCTGGATAAGTTGCGTCTGAGCTAGAGGGCGGCCAAATTGCTTTCTATCAAGAGTATATTGCCTTGCTGCATACCAGCAAAACTCTGCTGCTCCCATTGTGCCCCATGCGATACCATAGCGAGCACGGTTCAAACATCCAAATGGGCCAGCTAATCCGGATACGTTTGGAAGGATATTCTCTTTTGGAACAAAAACTTCACCCATTTGAATCATGCCAGTTGTGGATGCACGTAGAGAAAATTTACCCTCAATCTTGGGAGATTCTAACCCTTTCATTCCACGCTCTAAAATAAACCCTTTAATTTTATTATCATGTGCATCTGATTTGGCCCAAATTATGAAAACATCAGCGATTGGTGAATTTGTAATCCAGTTTTTTGCACCTGAAATTAAATATCCACCATCCACCTGTTTTGCCCGTGTAAGCATTCCGCCTGGATCTGAACCATGATCTGGCTCAGTAAGACCAAAGCACCCTACCAATTCGCCAGATGCTAATTTAGGAAGATATTTGTTTCTCTGTTCATCATTTCCATATGCAAAAATCGGATGCATTACTAAAGACGATTGAACTGACATGGCTGAACGGTATCCGCTGTCAACGCGCTCTACTTCGCGAGCAACTAAGCCATATGATGTGTAATTAGAGCCAACCCCGCCAAATTCTTCTGGTATTGTTGAGCCAAGTAAGCCAAGCTCACCCATTTCATTCATAATTTCTCTGTGAAACATTTCAGTGCGATTGGCTTCAATGATTCTTGGCATTAGCTTATCTTCGCAATAAGCTTTTGCAGTGTCGCGTATCATACGTTCTTCTTGAGAGAGTTGATCCTCTAATAAAAAAGGATCTTCCCAATTGAAGTTAGCAGGTTTTGATCTTGCAATAATTGGTGTGTTTGAGCTCATGATATATTCTCTTATTTTTATTTATGTTGGGTGTTTTTAATAAAAGAAGCAATGCGGCAATTCTGCTGGAATATACTCTTAATTAGAGTTAATTATACTTTCAAAATAAAATCAATGAATAATTATATTGGAATATTAATATGAGAGTACTTGTGACAGGTGGCGCTGGTTATATTGGCAGTCATACATGCGTTGAGCTTTTAGAAGCAGGCCACGAGGTTTTTGTTGTAGATAATCTTTGTAATGGGCATGAGGCTGCACTTGAGCGAGTTCGGGGTATTACTAACCGTGAGTTGCAATTTACAAACGCAGATATTCGTGATTCAAATGCATTAGATAAAATTTTTAATACGTTTAAACCAGATTCAGTCATTCATTTTGCTGGGTTGAAGGCTGTTGGTGAGAGTACAGCAGATCCAATAAAGTATTACGATGTAAATGTTGGTGGGACTATTTCATTACTTAGAACTATGACTAAGGTCGAGTGTAATACAATAGTTTTTTCTTCATCTGCCACTGTTTATGGTGATCCGCAATATTTACCATTTGATGAGGAGCATCCAACAAACCCAGTGAACCCTTATGGGCGCACTAAGTTAATGATTGAAAATATAATACGCGACTGGACAAAGGTAGACATAAGAAGAAAAGGAATCACTTTAAGATACTTCAACCCTGTTGGAGCTCACGAGTCTGGTCAGATTGGTGAAGAGCCGGTTGGTATACCAAATAATTTAATGCCATATATTGCACAGGTTGCTGATGGACGACAAGACTATCTTAACATATTTGGTAACGATTATGATACCACAGATGGTACGGGTTCTAGAGACTACATTCATGTGGTTGATTTGGCGAATGCTCACTTATGTGCGCTTAATTCAAAAATTTCGGATAATTATGAAGTGCTAAATATTGGAGGTGGAAAAGGTACCACTGTTCTTGAGTTGATTAAAAGCTTTGAGAATGAATGTGGTCAAAAAATTAATTTCAAATATTTACCTCGAAGAAATGGAGATATTGCTACTTCATGGGCAGATTCATCAAAAGCTTTTACAAAAATGCAATGGCATCCAGAAAAAAATATAAAGAATATTTGTGAGGATACTTGGCGTTGGCATAAACTCAATCCGTCTGGATTTAATAGCTAAGTTATGCTGTAATATTACAATAAAATTTATTTTACTAATCGTAGATAATCTGCTGAAGTTTGTATTCTTGTCCTTTTACCCAAGAAATCCATTAAAATCCATATACGTTGATCTGTGTCATATGACTCAACAGCTGCAACGAAATTTGCAAAAGGACCATTTAAAATTTTTACTTTATCGCCCACTGATAAATTATCCATGGTCAATATATTTCCTGTTGAGTCGCATCGCGTCATCAAGTCATCAATAATTATGTTTGGTATTGATCTAGGAATGGAATTAAAAGTAATCAAGCTAGACACACCATAAGTACTGTTTATTTTATGCCATTTGCTTTCTGTCCTATCAAATGTGACAAACATGTATCCTGGAAATAGAGGTTGAGAAGTATCAATGAATTTAGACGCCTTTCTTTTAGTAGTATTATGAAGGGGTAAAAATGTATTAAATCCTTGACGCTTTAAATTCTTTGCTGCTTGATGGTGAGCATTTGGTTTATATTGCAAAATGAACCACTCTTTTTTCATGTGATTTTATCCATATATAAGCGCTCATTTTTGAGCATAAAGTAGAATTTTTTATAAATATATCTTTCTATTTTTTTTTAATAATATTATTTTGATTTAAATTTATGCAGTGTATTATTAAGTGTGTTCTCAATTTGAGTATATTATAAAAATTGATTATATTCTTAATTTATATGTTTAATCAACAATATTATATGTTTTGCGATTCAAGAATAGATAGCTTGAATTAATATCATATTGATATTGACATTTTTCCACAAACTAATATGTTCAAATTTGAATGATTAACTTTATATCATTAATACTTAATATATTATTTTTACAAATCTTTGCTTTAAAGTTTTGTGCGGTAGCTATTCATGGCTAGCCGACGAAAACAGCATCAAGAAGATGCGAAGTTAAGGGTGATGCATATAATTAATGAAAATCCTGTAATGACTTCGCGTGAAATTGCTCAAAAAGTTGGAATTTCTAACGGATCTGCTTACTATATATTAACATCGCTTATTAACAATGGTCTTGTAAAGCTAGCAAATTTTAAAGAAAATTCATCGAAGATAAGATATTCTTATTTACTTACACCAAAAGGTATTCGTGAAAAATCTTTACTTATTAGCAATTTTCTTATTCGTAAAAAGGTAGAATATAATGCGTTAAAGAAAGAAATTGATTTTTTTGAACAGCATATCGGTGTTGATCATCAAAAGAATGACACAGAAAACTTGTGAAGTATAAAAAATCATTATTATATTTTTTAGTATATAAAATTTTTTCAATAACAGCAATAAATCATATGCTTTAGGATCTTGTTAGGATGATACGAAATTCGCAATTAAACACACCTTTTTTTGGAGAAATAAATGAAGATTTTAGTAGTTGGTTTAGGGTATGTTGGATTGTCAAATGCTGTACTCTTGGCGCAGCATAATGAAGTAATTGGCGTAGACGTCTCACAAAAAAAAGTTGACGCTCTAAACAGATGGAAGTCACCGGTAATAGATGCTGAGCTTTCACAATATCTGACTGAAAAAGATTTAAATTTAAGTGCAAGTACTAATATTGAAAAATCGATCATTGGCTCTGATTATGTAGTTATAGCGACGCCAACAAACTATCATGAAAATACAAAATATTTTGATACCACATCTGTCGAGGAAGTAATCAACTGCGTATTAAAATATGAGCCAAAAGCAACTATTATAATTAAGTCAACAATTCCAGTTGGTTTTGTTGATAGCATAAGCAAGCGTCTAAATACTGATAGCATTATATTTTCACCTGAGTTTTTGCGGGAAGGAAAGGCACTCCATGACAACCTTTATCCCAGCCGTATAATTCTTGGGGGGAGATCTGATAAATCAAAAACTTTTGCTAAGTTGCTTGTTAACGGCTCAAAGAAAAAAAATGTAAATATTTTATTTATGGGGGCTCGCGAAGCTGAAGCTACAAAACTTTTTGCAAATTCATACTTAGCAATGCGTGTTGCCTTTTTCAATGAATTGGACAGCTATGCACTAGCTCGAAATATAAATAGCAGTGAAGTAATAAGCGGTGTTTCTTCAGATCCACGGATTGGTGAATACTATAATAATCCATCGTTTGGTTATGGTGGCTATTGTTTGCCAAAAGATACTAAACAACTCTTGGCAAACTATGACTCTGTCCCACAAAATATTATCCGAGCAATTGTCGATGCCAATTCAACTCGAAAGGATTTTTTAGCCGACCAAATAATAGAAAAAATGCCACAGGTTGTTGGTGTCTATCGACTGGTTATGAAAGAAAATAGTGATAACTTTCGTGAAAGTGCAGTTCAGGGGATAATGAAACGAATTAAAGCTAAGGGTATAGAGGTTATTGTTTATGAGCCAAATTTGGAAGATACTACTTTTTTCAATTCTCGTGTAGAAAAAAACCTTCAACATTTTAAAAAAAATTCAGAATTGATACTTGCAAACCGAATGATGCCTGAATTAACAGATGTTAAAAACAAAGTTTTCACGCGTGATTTATTTGGAGTCGATTAACTTGAACACTCAACAACAAAAAGTTGCATTGGTTACTGGAGCTGCCGGTTTTATCGGATTTTATGTGTCAAGAAGACTACTCGATGAAGGTTGGTGTGTGATTGGTGTAGATTGCATGTCTGATTTTTATGATATTTCACTCAAAGAAGCTCGAGAAAATATTTTACTTCAAAATAAATCATACATTTCAATACATCAAAGCATCGAGGCGCCTAGCGTACTGATGAAAATTTTTGAGGAGGAAAAACCGGATATTGTTATCCACCTTGCAGCGCAAGCTGGCGTGCGATACTCCATTGAAAACCCACGATCTTATCTCAAAAGTAATATTATTGGAACTTTCGAACTTTTAGAGGCAGCTAAGGCATATCCACCGAAGCATATGTTGTTAGCTTCCACATCATCTGCATATGGTGCAAATAAAGAAATGCCATATAAAGAAACAGACAAAGCAGACCATCAAGTATCATTTTATGCAGCAACAAAAAAATCAACAGAAAATATTGCTCACAGTTATTCACACATCTATGAGTTGCCGATAACAATGTTTCGGTTTTTTACAGTTTATGGGCCATGGGGGAGACCGGATATGGCGCTATTCAAGTTCACGAAAGCTATTCTTGAAGGAAATCCAATCGAACTCTACAATAAAGGAAAAATGAAGCGGGATTTTACATACATTGAGGATATAGTTAATTCAATATTACTGCTGATGGATAAAACGCCAAATTTTGATTACAATTCCCATACGTTAGATAGTCTGTCACCAGTTGCTCCATTTAGAATTATTAATATTGGGAATACTAATGCTGTTAGCCTTATTGATTTTGTTAAAGCAATTGAGTGTGCAGTCGGAGTTGAGGCAAAAAAAATTTTTTTACCAATGCAACCTGGAGATGTACATGCAACTTGGGCAAACTCAAATTTATTACAAAGTTTAACGGGTTATACTTGTAAAACTGATATTTCGACAGGAGTTAAGGCTTTTGTTGAGTGGTATTGTTCTTACTATGATACAAAATAAAGCATAACTTTTTAGTTTAATTATTATAAATTAGTTATTTGGTATAAATTAATATTTTTGTATCATTTAATTAAAATTTAGACATTAACTTTTTGTAAGGAAATAAAATGAAAAATGTTTTAATAACAGGGGCTGATGGTTTTATCGGTTCGCATCTTACTGAGATATTAGTAAGTGAAGGTTTTACTGTTAAAGCATTGTCACAATATAATTCATTTAATAATTGGGGCTGGTTAGAAGATATAAATTGCAAGAGCGGCGTGGAAATTTTATGTGGTGATATTCGAGATGCAAATTATTGTAAAGAAATTACAAAAAATGTTGATGCAGTAATCCATTTAGCCGCTTTAATAGCTATTCCATTTTCTTATCAATCACCGAGCAGTTATGTTGAAACTAATATAAATGGAACTCTCAATATTTGTCAGGCTGTACTTGAAAATAATGTTGAGCGGTTAATACATATTTCTACTAGTGAAGTTTATGGAACAGCAAAATATGTGCCAATTGATGAAAATCATCCTCTTCAAGCGCAGTCTCCATACAGTGCGAGTAAGATTGGAGCTGATGCAATGGCTTTAAGTTTTTATAAATCATTTGGCATGCCAATTACTATTGCTCGCCCATTTAATACATATGGCCCTCGCCAATCAGCCAGAGCAGTTATTCCGACTATAATTAGCCAAATTGCTGATGGAGCTGATGTGATTAAGCTTGGTGATGTTAGTCCTACGCGAGATTTCAATTATGTCGAGGATACATGCCGTGGTTTACTTGCTTTGTTGAAATGCAAGAAAGCAATTGGACAAACTGTCAATTTGGGATCTAATTCTGAGATTTCAATTGGAAATGTCTACAAATTAATACGTGAGTTTATGGGAAGTAATGTTGAATTCCGGGTTGATAAGCAACGTTTGCGGCCTGACAAATCAGAAGTATTTCGATTATGTTGTGACAATTCAAAATTAATAAATCTTACTAAATACACACCTAAGTATACCATTGAAACTGGTTTAAAATCTACTATTGATTGGTTTTCAAAACCTGAAAATTTAACCAAATATAAATCAAATATATATAATGTTTAAGTTGTATGAGTAATTTTTCAAATTCTCTGAGTAAATTTATTAAAGAGCTTTACCGAAGTGAGGATACAATTCCGTTGCATGCACCTGTGTTTATGGCAAATGAAGAAAATTATGTCCTTAGTGCAATCAATTCTACCTACGTTTCAAGTGTTGGCAAGTTTGTTGATAAGTTTGAAAATGATATTGCAGCTTACATTGGAGGTACTTCGTGTATTGCAACTGTAAATGGTACATCTGCATTACATACAGCATTGGTTCTAGCAGGTGTGAAAACTGGTGACTTAGTTATGACGCAGGCTTTAACGTTTGTTGCTACTTGTAACGCAATAAGCTATTGTGGTGCACAGCCTGTTTTTATTGATGTTGACCGCCATACTATGGGTCTTTCGCCCACTTCCCTTGATAATTGGCTAACAGAATATGCTTATATAGATGATGATGGTAATTGCAGGACACATATAGATAACAAAATTATTCGTGCTTGTTTGCCGATGCATACTTTTGGGCATCCTGTAGACTTTGATTCTCTATTAGAGGTCTGTTTACGTTGGAGGCTTCCCATAATCGAAGATGCGGCAGAGTCTCTTGGCAGCCTTTACAAAGGTGCATATACTGGCACCCTTGGCACGATTGGAACTCTGAGTTTTAATGGAAATAAGATCATTACCACTGGCGGTGGGGGTATGATTGTAACAGACAAAGATATAGGTGCTCGTGCAAAGCATTTGACCACTACGTCAAAAGTAAAAAGTTCATATGAATTTTTTCATGACCAGGTTGGGTATAACTACCGAATGCCAAATCTTAATGCTGCTATGGGGTGTGCTCAACTTGAAAAACTAGATTATTTTATTAAGATTAAGAGAAGATTAGCAGAATGTTATGATGAACATTTAAAAGGCTCTTCAGTTGATTTTGTACGTGAACCAGTAAATTGCCGATCAAATTACTGGTTAAATGCTGTGATATGTGAGGATAGGGATCAGAGAGATGTACTTCTTAAAGAAACAAATGATAACAAGATTATGACACGGCCAATTTGGACGCTAATGAGTCAACTGCCTATGTATAAAAATAATCTAAAAGGGGACCTTTTGGAATCAAAATGGCTTGCAGATAGGGTGGTAAATTTACCAAGCGGCGTAGTTGAAAATTTAAAACTATGAGAATTTTAATAACAGGTGCGAGCGGTTTTTTAGGGCGGCGATTGTTAGTTAGTTTGACTAATAAAGGACATAGTATTATTGCTATTACTCGAAGGCAACCAACACATGAGTTGAAAGATTTTCCAGGCATTGAATGGATAATATGCGATCTTGCATACGACAAAATTGATATATCCAGTGTTGACCATATTGATGTTGTAATTCACCTTGCGGGAAGTTACCAATCAGATGATGAGAGTGACTATTTCATTAATAATGAGCAGGCTACCTTTAGGTTATTACAAGTGGTGGCAAAACGTGTTAATCGGTTTATTTTTGCATCATCACAAGTTGTGTATGGCTCACCAAATTGCTTGCATGTAGATGAAAACTATTTGCTCAGTCCAGAAAATAGCTCTTATGCAGCCAGTAAAATAAATTGTGAAAACTGGATGCGTTATTTTCAGAAAAAATTTGGAGGTAATTATATTGCACTACGATTGTGTGGCTTCATTGATGGTGGTGGATTTGTTGATTATTTAATAAATAGTGCGCTTAATTCAAATACTATTGAACTATTTTCTAATGGAGTGGTACATCGTGATTATCTGCACTCTGAAGATGGTATTACGGCATTAGTTGCAGCTCTTAATTCTCCATATAGAAATTGTTTTGAGGCTATAAACATTGGGTCTGGTAAGGCGCCTTCTTCTCATTTTTTGGCCCGTTCAGTTTGCGATGAGCTCAATTCATGCAGCAATATAATATTTTCAAGCATACGAGCTCCTCAGTCTAATTTTGTTTATAACATCAATCGAGCGAAAAATATTCTTAAATTTGAGCCAGAAAGTTTAATTAAACAAGTTAAAAAATATGCTAAAATGAGAAAACATATCAAGGAAAATAATTGTGAATAAAAAAACCCCAATAAATATGGCTTCTCCACATTTTGATTCAGTAGATCGGCAGCGCATTCATCAAGAGTTGGACAATATTCTTGATGGTGCTCTGAGCATGGGACCAAACGTGAAAGCATTCGAGAATGCATTCGCTAAAAGAGTTGGGGTGCGCCACGCTATTGCAATGAATTCATGTACCTCAGCTCTTGAAGCTGTTCTTTCTGCGCATAGAGTAGATGGTTTAGAGGTCATAGTTCCAGCCCAAACCTTTGTTGCAACCGGAATGGCTGTACATTTATGTGGGGGTATTCCAATTTTTGCTGAGATTAACCCAGAAAACTTGTGCCTATCTTTACAAGATGTAAAAAAACGTATCACACAAAAAACTGCAGGTATAATACTTGTTCACATGGCTGGAATGATAACACCAGAAGTGAACGAATTCAGAAAATTTTGTGATGAAAAAAATATTTTTTTAATAGAAGATGCAGCACATGCTCCTGGGGCTCAATTTAATGGATGTGAAGCAGGATCATTAGGTCACGCTGGGTGTTTTTCTTTTTATCCAAGCAAGGTGTTGACATCAGGTGAAGGTGGAATGGTAACTACTAACGATGACACCATAGCAGAATATGTTCGCAGCTTCCAGCATCGAGGGCGGGATATGAAAAGTTCTGAAGAGGAATATATAATCCCAGGCCGAAATGTACGTATGAATGAAATGTCTGCATTATTAGGGCTTGTACAACTAGGCCATCTAGATGACTTTTTGGAACGTAGACGGACCGTGGCAGATATTTACTCGCAAGAATTAAAAGATTTTAATTATATTAAACGAATAATTCCAGGTAACCGAATTTCATCTTCATTTTGGAAGTATCCAATTTTATTGTCGCCTGGCATTAATCGTTTAGCTGTTGCAGAGATACTAGCAAAGGATCAAATTAACGTTGATTGGGCATACTTTCCAGCATTACACCTGCAACCTGTTTTCAAAAAACTTTACAAAACTTCATCTGGAATGCTGCCTTTAACAGAAGATTTATTAAACCGACATTTATGTTTACCTTGTCATCAACGTATTAGTGATGACGAAGCATATTTTGTAGTGCAGAGATTAAAAAAAGCAATAAATCTGATTACACAGTCGGATCTAGACGTATGAAGGTTTCAATACACCAACCACAGTATATGCCATGGTTACCATATTTTATTAAAATTGATAGAAGTGACCTCTTTATATTTTTGGACAATGTTGATTTTCAAAAAAATGGTTTACAAAATCGAAATAAAATTAAAACTGATAAAGGGGATATTTGGTTAACTGTTCCAGTAAAGCAAAAGCTTGGTCAGAAAATTAAAGATACCCAGATTGCAAATCAAACAAATTGGCAGCGAAAACATTGGCAAACAATTCTACAATTTTATCGTAACGCTAAATATTTTAATGAATATGCATATCAATTTGAAGAGTATTACCATAATTACTTTGAAAATTTAGGTGAATTAAATATTTTAATTACGAAACTAATGATGCGTTGCCTTGACATTAACACCCCTACTATTCGTAGCAGTCAAATGAAATCAAAAGGTGTTGCCTCTGACCTAGTATTAAATCTTTGTAGAGAATCAGAGGCAACATCTTATATTTCTGGAAATGGAGGTAAAAATTATCTAGATCTTGAACAATTTTCTAAATATAAAATTGATGTTAACTTTGACAAACCTAACTTGACTGATTTTTATACTCAACTATATCCAGAAGTCGGCTTTGTACCCCACCTTTCAGCAATAGACGTAATATTTAATTGTGGAAAATTATGGAAAAATGAATTTGGAATATAGATTGAGCTTATTATGAAAAAGAAACGTCGCGTACTTGGGATAACAGGTATCCGTTCAGAGTATGAACATATTTCAAATGTTTTTCGTGCAATAAGAAATCATGAAAATTTGGAGCTAGAGATTGTCGTAACTGGAGCCCATTTATCTGAGGCGTATGGTCGAACAGTTGATGAGGTAAGGAGTGACGGATTTATAATTGTAGATGAAATAGAAAGCTTAATTAATAGTGACCAAGCTTCATCAAGAGTCAAAGGTCTTTCTGTTCAATTACAGGGCCTTGTTCAAACTGTAAGTCGTGTTCAACCTGATATTTTAATTGTTCTTGGTGATCGAGAAGAAGCAATGACTACAGCTTTAGTTGGATCATATATGAATATACCCGTCGCTCATATAGGTGGTGGTGACCGTGTTGTTGGGAATGTAGATGACCAAATAAGACATGCTGTTAGCAAACTTTCGCATCTCCATTTTACTATAACTGCTGAAAGTGAAGAGAGACTTATTCGTTTGGGAGAGCAACCTTTTAGAATATATAATGTAGGTAGTCCAAGTTTAGATAGGTTGCTAGAAACTCCTCATATTAGTATGAGTGATATCTCTAAAAACCTGAGTTTTCCAATTTTAAAGGGAGAGCCTTTTATAATGCTTATTCAACATGCTCTTTCAACAGAAATAGATCAGTCTTATGAACAAATGTGCATAACCTTAGAGGCGATAGAAGAGTTAAGCCTCAAGACATTAATTAGTTATCCAAACTCTGATGCTGGGGGTCAAAAAATGATAAAAGCTCTTCAAGAATTTAGTAGTTTGCCTTTTATGCATATTGCAAAGAATTTACCACGCTTAGAGTTTGTAAATGCAATGAGAAACGCATCATGTTTGGTTGGAAATTCAAGTGCTGGTATTGTAGAGGCACCTTTGCTTAAGTTACCTGTTGTAAATGTTGGCAGGCGACAGTACGGGCGACTTCATTCAGAAAATGTAAAATTTGTAAATCATGATAAAGAAGAGATCAAAAGTGCAATCCACCAAGCTGTTTATAATGAAGAATATCGTAATTTTGTATCTAATTGTGTAAATCCATACGGAGATGGAAACTCAGCTGATAAAATTGCAGATATTATTGGATCTATCACATTAGATAAAAATTTGTTGATAAAGGATATTACATATTAAAATGGCAAAAAACATACTTTGTATAGCACCTCATCCTGATGATGAAACTTTAGGTTGTGGAGGCACTCTTTTAAAGCATAAAGAAGAGGGGGATAATATATACTGGTTAATAGTCACTGGAATTTCCGAAGAAAAGGGTTTTAGCTTGTCGCAAATACAGCATGAACAGTGTATTATTAAATCTGTTGCTAATGCATACAATTTTTCGGGAGTTTATCAGTTAGGGTTCCCAACAATGCATTTGGACACATTTCCGCTGGTTAAAATTGTAAACGCTATTGGTGAGATCGTGCGATCCACAGCAGCAAATATTATTTATTTACCATTCCGCAATGATGCACATAGTGACCATGCCGTCGTTTTTGATGCTGGGGCAGCTTGTACTAAATCTTTCCGATATCCCAATGTAAATTCTATTTTAGCATATGAAACTCTTTCAGAGACAGAGTTTGATATTAAGCCATATGGGCATGGATTTCGCCCAAATATTTTTGTTGATATTTCCAATCAACTTGAACAAAAAATCAAAATTATGAAAATTTTTGATAGTGAAATGGGTGAGTTTCCCTTTCCCCGTAGTGAAATTTGCTTAAACGCACAGGCACAGTTAAGGGGAAGTCAGGTTGGACGAAATGCTGCTGAAAGTTTTATGATGCTTAGAGAGCTGCGTTAGAAAGAGCTTTGTGTGAAGTATACATCAGGAAAAGAAAATTTGCTCACAGATTTATAATAATGCGTAATTTTAATTAAAACATATATGAAATACAAAAAAAATATAGGTGGTGAAATGGAAGTTTCACTAAATGATTTTGGTAAAGTGTCTAAAAATAATGTTTGGCCAGATTTTAACAGCAGGCCACATATTAAGTGTGATACGGGAAGATCTGCTTTAAGCCTAGCACTTGCTGAGTGGAAAAAAAGTTCGAATGGTCATGTATGGATACCAGAATATGTGTGTCCTAGCATGATATTTACTATATCTGCTCTAGGAATTCCGTTTAAATTTTACCAGGATTTGCCTGGTGCCGCTAATTTTTTTGCGCCTCCCAAACCGGAAGCTAATGATTTAGTTATTTTTATCCACTATTTTGGAAAAGTGAATAATAATGTACTTCAATGGGTTTCAACTCAAATTAATCGTGATTGGTTCTTATTAGAAGACTGTGTACAATCAGCATATAGTTTAGGAGTTGGGTCATATGGTGATTATGCTATATTTAGTTTACGCAAGTGGTGGAATGCTCCTGATGGCAGTATGCTTGTTTCTTCAAAAGTTCTAGATGAGCCGAAACTAGCTCCATCTGCAGATTACATTACCACAAAACGTTTAATGGCTAAGATTTTTCGTTTTGCAAATCATGATGAAAATTTACACCTAGACTGGGTGCGCCACTCAGAGAATAAATTAGAATATAGAGAACCACGTCAATGTTCGTGGGTGTCACAACAATTGTTAGCTGGCATAGAACTCATACCAAATTTAGAACAACGTATTAAAAATTGGCTATTATTACAAAATAAATTTGCCACTAAAAAACTACGTGGCATTAACCCATTATATTTTCAATTAATTAAAGGAGAAATTCCACTTGTGTATCCGGTTCTGATTGATCACGATATGAGAGATAATTTGCACCAATGGTTAGCTGATCATCATATATATTGTTCAATACACTGGAAATTAGACACAGGTGTATCCATTGAAGCTCAAAAGCTTTCTAGTAAAATACTTAGCATACCAATTGACCAACGTTACAATACAGAAGATATGAAGCGAGTTTTTGAAAGTATAGTAAATTTCACAAGGCAAACCAACTATGAATAAAGTTTTTATTATAGCCGAAGCTGGTGTAAATCATAACGGTTCAATAGCGATGGCTAAAGAGCTTATAGATCTGGCTCATGAAGCGGGCGCTAGCGCAGTAAAGTTTCAAACGTTTAATTCTAAAAACGTTGTAAGTTCGAGCGCCCCAAAGGCTGCATATCAAATAGAAAATACGGGTAACAGCGAATCACAATTAGAAATGATAAAAAAATTAGAGTTATCACAAGATGATCACTTTGAGTTATTAAATCATTGCCATAAAAGAAATATACAATTTTTGTCTACTCCCTTTGACATAAATAGTGCATTTTTTTTGGTAAATAAAATGGGTATTAAGTTTCTTAAAATTCCATCAGGTGAAATTACAAACTTCCCTTTTTTAATAAAAATTGCACAATTCCAGCTTCCAATTATTTTATCTACAGGTATGTCTACACTGGGTGAGATTGAAGATGCACTTCGCTATTTGGCGTTTGGTTATACTCAACCTAAAGAAAAACCAACAAAAAAAGCAGTATTGGAAAATTATATTAACGTAAAAAGCCAAAGATATATCCAAAAATTTATTTCTATTTTACACTGTACTACTGAGTATCCTGCAAAAATAAATGAAGTTAACTTAAAGAGCATTGATACGCTAGCATCTGCGTTTGGAACTTCAGTTGGGCTTTCAGATCACACGCCCGGTATTACTATACCAATCGCAGCAGTAGCGCGGGGAGCAACAATAATTGAAAAGCATTTTACCCTTGATAGAAACTTTGAGGGACCAGATCACAAAGCATCTTTAGAGCCTGAAGAGTTAAAAATGATGATTACTTGTATTAAGCAGGTAACTCAAGCACTGGGGAATTCAGGTAAAATACCAACAAAATCAGAATGGAAAAATCGGGAAGTAGCACGGCGCAGCTTAGTTGCGGCACGCGAAATTAATAAGGGTGATATTTGGACAATAGAAAACTTGACTTGCAAACGACCTGGAAGTGGTATCGCTCCGTCTGAGTATTGGAATTTTATTGGAAAGAAGGCTAATGCTCAATATAAAAGAGACGAGCTATTAAGGAATAACGATGATGAATAGCTTTATTGACCATTATCATGAACTTTTTATTCATGAAGATCAAAGTATACGCAAAGCCTTAGTTCAAATGGACATAACTGGTAGGGGTGTATTATTTGTTACTTCTGATGATAATACATTCGTTGGCACTCTATCTGATGGAGATCTGCGCAGAACTATTATCAGCAAGAAAAAAATTGATCTAGTGTCAGTTTTAGAGGTTTGTAACACTCATCCCATTGTGATGAAGCAAAATAGTGATATTAACGCTAAAATAAAATCAGCTAATACAAAAGGTGTTAAATTTCTTCCTGTCTTAAACAACAACAATAAAATTGTAAATGTAATTGATTTGAACGCTGAAAAAAGTCAAGTTTTTGAGCGATTTCCTATTTTTATAATGGCAGGTGGTTTCGGAACGCGATTAAGGCCACTTACTGAGAACTGCCCAAAGCCCATGTTGAAAATTGGTGAGAAACCACATCTGGAGAATCTATTAAATAATTTTCGCAATCAAGGTTTTAAGAAAATATATATTTCCGTACATTATCTATCCGAAGTGATAAAAAATTATTTTGGAGATGGAAGAGCTTGGGGTCTAGATATTACTTATGTTGAAGAAAACACTCCTCTTAACACCGCTGGCGCAATTTCTCTATTAGAAGAGAGTTCTAGTGAGCCTATGATTGTAATGAATGGTGATATTCTTACAGACTTGGATTTCTCAAAACCACTCGTGGAGCATTTGATAAGAGGTTCAAGTTTAACGCTGACTGTTTGTCAGCACACATACCAAGTGCCTTTTGGTGTAGTTACAGAAAAAGATAATATTGTAACTGGCATTACTGAAAAACCAATATCTAAGTTTAATATTAATGCTGGTATTTATGTGATATCAAGGTCATCTCGAGATCAACTTATCAAAAACGAAAATATATCAATGCCAGAACTGATCAAGAGATTAATGGACAATAATATGAAAGTTACAACCTACCTTCTTGACTCAATATGGATTGATATAGGGCATCTTGATGATTTAAAAAAAGCAAATGAAATTCTGACTAATAATGACACTCCATAAATTAAATATAGATGATGCGATAAAATTCTTTGAAAATTTGCCAGTATTTTGCAAAATTTCAACTTTATCACCAAGATACGTACAGGCGGATGCTAGCCGAAGTTCTTTGTTAAAACCTGTGTTTTATTTATACAAAGAGGGTAAAAGATATTGGTACCACTCATTACATGAAGCATGCGTCATAAACACTAATCTAAAATATCACAATTCAGCATATGGATATGCAGGGCCCGTGAGTAACTCACGAAATGATAATTTTTTACGTACTGCCTGGAAAGAGTATGTTCAGTTTAATCGTGCCAATCGCGTGATTGCAGAATTTCTTCGTATCCACCCTTGCCTTGATGTCTCGGCTACATATCTTGGACACAAGGAATTTAACCGCAAAACAATTTTCGTTGACCTAAGGGTTCCGGATTTATTATCTAGTTATTCGACACGCTGCCGGACGGCTATTCGTAAGGCTCAAAAAAACCTTGTCCAAGTTGATATTACTGATAACCAAGCGGATATCAATAAATTTTCACAATTTTACAGAGATGCTATGATTGAGATGGGTGCTGATAGCTTCTACTTTTTTTCTGATGATTATTTTAAAAAAATATTTGATTTAAACAATGCAAATTTATTGGTTTGCAAGCAAGATGGAAACTGGGTCTCTGCAGGTATTTTTTTAGTGGGTGGTTCTGTAATGGAATACCATCTATCCGCTTCTACAGCGGTTGGAAAAAAAATAGGGGCACCAAACTTGCTTTTACACTCCGCAGCTATTTTAGGTAAAAGTTTAAAATTAGAGAAATTATTTCTGGGTGGAGGTACTGATAGTGATACAAACAATTCACTGTTATTTTTTAAAAAAAGTTTTTCCAAAAAAGAATTAGATTTTTCACTTGGAAAAGTGATATTCATGGAAACTGAATATAACGAATTAAAGAACCAATACATCAACGAAAACAAAAGTGTTTCTAAACACTTATTTTTTGAGAATTTATATTTTGGAAGATAAAAGAATTTTAGCAATAGTTCTTGCGCGTGCTGGATCTAAACGTATAAAAAATAAAAATATAAAAGAATTAGGCAGCAAACCATTAATAGCTTGGACTATCGAGACAGCAGTAAAATCTAATTTATTTGACCATGTGCTTGTTTCCACCGACTCATTGGAAATAAAAAAAATTTCAGAATTATACGGTGGCTATGCACCATGGCTTCGTCCTCATGAATTTGCAACTGACACTTCGAGTTCAATGGGAGCTATTTTACATGCACTGTCATGGTATATTGAGCATTACAGTAAACCGGATTGTGTTGTTATACTACAACCCACATCTCCATTTAGAAAGATTGAAACCCTAGAAAAATTTACTAATAGGTTTTTTGAGACATCCGCAAAATTAATGGTAACCGTAGATGAAGTTAAAAAACACCCAGCTTGGTGTTTTCGACAAAAACCTAATATTATTGAACCACTTCTTGGCTGGGAACAAATGAACAAAAGATCACAAGACTTGGCAAAGGTTTATGTTTTAAACGGGTTAATTTTTGCGGGGACACCTAATGAAATTATGAACCATAATGGTTTTTTAAGTGGAGACACAGAACTTTTTATAACAAATGATGTATTGGAAAGTATCGACATAGATGATACTGATGACTGGGATCACGCCGTTAAAGTATTACCATTAATATGAATAGATATTTTAAGTTAGATAATATCAAGCATGCTAAACATTGTATGGAAAATGGTGGTAAAAAGCCGTCCTGTCTTAATGTTTTGTCATCTATATTAGAAATTGTTCTAGTTGTTTCATTTGCGCCAATTATAAATTTGTTGGTTAGTGATGTAAATTTTAAATTAATCCAAATCTTAAATTATGAAGTTAATTTTATTTTATATTGTGGGTGGATAATATTTTTAAGTTCATCAATAGCTTTTTTAAAAATATATACCGGATTTGAAATAGCTCAAAGTCGTTCTGAATTTGAGCGCCAAACCCGCAATAGATTGTTCAATAAAGTCCTTTATGCTGATTGGGTTCATTTAGATGGAATAGATCAAAGCGAAATGTTCAGTTCTCTCACTGAAGAAGTAAACCGTGCATCTATGGCAATGAACTTGCTAATATCATTCTGGGGTAATCTTAGTGTAGTTATTTTATATGCAGCACTAACAATTTACCTCTCACCAATCGTATCGATCATAGTTTTAGCTGTTTTCTTAATTTTAATGTGGGGTATCAAATCTTTTGTAAGTGATAGTCAACTTATTGGCACTCAGATGAATTCAGCAAATGATATGCTATATCAAAAGATCAATGATTTCATATCAAATTTAGCCTATGTTAAACAAAATCGTTTAGAAAATTTAACAAATGTTTCTTTTAATCAGAATACAAAATTTGTTGCAAATCTGCGCAAAATTGGTTTGTATAATTCATTCAAAATCAAAGCACTATACGAGCCTGTTATTATCACTGTTATAATTTTAATACTGTTGTGTGTGCGATACCTTGATTTATCTTTCTCGTCTGTGGCCATACTTCTGATAAGTCTTTATCGAATGTCACCACGTATTTCTCAGTTACAGCGTGAAATTTATGAATTTAACCTTTTGTCGCCATCCATTGATAAAATCCAGAAAATAATGAAGAAATGTGGCCAAATAAAAGAATTATCACAAATAGTTAATAAAAAAACAGACTCATGCTTTACTATAAAAAAAGGTATTATCAAAAAAGGTAAATTTTCTTTAAGAATTGATAATTTTTTTGCACTATCAGGTCAGTTAACTGTCTTAAAGGGAGAGAGTGGAACAGGAAAATCTACCCTTCTGGAAACTATTACAGGATTACGCAGTTTAACTATTGGAAACATAAGTTATCCAAAAAATTCTAACATACGCTTCGCGTATGTACCTCAAAACTTAGTTGTATTCGGTCAAAGTATTAGAGAAAATTTAATTCTTGATAATAGTACTATTGAAATAAGCCAGATAATCAAATTATGTGAAATATTTGATATTCACAATGCAATTTCCAACCTTGAAGACGCTTACGAAACTAAGTTGACCACTTCAGAGACAAAATTGAGTGGTGGGCAGCTTCAAAGACTGATGCTAATTCGAGCTTTTTTACAGAAACCAGAAATATTAATATTGGATGAGTCTACTAGTTCATTAGATCATAAAAACGAAGAAAAAGTTCTAAATAAGATTAAGAGCTTCGCAAAGTCTAAGAATATAGTTGTTATAATGGCGGCACATCGTGATGGAGCGATTAGGCAAGCAGACCGTACTTATACATTGTCTAATGGTTTTATTGAGCAGGATCTTGATGCAAAATAAAGCTAAGCCAAATATAATTTTATTAACTACACGCCCTTTAATTAATCGAAGAGAAAACGCTTTATTGGTGAAGTGTTTTACTGAACCTTATAATATTATTAATGTTCACTTCGGAGGGCTATACCCGGAATTTCCAATTGCAGAATTGCTTAGTATTGAATATTATGAGATTGATAGTTTTTCAAAGCTTACTCATCTGAGCTCAAGGTTTAAAACTGATCCAATTATTGCTGATTTTATATCAGATATAAAGTTGAGTGAGTTAGTTTACAATCAATTTGTGTCAAGTAAAGTAATACGCTTTCAGCTAAGCTTCATGGATGAGTTGCTAGTGCATAGTTGCCCAAAAAAATTAAATATAATTGAAAAAATAAACCAAATTCGCCTTCATAGACGTGATTATTATTTTGGACTAAGAAGAAGATTATTTAAATTATCATGCTCACCAAAAGTGTCTTGGTCAAATACCAGATTAGTTAATGTGACTAGTGGTTCGAAGTTTGATGAAAAGCAAATTAGGATCCCTCCAAAGGAATATTTTTCATGGCTCAAGTTTCGCCAAACAAAAATAAATTGTGGCAATAATTCTAGAGCGTCAAAACAAATTGCATACATAGATCAAAATTTGAATGATCATCCTGATTATATTAATTTCAAAGGAAACAATGCATATTTTAATTATAAAAATTTGAGAAGTTTATTTCATAATTTGCAAAAAGATGGATATCAGATAAGTTTCTGTCCTCACCCCAGTGTTTCAGTTGAGCATTATATCAATATCAAATTGGATCTTGGTGACTCAGTAAACTTGTATTTAGAAACAAATGATACGCATAAAACTATCGTTAACGCTGAATATTTGATAGGACATTATTCAAATGCACTAATAGTGAGTTTATTTTCAATGGCACCATTGCTTCTGTTGGATGATGAGTTTTTTAGAAAAAACAATGAAAGTAAACACTTATATAAATTAGCATCTATATTTAAAATACCTTATTTTGACTTGGTTACTATTCTTGATGAACAAAGCCCGATAAAACTATTTAATAGTCCAGCCTTTAAATGTGACACAAATTATTATTACGATGATGAGAAATTATTGTGTTTTAATAATTACTATAATGTTCTTTGTGACCTTGTGAGGCAGATAATGGATAATAATTTCAATGAAAATTAAAAATAAAGTATTAGAAGCTTCTATGTATTTTTTACCTTTGAAAAAATTGCGATATAATATCTTATTTGAAAGTGGTTCGGAAAGTTATCGTGCAAGAAGCTTAAAATTGCATGATACACCTTATACTCAACCAACCAAGAGACAAACTCTAATTACAGTGCCTCAGATAACCGAAGAAGATTTGATGCGTTCATATTTTTCTTTTTTTAAACAAATTCGTCTTGTACTTGAACCTTTGGTAAACTCAAATGAAATAGATTTAGTTTTTGGCGGCAGTCTAGGGTCTTTAGATTTTATTGATGGGTGGAGTGATACAGATATAGTGATCATTATTAAAAACTTTAAAAGAATAGATTACATAAACAAAATTTTATTCCGATGCTCAAAGTATTTATATTTAAATGATCCACTTCAACATCACGGCTTCATTATTCTAACTATTGATGATTTTAAAAGTGCCAAAAGAAAATTTCCTATTGAAGTCCTCTCTTTGGGGCGTTGTTTTAAAAGAGAGGCGAAGTATTTAATTACACCAAGCAACAATCAGGTGTTATTAAACTACTCTCTAAATTTGATCAGTAATCAATTATTCAACAAAAAAAAAGACTGGTATTTAATCAAGGAAACACTCCACCACATAAACTTATTTCCATGCCATTTTTATAGAAAAAAAGGTTTGATATTAGGTAAAAAAGAGGCAATAAGAAAAATATGTATTGACTATCCGGATATCTTTGATTGTTACCAAAAAACTTCTAGATTACGTTTTCACTGGCCAGTATTTAAATATGCAAAACTTATAAACAGTTCTAATATTTTATTTCTTAGATTAATAAAGCGATTTTTGTGTAATGCAGAAAAAAAGGTAAATACCCATATATGTAAAGAATACACAGCAATATTAATAGATTTTAACGAGTTTACATCTAAAATTTTACGGCAAAATGGACAGGATAAGAATGTCTAAAAAGATTATGATTTTTAGTTATGAATTTCCGCCATTTAACGGAGGAGTAGGTGTCGTTGCTGAAAAAATTTTACAATATACAAAAAAAGAAGCTTATGTACTTACTCTAAAATCAGCGTGTAATACACAATATGATAATAATCAAAAAATCGTAAGAATTTTACCGAAAAATAAGTATGGCCTCGTTGGATATTTATTAGGTGTTTATTATCTAATAGTGTATCTTCGAAAAGAAAATATTAAAAGTGTAGTTGCAGTTTGTTCACGTTCACAGAGGGTTTGTTTCCTTGCTAGCTTTATACGTAAATTTCAATACGTGAATATTTTACATGGAAGTGAAATATTAGGTATTTTTAATTCAAGGAAAGGGCGCATATTTTCTAGATTATATAAAAGATCGATTGGTAATTTCCCTGTTTCGGAATATGTTAATGAAATTGCTAAATCATTTGAAATTCAAAATTTGCAAGTCATTAAGCTTGGTTCAACAGTAACTATGCCACTTACTCCAGTCTTAAATAAATCAAATATTATTAGTACAATATCAAGGCTGGATAGGCGAAAAGGTCACTATGAAATATTGAAATCTCTGAATTTAGTTTTTAAAATGGGGGGCGATTTTACTTATTATGTAGCTGGAACTGGCGATGAGCTCGATCGATTAGTTGCCTATGCTGATACCTTGTTGTGTAAAGATCATATAGTATTTTTAGGTGAAATTGATGCGCAAGAGAAAAACAAACTTCTACAAAAAACTAAGATTTACGTTATGCATTCGTTACAAGTTGGTAATACTGTAGAAGGTTTTGGTATTTCTTTTCTCGAAGCAGGCCATTATGCAGATTTAGTTATAGGTACAGATCATGGGGGAGCTGTTGAGGCATTAAGCCTGTTGCCAAATAGTGAGTATGTTGCTGAATATGACATTAAAAAACTAGCTGAAATAATACACAGTGCACTCAGCAAAACAATTAATATCTCAAATATCCAAACAATACGGGAGGATTTTGGAGAAAAAATGAAAAAAAACTGGATTGTTTCGTGTGCCTCTATAGAGGAGCGTTTTAATTCATAATAACCAAACTAAATACGAAAAAAAGACCTCAGTAATTGTGTTTAATGGTGAACCGCTAAACTCGGGAGCTGCAAAGCAAGCGCTGGGATTGCATAGATCTCTTTATCAAAATAATTCATCAATTAAGTATTATTCGATCGATATAAAAAAAATTAAAACGACCCCAGTTGAGAGATTAGATATTTTTCAAAAGCGGTTTGATCTTTCGGGTAAGTTACTATTAAAAATATTACAAGTTATGCGATTAGCTTTGGAGCTACTTTTAAATAATTCAACTAATTACTACGTTGTTTCATTTAATAAAGTTACATTATTACCGATTTTACTTTTAACTCTTTTTAGAAAAAGTGTTGTGGTTAAAATGACTCAAAGTAATTTTGACGACCCATCTGCTTTTGAAAAGACTATTTTTCGAAGATATGTTTGGGGTAAGATTGTGAGACGCGTGTCAACTTGGATTGCAATCACACCGGGGATGGTTGATCCAAAGTACAAAAATATTAAATATATTCCAAATTATGTAAGTTTTCCTAAACATGAGCTAAAAAAATCGGTTACGCCCATTTATTTATGTGTTGGGGTAATATGTGAGCGCAAGCAAAACATTGAAGTTCTCAAATTTTGGGAAAGAAATTTTGGGAAAAAAAATACTGTTGATGCTGCGCCAAAATTAATATTTGCAGGTTCAATAGAGGATAATTTTTCTGAATACAATAAAAGCTACGTAGATAGTTTCTGCTCACTGGCAAGTTCCTTTGAAAATGTAGACGTTTTAGGTCATTTAGATGATCTTTCTACTCTTTATGAACATGCAACCCATTACGTAAGTTTTTCACAAATTGAAGGATTATCAAATGCACTTTTAGAAGCAATAGCTAATGAACTATATCCTGTAGTATGGGATGCTAATAAAAATATATTACCACCAGAACTCTATCAGTTTGGCCATTTTTTTGAAAATAGCCAAAAAATTGATTTGAGTACAATAAATTTAAAAAATACACAAAAAATGAAAAAATTGGCTAAATATTATTTCTCCTTTTCGAAGGTTTCTGGAAAATATAGAAATCTATATGATTTATAACTCTCTATATATAATAACAATAATTTTTTGCACTTGGAGATCCACACGCATTCAGAAACTTTACTTTATTATTCTATTAGTACCTTTATTGCCTATAGTTTTAGAATTGAATATTGGATTTAAATTTTCATTTTATAACCCTGAATTACATACCTTCGCAATATTAACTAAGTCACTATATGTCGCATTATTGGTAATAATATGTTTAAAAGTTGGATTTATTATGTCTAAAAAAATCAAGCAATTAGTAGTCGAATATAAGCCACCAAGTTTTTCATATCAATTATTGTTAGTCCTTCCCGCACTTTTTTTATTAAAAATAAATTCTCCCAGTGGAACTATATTAGGTGAATATAAATATGGTATAACTGAACAGTCAAAGGCTATTGCAGTAAATGTAATCCCTTTACTGTTTTTTTTGTTAATAATTCTTATGATAATGGGAAGTTATCACTATAAAAAATTTGGTTTGCCTCGAAAAATAATACTTATATCAATATTTGTGTATGGTATTGTATTTCTTGGGTTGCTAACTGGAAATCGTGTTGAGCAACTAGGAATAATTGTAGCCACTTACTTTGTTATATCCCAAAATGTGTCTCCAAAAGTGAATGGCTGGCTTTTTGTAGGTCTAATTTTATCTGTTGGATTTATTTGGCTAATTGGTTTTTTCAGAAGTTCTGGTGAACTCAATTGGTCTCGGGTGTTAACACAATTTATGACATTCTCGGACATTGCCAATACACACTTGATAGCAATTGGGGTTATTGATCAAAAAAACGAAACTTATTGGGGTATAAATATCTTTATAGATATGTTGAAATCAACATTACCTGCTAGTATCTCACCTTTTGAACGCCCAGTCCCATTAGCACGGTTTTACCATGAATACTACGATACGATGGGTGGTGCATACTGGCCTGGGGTCTTGTACTTATCATTTGGTTGGTACGCTGGAATTTATGCAGGATTTACTGGTTTTGTGCTAGGTTCTATAGAAAAATCAGCCAAGTATTCTAATTTTGCGAGTTTTGTTATGTTAGGATTTACAATAGTTAGTTTCCGTTGGATGTATTATGGTGGAATAACTGTTTATAGGATGATTACTATTATTCTTATAGTAATTGTATTGTACGAAATTTTCAAAAAATTATTAAATTTAAATGGACTAAAAGATGATAAATAAAACTATATCGCAATTTCAGGCGGATGATTATCTTTTAGTACTAGATGAAGTAGTAAAATTTATTCAACAGTTTAATTGCGTTGATGCGATATATAAGATTGGTGGGTTTAATGCCCCAGGTATATCTGACATTGATTTAATATTTGTATTAGACGACGAAAATGCTTGGGAATTTACACGAGTATGGTTTCTATATCTGAATAACCAGTCAAAAAATTCAAGATATTTATTCACTCATTATCCTTATCTTATAAGTAAATCACAATTTAGAGATTATAACTGGCTATCTGTTTTTCCAATTTTTAATATTGAGAAACTCTATTCAAAATCCGCCTGTGAAACAAATATTCAACTTGGACACTTTCCTTACAGTGGATTTTTAGACAGTAATTTAACCTATTGGCTGCAAGAATTCGATAAGACAGTCCCATCAAATGAGCGTCAAGGACTGCTGCGGTTACACAGCATGAATTATCCGATACAACTTGCTGAAAAAATAATAGGTAAAAAAACATGTGACGCATCTGAATTTCTTGATCAAGTAAGTTGGTTGAGGGGAAATTTTTACAATTTAAGTTCTGATAAAATAAAAAATGATATATCAAATCTTTATAAATTAGCGCATAAACTTTCTTTAGAGTTAAATACAAATGTAGCAAACCATCTACGGCTTAATTTAAATGATCGTTGTTTCGACTTTAAGGTCAGTTTGATCACTAAAACGTTATGCATATCAAATCATGATAATAACCTTTCTAATGTAAGATCCGAATTGTTGATACCGCTTATTATGTATTCAACAGGCGAACAAACTCTAACTAGGCATTATTTGCGAAAGTTAGACCTACAAAACAGTGAAAATTTTATTAGGTTTGGGCACGGTGCAACTTATGACCAAATTATGGATGAATATACTATAAAAAAAGACTTCTATACGATTTACATTAAATGGTTGGTGTCAAATCGATTAGGTTGGGGCGCATTTTCTGTGCCGCTTGGGGTGCCGTTTTTGCATTATTACTGTACAGAACCAGCTCAATGGAATGGTATTACTAAACGCTTGATTAAAAAAATTGTTGGACCAGCAAGGGCCTATTTTGATGTTTAAGAAACAACCAAAAATTCTAATTTATTTAGGTAATGTTCGTGTAGGCGGTGCCATGCAAGTTTCGCGCGCACTTTTCAATTATTTGAATAAATACGCCTTACCATTTAAGTATGACCTTTATGTTTCAAGGCAGTTAGCAGAACAAATAGATTTTACTCATTTGAAAGGCAGTCCAGATATATATATAGGCGGATCCAGGAGTTATAGTGACTTTTTAGGATATATTAATTTATTGCAACTGAAATATGACTTGGTGTTTTCATTATTTGGACCAAAAATAACACTTTTAAAAGCAAGAAAAGAAGTTTCAGGTTTTGCACAGTTATTGTTATTACAAAATTTACAATATGGTAAATATACTTTTCTTCAAAGACTGAAGTTTTCAATACATATTTTTTTTCACTCGCGAAGCCAACTTTTTTTCGTAGAGGCGGATCATGTTAAGGCTAAACTTAAATCAACTAAACGTTTACATAAACAAAAAGTTGTTGTGAGTAGAAATGTGGTTAACCCAATTGTTAAAAATGGATTATTGAGGTTTGCTTCAAATTTGATTAAGGACAAAAAAAAAATATATTTGGGGTACTGTGCTGGTTTTCACCCACATAAAAATCATCAAATACTAATTAAAACTTTACCAGAATTAAAGCGTTCAATGAATTGTGATGTTGTCTATCTTCTGACATTGGATAAAAGCCTTCAGCATCATTTTCCAAATTCCACAAATTTCATTTGTGTGGGAAATGTACCTCTAGAAAAATTGAAAAGCTTCTATACGTTTTGTGATGGTATTGTTTTCCCATCTCTAGCTGAATGTTCATCAGCGGCTCCATTGGAAGCAATGTTTTTCAAAAAACCACTATTTGCTAGTAATAGAGATTTTGTAACTGAAGACTGTGAGGATTATCCAGAATATTTTGATCCTAACAGACCATGTGAATATGTCGAAGCGGTCACCAATTTTTTTAATAATTCAAAGTCAATAGTCAGCACTCATCGTACAAAATTAGGCTCTAAAAAGAAATTTATTGAAATGTTTGATATATTAAAAGGAGAGCTCTAAAGTGCAAATTATAAAAAAGAAAACCAGGCTTCTTATATTGGGTGCTAATGGAATGATTGGCAATGGTTTTATAGATAGTATATGCAAATTTGATCCATCTAGATATGAAATTTTTGGTATAGTCAGAGATCTAAAGTATAAGCGTTTAGACTCAGTTAAAACTGTCTATGTCGAAAATATATTTATAAACATTGATAGATTAATTGGACAATATAAACCAGATTTAATCATCAATTGCATTGGTATTGTTAGCCAAAAATTTCAAAAATGTAATACTTCAGATATTATTAAATGGAATTCATTATGGCCTAATATTTTGATGGAAAACTGTATAAATCACAATATCAAACTTTTACAAATCAGCACAGATTGTATATTTGATGGAGTCAATGGTTGCTATGATGAAAATAATCAAGCTTATGCATCTGGTTTGTACGGTACATCAAAACGTCTAGGAGAAATTTCTGGTAAAAATGTCAAGACAGTCAGATTGTCGACAATAGGTTTTGAAGACGATGAACAAAAACATGGTTTACTAGAATGGTTCTTGTCCCAAAAGACTCAAGTGATGGGGTATGAAAAAGTATTTTATTCTGGTTTCGCCACATCAGAATTATATCGTGTCGTTGATTGGGTGTTGATGAACTGGGACGTATTTGAATTAGCACATATTCCTGGTATAAAAATAAATAAATATCAGTTACTTAAAAAAATTTCATTAATATATGGTCATGATGTTGATATACAACCAATTAGTTTTCCAAAAATTGACCGTAGCCTAATTACCATAAATAATTTGCATAACATGATAGAATTTCCCAACTGGGATGAACAGTTGGTAAGGTTAAAAAAATGTAACACTAGAAAAGTGAGTATTTAAATTGAGCAAGATATTTCTAATTACAGGTGGAACTGGGTCATTTGGAAGCACTATGGTTAAACATTTGTTAAAAGATAATGACAATGAGGTGCGCGTTCTCTCACGAGATGAAAAGAAACAAGATGACTTGAGGAGTTTGCATTCAAATAAAAACCTAAAGATGTTTTTGGGCGATGTTAGAGATAAAGACTCTGTTTTGGCCGCTATGAAAGATGTTGATTTTGTTTTTCACGCAGCGGCACTTAAGCAAGTACCTTCATGTGAATTTTTTCCAATGGAAGCAATTAAGACTAACGTATTGGGAACCGAAAATGTGTGTAAAGCTGCTATTGCTTGTGGAGTTAAAAAGTTTGTATGTTTGAGTACTGATAAAGCAGTTTATCCAATCAATGCTATGGGTATATCAAAAGCTATGATGGAAAAGGTTGTATTGTCTCATTCGCGACATCCATATAATAATCATGACACGACTTTTTGTATTACACGGTATGGTAATGTAATGGGTTCTAGAGGCTCAGTTATTCCCTTATTTTTTGAGCAAACACGACAATCAAACCCACTTACGATTACCAACGGTAAAATGACCCGCTTTATGATGAGTTTGGAACAAAGTGTTGATTTGGTGATGTTTGCATTTAAAGAAGGTGCAAGTGGTGATATTTGTGTACAAAAAGCTGAGTCTGCTTACATCAGCACATTAGCAGAAGCTGTCAGGAAAATTGCTTCAAGTGATATTCCAGTACGATATATTGGGACACGGCATGCTGAAAAAGTACATGAGGTACTATTGTCTTCAGAAGAATACTTAACTGCAAAAGACATGGGAAATTTTTTTATTGTTGGTATAGATGGACGTGATCTAAATTATATTGATTATGAGAGTAAGGGTAGTAAAGAAAAACAACCGGCTCCATATTCATCAGAAAATGCAACAATTTTAGATAAACAAACACTAATTTCAAAAATTTTAGAATTAGGTTTAGATAAAAAGGAGTGATGTTTATGCGAAAAATTATGACAGTAATTGGTACTAGGCCTGAGATTATAAAAATGTCAAAAATTATCAATAGTTTAGATAAAAATTTTGACAATATTTTGGTTCATACTGGCCAGAATTATGACTACGAATTAAATGAGGTTTTTTTTAAAGATCTGCAAGTAAGAAAGCCAAATTATTTTCTTGACTGTGATGTTTCTTCAGTAATGTCTACTGTTGGCGATATTCTAGTAAAAATAGATAATCTTATTACTTTAGAACAACCTGATGCATTTTTAGTTTATGGTGATACTAATTCATGTCTTTCGGTGATTGCTGCTAAAAGACGAAGGATTCCAATATTTCACTTTGAAGCTGGCAATAGGTGTTTTGATGTTCGAGTACCTGAGGAAATAAATAGAAAAATTGTAGATCACACTGCTGATGTGAATTTTGTATTATCAGAACACGCAAGGCGTTACCTTGAGAAGGAAGGTTTTCCACCTCAATATATATTCAAAACAGGAAGCCACATGTTTGAAGTTATTAGCCAGCACGCACAAGATATAGATCAATCAAAAATTTTAGAAGAGCTAAATTTAAAAAGAAATAATTATTTCTTAGTTAGTCTTCATAGAGAAGAAAATGTTGATGACGACGCTAACTTAAAAAAATCGTTAGAAGCGCTAGAGAGTCTTAGTACAAAAAAAAATAAAGTTACTATAATTTCTGTGCACCCTAGGACCCGCGCTAGAATTGAAAGTCTTGGAATAATAGTTTCAGAGAGAATAATTCTGTTAAAACCATTTGGTTTTTTTGATTATTGTAATCTTCAAAAAAATGCTTTTTGTGTTATTTCTGACAGTGGTACAATTTCTGAAGAGACCTCGCTGCTTAATTTAAATTCTGTTATGTTGAGAGAAACGCATGAAAGACCAGAGGGTATGGATGTTGGATCTGTGGTGTGTAGTAGCTTGACGAAAAGGTCTCTTGAACATGCTGTAGAGGTTGCAGTTAATACCTCGCCTACAAATTCTATTTCTGATTATACTAATAATACATCAGAAATGATAACAAGAGTAATAAGTAGTTATATTGATATTATAAATCGATTTACATGGAAAAAATAAAAACACTTTTTATCTCTGATATAAAAATAGGAGATCAGCGCTCTAGTTATCAAATGATTGAACCCTTGATGGAAGATATACACGCCAACCACGGTGGTGTTGTATTATTTTCGCCTGAAAATTTATTAGGTGAAAAGCTTTTTGAAGTTATTACTTTTAAAACATTTTTTTATAAATCTTCAAATAACTTGTTACGATTAATATCTGAAATTTTTTATCCAGTAGTTGCCATTCTTAAGTTTATAAAAAAAATTAAATCTCTTAATGAAGTTGAAAATGTAATTGTTTATTCACCTTCAATTTTTTTCGTTTTTTTTATTTGTTTTCTGAAGTGTTTGCCAATCAGAAAAAAACGATATTATTTAATATTGAGAGATATTTTCCCAGATTGGGCTTATAATAATGGATTTATTAAAAACCCATTTGTCATTTTTAGTTTAAGGAAAGTTGCAGCATTACAGTTTAAACTTTATGATTGTATTGGAGTGCAAAACGAAAGTTCAAAAAAATATTTATTTTGCAATTATTCTATAAAATGTAAAATTGTGGTGCTTAGTAATTGGTTTTCAGTGCAAAAAAATAGTTTGCATTATAATGAGTTGCCAAAATCGCTTCAAAAAATAATAGATGTAAAGCGTAAATATCTTGTCTATACAGGATCATTGGGACATGCACAGGATATGTTGTTATTTGTAAAATCTTTTTGTAAAATAATTGATCTAAATCCTGAATTTAATTATAATCTTATAATTTTAGGAGAAGGGGTTGATTTTATTAAGATTGAACAATTAGCAAGAAAATACTCAAAGCGGATATTTATTTTTAAAAAAGTGGATAATAATATTTCGAATTATTTTATTGCCAACTCTTCAGGGGGTATTGTTAGTCTAGATAGAAAATTTAAAGTAGATAATATTCCGGGTAAGTTTATTAATTATATAAGTTTAGGCATTCCTGTTTTTGCTTTAGTAAACAAATCAAATACTGATTTAATAAACGAAATAAACGAAAATAGACTTGGTATTGCTTCGTCTGCTCATACTCAGTTAGATATAATGGATATATTGCTGGGATATTGTAGAATAGAAAACAAATACTCTAATGAAAATATAAAAAACTATTTCTTAAGACATTATTCATATGGTGTATGTAGTCGCCCATTGCTTGAGTGGCTAGACAATAACTCTTAAATTAACTTATTTTGCTTAACACCTAGTAGTTTCTAATTGTATTATTTTTTCAGCATATGTAAAAAATAATAAATTTTGAAAGTAAACGTATTTCTATTTTGAAAAACGTTTGTGACTATATAATTACTAATTTTTTTTAGATGATGTATGAAGATTGGATTATTATGAATATTTTGTTTCAGATTGTGTAAGTGAGATGTAAAAATGATTAAAAAATTAAGAAAGGCAATTTTTCCAGTTGCAGGGTTTGGTACAAGGTTTTTGCCTGCAACAAAGGCAATGCCAAAAGAGCTTTTACCCATCATAGATAAACCACTGATACAATATGCTGCTGAAGAAGCTATTGCTGCAGGCTTAGATACATTAATATTCATTACAGGTCGTAACAAACGTGCAATTGAAGACCACTTTGATGGTAATAATGAACTTGAATTAGCTTTGCGTGCAAAGGGTAAAAATGAAATGGCTGACATAGTCAAAAATATTTTACCAGAAGGCATAGAGTGTATTTTTGTTAGGCAAAAAGAACAATTAGGGCTGGGTCATGCAGTACTCTGCGCTGAGCGAGTTGTGGGAAATGAGCCGTTTGCATTACTCTTAGCTGATGATTTTTTAACATACAGCGGCAAAGGTATCACGTCAGATCTTATAAATGGATATGAAAAAACTTATAAATCTCAACTTAGTGTCATGAAAGTTGATGGTCCTGAAATATCAAAATATGGTGTCATTGTGCCAAATAATAAAACAGGATTGGTCGCAGGTCTATTAGAAAAACCAAATTTTGAAAATGCACCTTCAAATCTTGCCAGTATTGGTCGATATGTCCTTACACCTGATATTTTTGATATATTAAGAAATCAGCCTATTGGTGTTGAAGGTGAAATTCAGCTTGCGGATTCTATAAACGTGCAAGCAGAAAATAATATGGTTGAGGCAGTAATTTTAAATGGTAAACGTTTTGATTGTGGTAGTGTTCAAGGTTATGTTGAGGCTATTAAGTATGTAGCTTTAAATCATAAATTCGATTAAAGTTATTTGATAAAAAATTAGATGATAATATTAAAAATGGCATCAAAAATTTGTTTGTAAAATTAATAAGTTTCAAATGGGGTATACATAAATAGACAGCTGTTTGTATAATTTAGATTATACTTTTCTTTTTATGATTTAACAGTTATCAATTTACTAGATTAGAAGTTGAATTTATACTTATGAACCAAAATAACGAATTTAACGATGAAATTGATTTAAGGGATATATTTTTTACACTTTGGGCTGGTAAAATTTATATAATTCTTATCTCTATTATATCTGTTTTTTTTGCGTCTTTTTACCTCCAATCTGCGCAAAGAGAATATTCAGTTGAATATAATGTAAAACCTGTGGGTGAAACTAAAAATGGCCCATCATTCTCTGGGCTGGGTGGTTTTGCATCACTTGCGGGCGTTCAATTGCCAACCAGTTCAGGCAATGATTTTAATATATATAAAGACCTCATAACTGCGCCAGAAGTTTCAGAAATAATATTTGAAAATAAAAAAATTATTAGAGAGATATTTAGATCTGAATGGGATGAGACACTGAATAATTATTCAAGACCACCGAAAAGTAAAATACAGATTTTTGTTAATGATGCTAAGAAATTATTAACTGGAAATATAGACATAAATTATATGCCTCCTAACCCAAGGAGACTTGCTATTTTTATCAATGAAAATATTCAAATAAACCAAGATAAAGAAACTGGATTTTTAAAATTTACAAGTGAAACATCAAAGCCGAAATTGATGTTATCACTTATGATAGAAGCAACCGAAGCGAGTGATAAAATTATGAGGCAGCGTTATGTTGATTTTTCGACAGAGCCGTTAGCTTTTTATAAAGATAAACTTCGTACTGCGCGCTCTCGAGAGCACCGGGAAGCTTTAGCAGAACTTATAAGTAAAGAAGAGCAAAAGCTAATGTTTGCTTCGCGCGGAAAACATTTTATTGCGGAGCCATATATAGACCCTTCAATAAGTTTACATCCAACAGCACCAAATCCTACATTTATCTTAGCACGTTCATTAATATTGGGGTTATTACTCGGGGCAACTTTTGTATTAGCGCGACATGCAATAACGAAAGAAAATTAATGAATATTTTATTATTGAGAAATTTATTTATTTTAATTTTATTTATTTTGGGGCAACCTAGTTTTGCTCAATCAACTATTGATGAAAATTTACTAAAAGTGTTAATCGAAAATCCGTCAATAATAAATAATTTTCCAAAAAAAGACAAAAACATTGTTGAACAAAAGCAGATATCTGAAAATCAAAACGTAGCAAATACTGATAACAATCTTCAGATAGATTTATCGAAAACTATCGATCAAAGATTAGTAAATGAAAAATCTATGTTAATGAGATATTTTTATGCTCTCACCGGAGAAGATTTAAATATTTATGGATCAAATGAATTTAACCAGCCTGAAGATGATGGGTTGCTTTTTTTTAATACTATAGGAAAAGACTATCAATTGGCTCCTGGGGATACAATTCAGATTACAATTACTGGATTGAGCCCATCTAACGAAAATTATCAAGTTATGAATGATGGAACTATTACGCTTGAAAATGAATATCCTTTAAATGTTAATAATTTAAATTTATATCAAGTCAGTAAATTGGTTCTTAATAAAATTTCATTTGATGATGCATCCGCTGAAGTCTTTGTTAGGTTAAATAATGCTAGATTGGTAACAGTGCAGATTTCTGGTAATGTAAAATCTCCAAGAACTATTGCAGTGCCTGCATATACACCACTGAGTAGAGTTATTGCATATTCGGGAGGTATTTCTGATAGTGGTTCACTGCGAGATATTTCATTAAGTCAAATTGGTGAGGCAACACAAACAATAGACTTTTATAATTTTTTACAAAACGCATCACCAAAACTAGACCCACTAATTAAAAATGGTGCACGCATATTTGTTCCATTTAAGGGCCCTACAATTGCAGTAACAGGATTTGTAAATAATCCTGGAATATATGAGTTGCCAAATGATAAATCTGAAATATTAATAAAAAATTTACTAAGTATTACTGGAAATTCTTTTTTGCCCTCTGGAGCTAAATTAAAAATATCTTATTTTGACTCGAACGGACAAATAGCAACACGTTTGGCAGTTAAAAATGAATCACTCAAAGAAGGCGAAGCCCTCCAGATAGACTTTGTTGAAACGCGTGATTTAAACATATCTAAAGTTTCTGGGGCTGTTTTAAAAGACTATGAAATAAAAACTAGCATGCCATTAAGTATTGGGGAAATAATAAAAGGTGGTGCAGTATTGAGTTTAGATGCATACACACCGTTTGCATTAATTGTTGGTAAAGAAGTTCAGGCTATAAATCTAGATGAAGCTTTAGAGGATAATAGCATTACCTTACCAGTTGGGTCGGATTTGCGATTATTTACAAAAGAGGAATATCTAGGATTGGTTGCTTCAGATCCTAATAAATCAATTGATCCTCTTGTTTCTAAATTTGTTAATTCAAATATAGCAGAAATTTACCTTGGTGGTTCTAGAATTGCATATGTTCCACTAAGCCGAAAGCAAAAGCTTTATAATATTAAAGAAGTATTAAGAGGTGGATCGTTAATAAATGAAGACGGTTATCTAATAAATAACAATATCTACACACCGTTTGCATTAATTGTTGGTAAAGAAGTTCAGGCTATAAATCTAGATGAAGCTTTAGAGGATAATAGCATTACCTTACCAGTTGGGTCGGATTTGCGATTATTTACAAAAGAGGAATATCTAGGATTGGTTGCTTCAGATCCTAATAAATCAATTGATCCTCTTGTTTCTAAATTTGTTAATTCAAATATAGCAGAAATTTATCTTGATGGAGTGAGAATTGCTTATATTCCCATAGATCAAGATAAGGAGCTCTATGAATATATAAAGAATTTTTATACTCCAAGTGCAAAAACTATGTATGATTTAGCTCTGTTAGATACCAAAAATGGGGTTAATGCGTTTGATCTCAAACTGGCAATGCAAAAACACAATAATCCAAATCATTATCATCAAAAATTAGCCAAAGGTGATAGATTATTTATTTTTGAGGATAAGTTTTTCAGCCAACTAATTCGCGAGAAAGTAGATGGTGTATTTTATGATATTATTGATACAGAACAGTCAGATGAAAATGTAAATTTAGAAGTGGTAAAATTACGTCAAGAATTAGATAATAATAAATTAAATTACATGCAGAATATAGAATATTCTAATAAATTACTTCGAAAATCTAATATAATAAAAATTAGTTTAGATGGAGAATTATTTACAATTTTGCCGTTCTCAAAAGGTATGACTTCTTCTGATATATTAGATAAATTAAAAGATAGATTGCCTACGATACAAAACGAATTGTCAATTGTTCAAAATAGGGATGAAAATTCAACAGTAAAAACAAAAAATATAAACTATGAATTTAAAATTAAACAAAACGATGCCATTAATTTGATCAGCCAGGGTATTTATCGCAAAATAATAGATTCTTATGACTTTACAGGTTCTTCAGCTTTAATGAATGATGTAAGGGAAAGTGACGCAGTAAAAGTTTATTATGATGGAAAGTTAACCTTACTTTTATCTCCAAACATTGCTTTTTCAAAAGAAAAATTATTTGATAGAATTATTAATTCAGATGATTTTTATAAATTATATATTGGATTGAGCACTAATCAAACAGACAATAATACCTGGACTTTACGTTCTTACGATGCTGCTACATTTTTTTCTGATTCACAAAATATAATTCCAAATGAATCAAACATAGTTTATATGTTTTCTGAACAATATATTAGAGATAATTTTTTAGATATTCTTAGTAAAAGAGATCTCCTAACAGATACTTCTACAAAAACTACTGATGAAAATAGACTCTCTGAGATCGAAGATGTCACGATAGAATTCGATGGCCTAGATAAAATAGAGACACTAGGAAATGAAAATATAGATACTGAATTAAGACAATCAAATAATAATATTTCAGATTATGTCTTAAAATCTATGACTTCAAAACTTCGATATGTATCTGGCGCGGCTATCTTCCCAGGAACATATCCTCTAGCGGATAGGGTTAGATTAAGAGATTTAGTGGAAGTAGTAGGATTGGTGAATTCAAAGGCTGGCTCAAATGTTGTAGTCACAAGATCTTCAAAGGAAAACGATATTCTATCTAAATCAGCTCCTGAAATCATCAAACTAAATAGTATGATGACGAATGAAACTATTCTTTCAGGTGAGTATTATGTTAATATACCATTAGCGATAAATGAAGCTATCAATGGGTTTGTTAATTTATCAGGTGAATTTAAAGTACCTGGTGATTATTCTTTTTCAAGCTCAGAGACTTTAAATGATATAATACAACGTGCTGGAGGTTTAACAGATACAGCCTTCCCATTAGGTGCTGTTTTAGAAAGAAAATCAATTAAAGCCCAAGAAAAAGAATCCAACAATATATTAGCATCTCAATTAGAGGCATCTGTTCTTACATTGGCACAATCCGATATAGATGGAGTTGGTGAACAAATAAAAGCAGTTTTAGGTTTTTCTCAGCAATTAAGAAACCAGCCAACTAAAGGTAGAATGACAATAAATATAATGGATCTTAATAATAATTTATATTTACAAGATGGTGATAAGTTAATGCTTCCAAAGCGGCCATCACATGTGTCTGTTGTTGGCGCCGTTCAAAGAACGACTGTTGCAAGTTATAATTCAAACAAAACTTATAAAGATTATATATTTTCTGCGGGCGGGTTAACCAAAATGGCAGACATTAGAAAAGCTTATCTATTATTACCGAACGGAGAAAGCCGCCTGGTAGATAATAATACAGTTATTCCAGCTGGTGCTGTTGTTGTTGTACCACCCAAAATAGATAAATTGTCTATATTAGGATTAACAGATATTATTTCACGAGTTATGGGTAATATCGCGACATCAATATTAGCCATAAATAATGTTAATTAGGATATTCATAAGATATTATACATTAATAATATTATTGTTGATGCCAATGTCTGTTCATGCAAAAGAAATTAATCATATTTCAACTGATTCTAGCAAGTCTCCTGTAGAAAATATTGACCAATTTTTTATACAAAATTCTCAAAAAAAAAATGTAATTTGGGCACCAAAAATTAAAGGAAAAAGTAGATATAGTTTTTCAATTTCAAGGGATGCGTATTATATATCAAAAAAACATTCAGATGCATCTGACCTTTTTTATTTAAGTGAGCAAAACGACAGTGGGCTTAAATTTCAGTCAAATAAATCGAAAAATATAGGTATCGTTATATCAAAAAATAATTCAAATCTGATGTTAAGCCAAAGTATTTTATCTAATATCAATGCAGGATTATTTTTAAAAAACAAAGAAAAAATATCTTTTGGAGTAAACTTAAATAAAGACGTTATTATATCAAAAAATGCCCTTAGTAATTTTGGTGTTGAACAGTCTAAGGATGAATATACAGTATTTAATGCAAAATTTGTAAAACTTTCTTACAATGAAAATTCAGAATTTTATGGAAATATAAATCATGAATTCAAGTCGGATCATCTAAATATTGGGATCGGTAATACTTGGTTTGATATAGCAAACCAATTTGATCTTACTTTAGGTATCCATGAACAAGGCAAAAAAGTAGAATCAGAGCTTTATGTTACATTTGGGGATGAAAACATGAAATTCCAGGTAGGTTTGAATCAAATAAAAAGTAACTCTAATATGAATGTGTTTTTTGATTTGAAATTTGAAAATGTTTTAAATAAGGAAAATTTTGGAACAAACGTAACAATAACTTTAAAAGATAGTGTTTTTAGTTTAGGGAAACTAAGCTTGAAAAGTTTTAGGAGAAAAAACTTAGATAAGCTTTGGAAAAAACATATGAATTATAATTAACTTGTTATATCATTTTGATATAGTATAATTCTAGTATAACTAAAGGTTACTTATGAATATTTCAAACCGCACATATGGTAATAAATTGTTTTGGATAAACAAACGTTTATTTGATATTATAATTTGCTTATTACTGATTCCATTACTTTTTATTGTTTCAACAATTGTACTATTTTTTAATTATTTTCTTAACCCAGGAAGTTTATTTTTTATTCAGGATCGTATGGGTAAAGATTGTAGTGTTTTTTCTGCAATTAAATTTCGCAGTATGGCACCTGTTAAGGAAATTACTAGAAAATATGATGATCCGATTGAAACGACTAGAATTACATCATTTGGTAAAATTTTACGGAAAAGCCGTATTGATGAATTACCTCAAATTATAAATGTTTTAAAAGGTGAAATGAGTTTGATCGGGCCAAGGCCAGACTATTACATACATGCTTTAGAATATTTAAAAAATGTTAAGGGTTATCGAGAACGGCATATTATTCGTCCAGGTATTACTGGTTTATCACAAATTAGATTGGGATATGCTGAAGGTTTGGAAGCAACTGCAAAAAAAGCATCCGTTGATAATTATTATATACAGAATGTAAATTATATTATTGAATTAAAGATAATTGGTAATACAATTATCACAATAATCAGATGCATGGGTAAATAAAGAGCTAGTTTATCCTATATACACACTTTTTTATTAGGCATGAGAAATAATTAAAATTCTACTGACGTAAATAGGCTAAATATTGTACCGTTTGATACATTAGCTTTATCTAATATCAAATTTTGATAACCAATATTCCCACTTAATTCTAACCCATCTTTTGCCCAATAAATTCCTAATGATGATATTGTACCTAACCTTCGTTTGGATGATAAACGATGCTGCGAATAATTTTTATCATTGATATTAAGGTACTTTGTTGAATAATTGATGCTTAAATTATTATTTAATTGAGACTGTCCAAAAAACTCTAAAGAAGTGCCTTCAGTATCAATTGGCACTCCTAATACAGTGTCATAATTGATATAATCATAAACACTGTTATTATACATAGTGTTTGGCCCACAGTTTCCATGTTCGGTTGTTTTTACTCGCGTATCAATAGCTTCAATTGACACAGTAGTGGGGAATTGCATTTCTGGTGCTGTCAATTCTAGGCCTGCCATCCATGAATTACATGAAGGTAAATTACCAGCTTCGTCCTCGCCTATCGCTTGACTATAAAAGCGATAGGTATTTTTATTTAAAGGTACTGAATATGATAACCCAAAACCTGCCAACCTATTTACACTGGCATTCTTGCCTACATTAGTATCTAAGAAAAAAGCTTCGAAATCAGTTGAATACAATTTATCGTTTTGATCTCCCCATTGTGCTGTTTGTAGAATTTCAAAGTTTAAATTTTCATGTGGGCTAATTACAACTCTTGCGCCAGAAAGCATTGAATTTTTACCATTGTACGTTTTTTCAGTAGAGCCATTAAGAAGTTCAACTGACCAATTTGCACTTGAAGGCAACCAGTTCGTATTAAACCTATTCTCTAACTTTAGAGAAAGTGCTTCAAGTGGTCTACTGTTTGAAGATAAGATAAGAGATGATTTTTCTGAAAAAGACCAGATACGGTCAACTTTACCAATACTTAAGTTTGCTATTCCTTTCTCATAATTAACATATGAGTTATCAAAGCTAAGCTTATCATGATCATCAAAATTAAGAGACAATTGTGAAGATAAACTTCTTTTTGAATATTCAAGATTGAAATTAACATTGCTTTTATTTTGGGTTCTTAAATTATTGTAAACTCCTAAGACATTTCCTGAATTGAAAGCAGTACCAACACTCATATTAAGGGTATCATTTTGGGAAAACAAAGGTTGTGTATTTAAGAATGTTGCAAAAATAAATATAAGAAAAAATTTATACATAACCACACTCAAATTAATAAATTATATCTTATAATGATATTGATTTATAATCTATAGATAATTTATGGTGACCCTGGGTGGATTCGAACCACCAACCTGCCCCTTAGGAGGGGGCTGCTCTATCCAGTTGAGCCACAGAGCCACATCTATATTCTAATGAAACTAATACATCTTGAAAAGATCAAAACCTTGTGATGTTTGAATGACTAACGTAAAACTTTATGATGAATTTTGATCATGAAATAAAAAACCAAATACAAAATTATCTGCTCATGCAGGGAATACTATCAAATCAAACTGTCTGGCATGCTCAAACTGGGGGGCAAACAAATAAAGTATGGCGGCTCATAGGTGAAAAAGATTTAATTTGTAAGCTGTATTTAGAAACAAATACTAACCCACTCTTCAATAACACTCCAGAAGCAGAGTATAGATGTCTTCTTTGGCTTGATGGTTCAGATATTGCGCCAAAGCCCTATAAGTATTTAAAAACGCCTTTTGGTGACATCCTTTTGTATAATTATATTAAAGGTCACACATGGTCTCATGATGTAGAGATTGTATCAGAATTATTAACTCGAATTCGCAAACACAAATACCCAAAAGGATTACGAATTCTTTCAAATTTGCCATTAGACATAAAACAAACTGGGCTTGAAATAATAAATAAGCTAAACAATTATCATAAAAATAAATTAATCAAGATATGTCCAGATGTATCAATTTCAGATATTAAGCCTGTATTATTACATACTGATGTTGTGCCAGGTAACTTGATATTAGGTGAAAAAGGGTTGCGACTTATTGATTGGCAATGCCCTGCTATTGGTGACCCAATTGTAGATATTATGATGTTTCTTTCTCCCGGTATGCATGAGATCTATGGTTCAGGGAAGCTTTCAGATAAAGATCATGAAACCTTTGTAATGAACCTTACACCCAAATTGCGAAGTCGGTATAATATACTTGGCCCCCTTTATCACTGGCGACTGGCTGCGTATTGTTTTTGGAAAGCTGAGCAAGGATTCATAGAATATGAAAAAGCAGCATTAGAAGAAATAAATTTATTAAAAATGATTTAGTATAATGATGATTAATATAGTTGATGCACTTCCAATTAGAGCCCAAGTAAGTTTACTTTTAACACTATTCTTTTTGTGGTTTGTTTTATTGTTGTTATTAGTGGTCAAGAGATTTTCCAGTAAGTTTGGTAGTTTTGGTCCAAAATGTGAAAGTGTTTGTGCTGTTTTTATCAAGTCTTTCAATAATGCTTTTGGCCCAAGATTATTTTTTATGTAGTTTTCAACTTCTGGCCTTGCTGCTTCCCAAATATCTAGTGAGGCTGGGTTTAATGATCTTGAAACGCCCTCAACAACAACCATTGTGCGTTGTAAAAGTATAAGCTCTGTCCGTGTTTCCATTCCAAATCTTTCAGTGACGTCAAACAGATGTGAAAGTAGTTTAGCCATCGATATATTTTCAGCATTTTGTCCAAAAATTGGTTCTCCAACAGATCTTAGTGCTTGGGCAAATAAATCTACATCTTGATCTGAGGATATATACCCTGCCTCAAAATGAACTTCTGCAACACGTTTGTAATCTTTTTTTATAAATCCCATTAATATTTCTGCATAAACGCGACGAGTATATTCATCAATTCGACCCATTATGCCAAAATCAAATATAACCAATTCACCTGTAGAATTTAATTTTAAATTTCCTTGATGCATGTCACCATGAAAAAAACCATCTCGAAGTGCATGTCTTAAAAACATTGATAATATGCGAGTGGAGAGCTCTTCCATATCAGTTTTTGAATTCTTTAAAGCTTCTAAATCAGCTAATGGAATCCCATCAACCCAATCAAGTGTCATGACTCTTCTGCCAGATGTTTCCCAATGAATGTTTGGAATACATAGAAGTGCATCACCTTTTGTATTTGCTGAAAATTCAGATGCTGCTGAAGCTTCCAGTCTTAAATCTAATTCACCTTGCACAACTGAATCAAAATGCTCGATAACTTCAAGTGGTCTTAAGCGACGAGATTTAGGGGATAAGAGTTCAATTATATTTGCCGCTAGATAAAATGCATCGATGTCTTTTTTAAAAGCTTTCTCTATACCTGGCCGTAAAACTTTGATTGCGACTGCTTGACCAGTAGATTTAAGAACTGCTTTGTGGACTTGGGCAATGGATGCAGCAGCTATTGGTTCTGAAATATTTTCAAATACCTCATTAGTAGAAATTTCTAAATCTCTTTCTATCTCTAACAATGCTAAATCCCTAGAAAAAGGAGGCAAGCTTTCTTGCAGTACGCTCAATTCTTTTGCTAACTCGACGCCTACTACATCTGGTCGAGTAGATAATATTTGACCAAATTTAATATATGCAGGCCCCAGAGCTGTTAGGGCTCTTACGATCGGGGAAAATTGTATATCTCCCTTTAAGCCTAAAAGTTTAAAGGGTTTGCCAATAAAGCGAATGGTAAACTTTAGTAAAGGCGGTAAATCAAGCTTATCTAAAATAATTTTCATCGCCCCAGTACGTTCAAATGTAGCACCAGTGCGAATAAGTCGCCATATGTTGTGTGGTCCACGCATTTAAATTTTCCACCCAGAGTGCAAACACGCTACACCCATTGTTAAATTACGATATTTTGCGTTACTAAACCCTGCATTACTTACCATATCTAAAAATTTTTCTTGATTTGGAAATTTTCTTATACTTTCGACAAGATATTGATAACTTTCAGAATCATTGGCAATAATCTTCCCCATCGGAGGAATAATATTAAAAGAGTATCTGTCGTATGCCCATTGCATTGATGGGTTGGGAATTTGGCTAAACTCTAATACCATCAAACGACCACCTGGCCGTAGAACTCTGAATGCTTCGCTTAAAGCTTTTTCAGGATGTGTTACATTTCTGATGCCAAATGATATTGTATAAACATCGAATGAATTGTCTTTAAATGGAAGGCACATAGCATCACCACAAACCCAATCAAGGTGATTTTCTATTTTTTCAGCCTCTGACCTTAATTGTCCCTCATCCAACATACTTTGTGTCATATCAAAGACCGTAGCATGTGCAGTGGGTGCCCTCTTTAAAAAGCGAAATGAAATGTCACCTGTACCTCCCGCAACATCAAGTAGTTTCTGATTTGGCTGAGGGGATAGCCAGTCCATCATACTATTTTTCCAAATACGGTGAATTCCAAAAGACATTACATCATTCATAACGTCGTATTTTGAAGCAACTGATGAAAAAACTCCACGCACCATCTGAGCCTTGTCTTTTTCGTTCACTTCCTTAAAGCCAAAATGTGTTTTTTTAGTCTGCGATGCCATTATTTTTACCTAAATTTGAAGTCTTTATACGAATTAATTGCAAAAGTGGAAATGCGGCACCTTTGCAAATGTATATTTCAAGAAATTTGATACAAATAAAAAATATATTTGATATAATTTTCTATTTTTAATTTCAGTTGAATAATATACGTATTGTAATAGCACTTTAGTAAAGAATTTATAGAAAGAAACAATATGAAACGTGCACTTATAACAGGTATTACTGGCCAAGATGGTTCATATTTGACTGAATTTTTACTAGATAAAGGTTATGAAGTTCATGGAATAAAGCGTCGATCTTCATCATTCAACACGCAAAGATTAGATCATTTATATCAAGACCCGCACATTGAGAATGTAAATTTAAAGTTACATCATGGAGATTTAACAGATTCTTCAAATTTAACGCGAATCATAAAAGATATAGAACCTGACGAAGTTTATAACTTAGGTGCACAATCCCACGTTGCAGTGTCCTTTGATTCCCCTGAATATACTGCAGATGTAGATGCTATGGGAACACTTCGAATGCTTGAAGCAATTCGTTTCCTAAATCTTGAAAATAAAACACGATTTTATCAAGCATCAACATCTGAATTATATGGCTTGGTGCAAGAAACACCTCAACGCGAAACGACACCATTTTATCCACGTTCACCTTATGCAGTTGCTAAAATGTATGCTTACTGGATCGCAGTTAATTACCGCGAAAGTTATGGAATGTATGCGTGTAATGGAATTCTTTTTAATCATGAATCACCGCGTCGAGGAGAGACTTTTGTGACACGTAAAATTACACGTGGTTTGTCTAATATAGCGCTTGGAATTGAGAGCTGTTTATATATGGGAAATATAGATGCTTTGCGAGACTGGGGGCATGCAAAAGATTACGTCAGAATGCAGTGGATGATGCTTCAGGAGGATATGCCAGATGATTTTGTTATTGCAACCGGTAAGCAATACTCTGTTCGTGAATTCATTAAATGGAGTGCGCGAGAACTTGGTTTAGAAATTTCTTTTTCAGGCAATGGGATTGATGAAATTGCAACAATAGAAAATATTGATGGTGATCTTGCTCCAGCATTAAAAGTTGGAGATGTAATAATGAAAATTGATCCAAGATATTTTAGACCAGCTGAAGTTGAAACATTGTTGGGTGATCCGTCAAAAG
>Ga0206127_1000572_pt1 | contig 44531 bp, 33 predicted proteins | sample Helgoland_Spring_6_FD_148646 | JGI IMG/M metagenome (GOLD analysis project Ga0206127, IMG submission 148646) | Pelagic subsurface seawater microbial communities from Kabeltonne, Helgoland, North Sea - Helgoland_Spring_Bloom_20160419_1 | ecosystem: Environmental > Aquatic > Marine > Epipelagic ...
TTCTCTCGAAGTACCGCAGTGGTCTTTGGAAGAATTAATGCTGTTTCTGTCAAAGCTACCTGAGCATATGCAGTCATTAGATTACCAAATGAATGAAAATACCCCTGATTCAGAACAAGATCTTATAGATGCCGCCATTGCATCGGTGATCATGAAGGCGAAAGGCTAGAGACAGAATAATCCTTTCGAAATGCCCCAAGAGGGGTCAATGAGCAGTGGCTGCTGCCGCCGAAAACGGCAATCGATCAAAGCTGGCTGGGCAGTCGTAGTGACTGTTGGGATGCGGCTCAACCCATTTTTCTACGTTGCGCAGAATCATAATCAGAGCCTGCAACTGCTCAATCTGAGTTTGTCTCTCTCGCCCTATAACCGGTACTTGAGGCTTTTTTGTTGATCTATCATAGTGATAGGTTACTGCTAATTCGTTAGTGGCGGTATAGCTGAATATCACCATAGAGCGTCTACCGTTATCATGGTTTTTTAATAATAAAGCTCACAGATCAATCATTCGGGTGTAAAGCCCATATGCGCTAAATTATCGCGTATCTGAATACTTAGTTGTGCCGGTTCCTTGGTAATCGTTGTGATAAAAGTAATGGCCCCGCAACTTAGCGATTTTTTCCCCGCATGGGAATATTTTTAAGGTTTGATTTCAGCGAAATTAAAGAACTTTAAATAGGGTCAAGTTGACTCAGCAATATCATGGGTAAATGCAATTCATGAAATTTAGACCACCATCGTCCAGAAAACCCAGCGTAGCAACTTCAGCTGTCGGCTATCTTATTACTAGTCAATAATATGAATATTTCAGCGACTCTACAGCCTGACTATGTTTTTCTACTAACCATTGGTAGCGTTCTGATCAGTGGAATATTAATATCAGCGCTTGGCCGAAATACCTTCCTGCCGCGGGTATCGCTTTTATTGCTATTTGGCGTGATTATCGGTCGGGGTGGGCTTGATCTTATCCCCGTCATATTTTCAAATCAATTTGAAATTATTAGTGAAATAGCTTTGCTGATGGTTGGTTTTTTGTTGGGTGGTAAATTAACGGTAAGTTCATTGGAGCATTACTGGAGAGACACGTTATGGATTTCAATAGCTGCAGCAGTTTTTACCGCGCTCATCGTTACCTCAGCTCTTATGGTTTTTGGCGTACCCTTTGAACTATCAATAATTCTCGGCTGCCTTTCATCAGCTACTGACCCTGCAGCCATTTTAGATGTGACACAAGAATCTAACTATACGAAGTCGTTTAAAAATTTACTACTATCTATTGTCTCGTTCGATGATGCTTGGGCATTACTGTTATTTGGACTCGGAGTCGCCGTTGTATCATCTCTGAGTATTGTAGGCGCAGAGTATTCAGCACTGCTAATAGTTGCTAAAGATATCGGCGGGGCAATATTGATTGGTTTAATTATTGGGTTTCCTGCTGCTTTTCTAACGGGTCGAGTGAAGCCTGGTCAACCCATTTTATCAGAAGCGTTGGGTGCTGTTTTTGTCTGCGGAGGATTAGCTCTATGGCTAGGCGTTTCTTTTTTAATTGCAGCTATGGTGCTGGGAGCTGTTGTTGGGAATTTTGCTAAGCATCACGAACAGCCCCTACATGCGGTTGAGGGTATTGAATGGCCATTTATGGTAATATTTTTTGTGTTGGCAGGTGCAAACCTTGAACTAAATACGATGGGCTCGGTCGGTCTCATCTGTGCCGTATATATCCCATTTCGAATAATTGGAAAAATTGTTGGCGCTAGTATTGGTAGTCGGTTTAGTCATGCTGACAGGCAAACCAGGCAGTGGATGGGGGTTGCTTTATTACCACAAGCAGGAGTGGCTATCGGGATGGCGCTGGTAGCATCAAGCTTCATTCCTGAATATCACCAAATGCTACTGTCAGTGGCCGTTGTTTCAACGGTTTTTTTTGAAATAATTGGACCTATTTTTACGCGTTTTGCGCTGCAGCATGTGGAACATGTTTAATAATCGGAAGCATTTGATCTTGTTAATAGCATTAATACGCTGAGGTTCTATAAAAGCGCCCTCGAGTTGTCGAGTTTCCTTAGGAACTGGGCGGATGGGAGCAATGAAATTTCTTCATAGTCTCATAGAGAGATTTGCTCATCATGGGGGGTAAGGGGCGACCTTAATCGATAACGGGATATCTCTAGGACTAAATTAGCGCGGTAGTGCCACCATCGATCGATCGTTTGTTTATCGACGCCGGCTTTTCTCGCAATTTTCTCAATAGAAAAATCTACAGAGCCTGATTAACTGAACAATCTGATGGCCGCGTCCAAAATAGCCTTGTTACCAGACCTATTTTTACTGCAAAAAGTAATTCGTCGCGCAGCTCGGCCATAATTACTAACTATAAAATAGTTAGGGTCTGCTCATCTCTTGCCGATGTAAGTATACTGTCTTTGGCAGGCAGATAACGAGCGGAACCTAAGGACGATTGACGTTGAGCAGTTTGAAGGATTGCAGCCCTATGACAGTGACTTCAGTATTGCAGATAATCGATAGGTTTCCCGGTGCCGTGTCAAAGTCAGGTCGCATTATCTCTGAGGCTCAGATGAAACTATTGATCTGTCTGTTAACGGCGACAAACAATCATGAGGCTTCACGATGGATATGAATTCAATACGCAACTTCACTGAGGTTTTTCTCGAGATAACGGGTGTGATTTTCACGGTAGGTGTATTTTTACTGGTGTTCGTTATCATCTATATGTACATCGTGGACGTGACCCAAACGAGTCAAACTATCCGACGAAATTATCCTGTCGTTGGGCGTTTTCGCTATTTTTTTGAACATATGGGCGAGTTTTTCCGACAGTATTTTTTTGCTCAGGACAGAGAGGAGTTGCCGTTCAACAGAGCGCAGCGATCTTGGGCGTATCGAGCGGCAAAGAATGTTGACTCCACCGTTGCCTTTGGCTCAACTCATGCTCTGAATCTCCCGGGAGACTATCTCTTTCTCAATGGTTTTATTCCGCCACTCGATGAAGAGTTCCAGGCTCCGAGTGCTATTGTTTTTGGTGAGGGCTTTGCAAAATCTCCCTACACTACAACTTCTTTTTTCAATATTTCAGCGATGAGTTACGGTGCTTTGTCCGGCCCCGCTGTGCGAGCGTTATCCCTTGGCGCGAAGCAGGCAGGCATCTGGCTGAATACGGGGGAGGGCGGAATATCCCCATTCCATCTCGAAGGTGGTTGCGACATTGTTTTTCAGATGGGTACGGCAAAATATGGTGTGCGTGATGAGCAGGGTAAACTGTGCGATCAAAAGCTGCGGGCAATTGCCAGCCATGAACAGGTACGGATGATCGAAATAAAGTTATCCCAGGGGGCGAAGCCAGGCAAAGGTGGAATCCTGCCGGGGGGGAAAGTGACTGAAATTATTGCAATGACCCGCGGCATACCTGTCGGGGAAGATTCGATCAGCCCTAATCGCCACAAGGATATTGGCAGTATTGATGATCTACTGAATATGATCCACCGAGTACGAGAAGTCACGGGTAAGCCTGTTGGTATTAAAGCGGTGATTGGCGCTGTTGAGTGGTTGGAAGAAATCTGTTTGGCAATCAATACGCGGGGCTTGCAGTATGCGCCCGATTTTATAACGGTAGACAGCGCAGACGGTGGCACCGGTGCAGCGCCGCAAAGCCTGATGGATTATATGGGGCTGCCTGTTAAGATCAGTCTGCCAATGGTGGTGAACAAACTGATAGAACATGGCTTACGCCAACGTATCCGCATAATCTGCTCGGGCAAAATGATTAACCCCGCGGGCGTTGCTGGTGCTTTGTGTCTCGGTGCCGATTGTGTCAATTCGGCCCGAGGTTTTATGTTTGCGTTGGGCTGTATTCAGGCACTACAGTGCAACAAAAATACCTGTCCTACGGGTATTACAACACATGATGAAGATTTACAGCGGGGCTTAGTTCCTAAAGACAAGGCCGTGCGCGTGGCCGATTACGCGAAAAATATCATGCACGAAGTGGCAATGATTGCCCATTCCTGCGGAGTGGTCGAGCCGAGACTGCTCAATCGCATTCACGTACGAATTATTAATGAGGCTGGTGTTCCGATCCCACTTTCGGACTTTGTAGTGCAATAGTAGCGAAAATTGATTTTGTTAGAGGTATGCTATGTGGAGTGTTTATCTCATTAGCTATATATTATCGGCGCCAGGTCCCTTGATAAGCTTACGGCGGCATTGATGCTGCAGTCGTGAAACGCGCGCCCTGACTTCAGTGATTATTTTAGAAAAACATCTGAAAATGATTGCCCTGCTTCTTTGAGCGAAACATTGCGATATCGGCATTTTTCATGAGGCTCTGTCGAGAGTCTCCGTCGCGGGGGTATTCGGATATGCCGATGCTAACGTCAACTATTAAAGAACAACTTCCAATATGTATTACTTGGGACAGTTCATGTCTAATTGAGCGTGCCACGGTGAGTGCATCTTGAGACTGTGTATTAGGAAGAATCACTGAGAATTCATCACCTCCGAGTCTTGCAGCTAAGGCTTTTTTAGGAATACTTTCGATCAGACGTTGACCTAAAACTTGTAACACATGGTCGCCATCGGCATGACCAAATGTATCATTAATTATCTTAAATTTATCCAGATCTAACATCAGGCAGCAAAACTTCTGGTCACTGAGTGAGATCAGTTTGTCGATTTTGTGATAAAAAGGGTAGCGGTTAGGGAGACCCGTTAAATAATCATGATTGGCTTGATGATCTTTATCCTGAATGGTTTTTTGAAGCAGAAGTATGGTTTGCAGACTCATTCTTACCACCACAAAAACGAAGACTCCACCACCAAAAAAAATGCTCGCCACGACTATCTCAAAGAGCCCGGCGTCGATATTAATCAGTACCCAGAGATAACTGAGATAACCAGCAATGAACAAGGTAATTAGACTCAGTAGAAATCCCCAGCCTTTGTGTTGATTGCCGGATATATTATACAGTCTTCGCGCAGGACGAAGTGCAGCAACGAGGCCCGCAAGGCCTAAAATAATAAGAATAATACCGATTAGCGTCATGGGAAAATCATGGTGCTGCACTCTAAAAAAATGAAGGTTAGCAAAAAATGATCGTTGGTGGCGACCCTGTGCCAAAATTACGGACCATATATTAATGATCACTTGGTGTCCAGCTAGTGACCTGTCAGCCTCCAGAGTGATGACTAAATATTACCAGCTATAGCGATGTATTTTATAATAATGGGGGTGGCTTCTGGCGCAATCCTCCGCATCATCTGATGTAGAGTCGATGTGCAAGAGCGGTTACTCTTTTTTGTGTGAGTTTTCTACGTTTTGCTCGAATCAACGGCCATGGGAGTAACGCGATACTAAGCTTTAGAACGTCTTGCTTTTGGTGCCAGAGTATCTAGGTTAGAGAATGTTGTGGCGATGATCATTTGCGTCGATTGCGCCTTAAATTAACGCATGTTGTTGATATGCCGGCCAAAGCAGCTATTGCTACCAGTGTTTTGCTTGGTGTAGGCTGATCATCAAAGGGTATATAATTTTCGCGACACCCTCACTGAACAGACTCTGCAACATCGCCCGAGGAGATTGATTACATGAATTTAATTCCGACTGAATTCGATCCAGCCTATATTGCTTCGAAAGTAACCGCAGGTTCGCAGATGTACTCCGTGGAACTGTCATCTAAAGACCCCATGAAATCGGTTCTTGAGAATAATCCCGAAATCTACTTCGTACCGCCGAAACGAAGCAGTGAATGGGGGCAGTGGGAGTTCAAGCCAGGGGCATATTACGACACCACCACTGGGTCTAAGCATTCATACTGGAACGACAAAGATTTACCAATACCTTCCAAAGATATCAATCGGCTGCGATCCGACATGCTGAAATGGGGATACTGCAAAATTGAAGATGCGCTCAGTCCTGATCAGGTAAGCACGATTCGGCAACGCGTGCTTGAGCAAGCAGAAGGCGAAAGGCTTGCTGGTATTGCACAGAAAACTCCCAGCGGTCAGAATATCAATTGTTGTATTAACAAAGGCCAGTGTTTTGAGGGGCTGATAGAGCAAAGTCCATCGGTTGTGCAGGGGGGGGCTTTAGTAGAACAACTAGTCACCGAGGCTCTCGGGTCGAACTGGATTTGCACCTCGTTGATTGCATCAATTTCTTTAAAAGGGGGTGTACCCCAGGCATTACATCAGGACCAAGATATCGCCCTTGATTCTAGAAGTCCTTTGACGATTAATATACTGACTCCAATTACCGACATTGACGAGACCAACGGCGGGACATTGGTCATTCCGGGCAGTCATCTCGTTTTGTCAGACGCTGTGCGCAATCAAAAGTCTGTCGATAAACTGCCGCCGGCTATTAACATCGATGCCAAGGCCGGCACAATGATTATCACTGATGGTCGTCTTCTTCACAGTACGGGTATCAACCATACAGAGTCGCCTCGCATCGTAATGCTTAACGGTATGCAGCATCCATTAATCAGGCAGCAGGAAAACTGGATGTTATCGGTTAAGCCTGAGGTGGTGAAACGGGCCAGTCCGAAACTGCTACAACGCATGGGCTATCAAGCAACAAACGCGGCACAGACGAACGAAGGGCACGGGTTTGGCGCTAGCGGGTCGATAGATGAAGCAACAGGCTCAATCGCAGAGTTTCGTCTTGCCGCTGACAGAGGAGAATACTTGCGTGTTGGTGAATTGGGCCCCAGTTCAACCGAACAGGAGCTTAAGGCCCCCTTCACCTTGCGAGACGTCGTAGCGAAAGCCAGAGCGGGACAGCAAAGTGCTCCCGTTGGCATTGGAGGAACAAAAATTAATCCATAGCGACTACTCGCATCGGATTAAAAGAGGATCAGGGGCATACAGCGGCGGTACCACTTCCACTATTCGCGCCCCTATAGATGGTGATGTTTTGCACCGCCAACTAACGCTGTTCCCCCCAGTAATTACCATTGGTGTTTTGTTTAGTGTAGATTAGCCGCGAAAGGGCGTTTATACTCCTCAACTTTGGCCACAGGATGCCTGCTCAACGTTTCGACTGCGTTTTGGTGAAACTGAGGTAATGGCCATTATGGGCGTAGGTTACCAGCCAACGACCATGGATATATCGCCTACATCACCAAAGCGTTTAACGCTGGAAAGATTGTGGGGTTATTAATTAAAATAATAAGATGGGAGAATGTTATGGTCGAAATGACGGTTGTCGTTCAAATTGTGTTTGCGCTTGCTACGCTGTTTACTTTCTACAAGGGCTATCGCTATCTATCGGAGATTGATGACTAAGCTGAAGTCTGTGTTACATCGAACACCCACTCATTGCTTAATCATTAATTTAACATAGCGGTCGTTTATCCCTGCGGGAACTGACGATTATATGTCGGCTATGTTGCCGTTATCGGGCGAGCGACGAAGTGGTCGCTACCATTGGATTGGGAGTTGCAGCTCGTTTGTGCAGTGAGGTGCTGTTAACGCGACTTATCGACCGAGCTTGGTAGAAAATATTACCTGCAACGTCAATCCGTTCGATAGGCTAACTTAACAAAGTAATTGAAGGCATTCTTTGGCGACTTAGGCGGCCATTACCTATTTTTTATCTCTCGCTTTCGGTCATTTTTTTGATCGAGAAAAAGATCGAAAAAATCGAACCACTGGGTGGTTCAGCAAATTGTCTAAAAATACCTGCTGCGCTATTTGTCTCAGTGCATCGGAATAGGTGGGGTAGGGGTGAATCACCCCCTGTAGTTTTGCGAAGTTCAGCCCCAGTGTTTTCACGACCTGTACCTCAGCGATAAGCTCACCGGCGCGCTCACCAATAATATGAGCACCTAACACTTTGCCTTTGCGATTAGTAATAAGCTTGATGCGACCCATGTCACCCTGCTTAGTCTTTGCTCGGTCCAACTTATCAAAGTCATAATGATAAACACGAATAGAGTCGCCATGCTGCTCTTTCGCTTCAGCTTCGGTCAATCCAGCCCGGGCAAACTCGGGGTCGGTAAACGTGGCCCAGGCAACGTGTTCGTAGTTTACCTTACGACGAAGGGGGAACAGGGCATTCATGGTAGCAATTTTGCCCTGAAAATTAGCCATATGACTTAATAGATAAGGGCCGGCAACATCGCCACAGGCATAGACACCCTTGGCAGTTGTCTGTAAGCGCTCATCAACTTTAATACCTTTATTAATCTCAATGCCGGCAGCGGCTAAGTTCAAGCCGTCGATATTGGGCGAGCGCCCTAACGCTACCAGCAACGATCGTGCTTCAATGACAATATTTTTTTGGTCTTTTTCAGCGTGTACGCGTACGCCAGCTTCGCAATTCTCAAACAGAGTGGCCTTCGCACCCAATAGGAATTTTACCCCTTCCGCCGCCAGCGTCTGGCGAACGATAGCAGAAAATTCGGGCTCTTCACGAAACATCACCTCGGGCATCATCTCCACAACAGTCACATCAACACCTAAGCGATTCATCGCCTGAGACAATTCCATACCAATAGCGCCGCCGCCTAATACCACCATGGACTCGGGTAGCGCTTGCTGCTCGAAAAAATTGTCGTTGGTCAGATATGGCACCGTGTCCAGTCCTGGGATAGGGGGCACTAGAGGGGACGACCCAGTGGCAATCATGATCTTTTTGCCTTGGAAGCGTCGCTCGTTAACGGTGATGATTTTGGCCGACTCGAATATGGCAGGGCCCGTAACAAATATAGCGCCTGCCTGCTCAAGTACCTCGGGCGTTTCATGTTGATAAATCGACTCACTAGTAGCGCGAACTCGCGCTAGTATAGCTGCAGTATCGACCTTAAATTCGGCAAATTTGCGAGCGGTGTATACCGCTTTGGCTTCGTTGATCAGCCCTTTGCTGGGTATGCAGCCCGACCAGGTACACTCCCCACCACTTTTGTGCTTTTCAACAATGAGAACTTTTTTTCCGAATCCCAGTGCTGTGAACGCGGAGGTCAGGCCAGCGGCTCCTGAGCCGATGACTATTAGGTCGAACTTTTCCATAGTATTCTCGTTATGAGTCCATGTCTGCTAAATACAAACGGAAGTGGATCATATCAAAGCGCTTGATAGCTGGCAGCAAATTTGTGCTATCGAGCGCGATTTAAGCCGTATCGTTATAATCTGCCCGACTAGATGAGTAGGTTAAATCGTACGGCTAATGCTGATGGTTTAGATGCTGTAGCTTGAGTGACAAGTTTGTTCTACTTATACTGAGTCCCGCACGTGATCAAAGCCAAATAATTAGTTCCGTTGTTAGTTGTTATTGAGCAGTTAGCCCATGCCAAAAAAGACAACTGACAGTGCGTCTGTTTTCTCGTTGAACTGTTTGAGAGTTCAGCAAGGTGATTGAAATAAACCATACGAGCGGGGTCTTAGCATGAAAAAAGCCATTGTCAGTGGAGTTGGTCCGATTGAAGGTTTGGGGGCGCAGTTATGTATACGCTTCGCCTCCAAAGGTTTGCACGTTCTTGTCGCCGGCAGAACGCAAAAGAAACTGGATAGTGTCGTTGCTGTTATCGTTGCCAGCGGTGGCAGCGCAGAAGCTGTTGTAGCCGACTCTACAAGCGAATCTGATACGGTGTCTTTATTTGACCGGGCTGGCTCAGATTTAGACATTGCGATTTATAATACGGGCAACAATACTCCCGGGCGTATTGCCGATATGTCAGCGGAGTATTTTGAGAACAGCTGGCGCGTATGCTGTTTTGGTGGCTTTCTTTTTGGCCGTGAGGCCATTAATCGTTTCGATGGTAATGGTGGAACGTTATTGTTTACCGGTGCCAGCGCGTCGTTGCGAGGAAGAGCGAATTTTGGCGCCTTTAACTCTGCAAAAGGTGCTCTGCGTAATCTGGCTCAAGCCATGGCTAAAGAATACGGAAGAGATGACGTTCATGTTGGTCATATTGTGATCGATGGCCCCATAGGTGGCGAGAAAATTAAAAAGAACCTGCCCGAATACGCTGAAAAGCTAGGCGAGCAGGGAATGATATCAATAGACGGCATTGTCGATGGATACGACTACCTATACAGCCAACCCAAGCGGGCATGGACCTTCGAAATAGACGTTCGCACGTCAGTGGAAAAATGGTAAACTACGCAGCATCAGAAGGCCGGTTTTGACGTCCTAAGTTTGGTCTCCCCAGCGTTTTCAACGTTGGCTTACCCTGTTCGTTGGCTCGTAGCGGCCACTAGCGTCACAATGGCGCATAAGCCGCCGCTGGTGAGATTCGTGGATACGTTTTATTCAGCTTGGCGGCCTTCCAAACCCCGTCGTTAAGGTATTTGCTCTGCAGCAAATCGACAGCAGGCACTGTATCGCTCAAATCATGGGTGGCTTGTGTAACCCGCAGTGGATATAAAACAATTGGATGATCAGAACACTGCTAATTCTAGTTGATGCGAAAAATGTGGGTAGCAGCCGTTTACGCTATGGATCATGTGCGAGAAAATGCCTTGTTATCCTCGTTACGAATAAACTGTACTGTCGAAAATGAGGCCTATTTTGAATAGGTCCCTTTCTGCTAAATTCGCATCTGTGTCGATGTGATTTTAAAAATCGGAGAAATAATGGAAATAAATACATCGGCAATCAACTGGCAAGAAATGATTAATAATGCCTGGGAGAGAAGAAAGCCATTGTGGCAAGATTCAAATGTTGATTGCTTTCGAGTGTTTCACGGCTATGAAGAAGGCTCAAGAGGGACAGTGGTGGAAAAATTCAATGACGCCGCTGTCATAGATTACAAACGAGATATCCGAGACGAGCTACCCGAATTGGCCCAAGCGCTATTGAGCGTATTTCCTTTCAAAAATATTGTTGCAAGAGGCCATCAGTCACTGGGTTTAACGCTCAAAGAACGTTTTATTATTCTACACGGCACGGATACCTCAGCAATTTGTAATGAAAATGATTTACGATTCATGGTGAAATTAGATACGCCGCACAATCCTGGCTTATATCTTGATGCTCGTGATTCTCGAGATTGGCTAATTAAGAACAGCGCCAATCGCAGGATTTTAAATTTATTTGCCTTTACGGGTAGCTTAGGCTTGAGTTCTGCCTTTGGTAAAGCCGCTGAGGTTATTCATCTGGACCGGTCAAAAGAATTATTACCCAGGATTCAAGAAAATTATAAAATCAATCAGGTAAACTTTGAAACGAGAAATTTTCTTCGAGGTGATATTTACAAGCATCTCCCACGCGCTATTAAAGCTGGCAAAAGATTCGATGGAATAATATTAGACCCACCACCCAAGGTCTATCAATCACGATATGCCCAACATAAAACGAATGGTCAAGATTTTTCGGCGCTGATAAAATATTGTACGCAGTTATTGAATCCGGGTGGATGGATTTTGGGTATGCTTCATCGATTTGATTGCTCGTGGGATGATTTTGAGGAACAGGTGATAGAAGCATCGGGGCATGCGTTGCTTCCTCAACATCGTCTGACGAGTGGAATTGATTTTCCTGAAAGTCTGCCTGATAAAAAGCTGCGTGTATCAATATTCGTTGAAAAAAATGACCCGATGAAAAAAGATGGCACCTAAGAGATGTTTTATTGCTAAATACAGTGAGACATATGCGAGCGACAATGATGTTATAGGTCTATGACAGTGGTCTTGCCGTGTTAAAAACATTATCTCAGGCCGAAGCGCCAGCCAATTCGCGGTAGGTAGCAGAAAACTGCCGTGGCGGGACTTTACTGACCGTCACATAAAGGATAGAGCTCCCCACTGAGTGATATTAGTTGCGCCGTTTCGTTAGGTTTTGCATATTGAATTCGGGACAATCTGGCGGTTGTATGGTAGCTGTCTAGCCCTGAGACAGACACGGTCGCTAATTTTTCGATGTCAATATAACCATCTTCCATAACGGCGTCAGTGTCACATAGGATATCGGTGATTTCGCCGATGACGAAGAGTGTGTCATTTAGCGTTATCGGTACAATTTCTCTTAGCAATAGCGCATATTTTAACCGACTTTGTTCCACAAAAGGCGCATCGTGATGTTCGATGTAGGAAGGTGTCAAATTTGTGCATTCAAATTCACTCTCATAACCTTCATAGCGTGCAGATGTTTGATGTGCTTCGCGCCAAAACGACTCAGACACCTGATTAATCGTATATTGCCCAGTTTCACGGATATTTTCTAAGGTGTGCCGTGAGACACTATTGGGTCGCATAACAAGTCCTACTAAGGCAGGGGACGCTCCAATATGAACCACCGAGCTAAACATCGCTAAATTGGAGTGGCCTTCACCATTGACGGTGCCGACTAAATTGGCGCTTTTAAAGCCTGACAAACTATTGATCAATGATGCCCTGTAACGATTGGGGAAAAGATCGATGCTGTCCTTATCGAAGTGCTGCATGGTTTTTACCGAATAATAAAATCGATCGTTATACGTATCGCATTCAAACTACGATCACAAGGTATCCGGTAATTTTATTCATTGCTTCGTCTATGCGGTATTTATTCCAGATTGCCGTTGAGACATAAAGCGAAAGAGTGCGGACTCCGTTGATAATTTTCTACTAGTACGAACCGATGACGGAAGCGACGCTGTGGCTTGATTGTTCTTTTTGACAGTATCAAAAAGACTTCTTATGGATAACTGATCTAGGTGAGGCGTTGTCACTCTACAATAGCGAGCGTATTATTTGAAGGGTTGATGCAGATACACGCGAGCAGTAGGTCCATTGCTCGCAGTTGACAGCAAAGTCGACAAACAAACATGGAGAGTATCATGCAAAAAGCTATCGTAATTATTGATCCGACTAAAGACAAGCAGCCGGCTCTTTCGCGGGCAATAGATTGTGCCCAATTTTACCAACAAGCACTACATATTCGGGGTATTATAAACAGTCACGAAAAGACCAATAAACGCGCGTTACCTGACTATAGCCAGGCGGAAGAAAGCATGCGTTATTATGCAGAAAAAGTCAGAGATAAAAAGATAGAAGTCGTTTTTTCGCTGGCATCAAATGATCAAAAGACAAATAATCCGGCGATAGTGAAAAGTTATAGTGATTACAGTGCTGTATTCAAGGATTACCATGCCGCCCCATGGAGGGAAACAATACAACACAACGATGTTCGCTGGATGCTGGACTGCAAATCTCATGTCTGCATTGTTAAGGGTGTCCATCGCTGGAAAAATCTACGGATACTTGTTGACATGGAGAACAGTAGCGATGAAAAATTTCATGATAAGTTATTTATGAATGAACTTACCGCTGCAAAATATGCTGAGAAGTTAGGGGCGGATGTCTACTATCTTGTCAATTATAAGGATTCATTGCATTATCCTGATCGCGTCCAACTCTTAAGGCAGTTTCATATTGATAATCGTAAGATAATTATTCGCTCCCGAAATCATGCCAAAATTTTATGCGAAGTGGCTAAGGAAGTGAACAGTAAAATGATTATCAGCGGGGCGCCTAAGAGCAGCGACTCAGCACACTATCAATACGAACATTTTATGCACAATGTTATGAAGGGTACAGATAATGACCTACTGTTGATTCATTGATTGTTTGACTTTTAAAATAGCCCGTTGGATGGTGTGGCGTGCTAAATAAGGTTGATTAGCGTTCTTTCTTCCTGGTTTAGGGGTTTTTTAATTCCGTTTCTCTGGACTCTAGGTGTGTTAAAAATAAGATGAACGGCGACAGCGCGTGTGCAAGCTAGTGGTGCTTCAGTCCGCCTAGACTTGATCTGCGTGAAGCGGGTGGTAACCGATAAAGGTGTTGGACTAGCCCTCACCAGCGGCGCTAACTGCTGCAATTCTTGTAAGCTTTAATAATAAAAATAGCAAGGGAACTAAAGTTATGGCCTATGATTATCAAACGATATCGAGCCGACTGGAAGACGGCGTAATGACAGCGGTGATGAATAGCCCGCCCATTAATATCATGACCCCCTCAATGTACACAGACCTTGTTGCGTTTACTGCAGAAGTTGAGGCGGACCATGGGGTAAGAGTGTTGGTACTAGAAAGTGCTGACCCTGATTTTTTTATTGCTCATTTTGATGTGCCAACAATCTTAGAGTTTCCAACGGATACTGCAGCGCAAAAGTCAGATCAATTAACTGACTTTCATGCGATGTGTGAGCGTGTTAGAACCATGTCAAAACCGACAATTGCGAAAATAGCCGGTAGGGTTGGTGGTGGTGGTAGTGAGTTTAGTTCTGCCTGCGATATGCGTTTTGGTTTATTGCGAAAAACGATCATCAATCAGATGGAAGTGCCTCTGGGTATTTTGCCGGGTGGGGGTGGCACACAATATTTACCCCGGTTGCTGGGTCGTGGTAGGGCTATGGAGGTAATACTTGGCGGTATCGATATAGATGCTGAAACGGCCGAGAAATGGGGCTATTTGAACCGTGCATTTGAAACGATGGTCGAGCTAGATAGTTATGTCACTCAACTTGCCAAAAGGATGGCGCTATGGCCGCCGCATGCGATCGCGCTGGCAAAACAATCAATACTGAATTCGTCCATGCCGGTCATTGACGGGTTGAAAGAGGAGGCTTATTTATTTCAGCAAACGTTAAGGCATCGGTCGGCTGCAGAAAATATGAACAAGGCGCTAGAGCTGGGTGCACAAACACGAGAGGGGGAGATGCGCATTGCCGACGTTAGTGAAGAGGTAGGTTTAGCCGCTAAGAAGGATTAGTTTTGCCGGTAGTTTCAATGCCGCTATTGCCCTTGAGTTGGTTTCTTTGGCTGTTCAACAAAGGTTCAGGCATCATCGGTCGATAGTAGACGTGGGTGATACGTAGTTCCAAATCGGGGAAAAAAAGACGCCGTAAATAAACAGAATGATGGAAACGAACATAGCTGGGATAAGGGCTTCAAGCGTACCAAATATTTCGATAATATTGCCTAGCACAATAGCGCCAATCGGGGCGCTGCCAATTAAGCCTAAACTATAGACGGAGAGAATTCTCGCCCTGAATTCTGGCTCTGCTGATTCCTGCACAATGGTTCGGGACAGGGTGGTTGTTACTCCCATGTTTAGGCCCCAAGCAAACATTGCAATGATCAGTAACCACCAGTCGGGTTTGATCCACAATAAAGCTAGGATGACGACGCGGCTGAGTTGCATGAGCAGAAACCAGCGACCGGGACGAGCAATGGGCATAACTCTCAGCATGAAGAGATTAGTTAGCGTGGCACCCAGATAAAAAATGATCATGATGGTTGCAAGCTGAAGTGCATCGCCCTCATAGGCTCTTTTAACGACGAAAGGTACAACCGTCATAAATGCGCCGGCATTAAAAACACTGGAAATAAAGTTGATAAGCAGCAGGTGATACACCCTTTTATTATTGTAGGTTGCTTTGAAACCATTCGTCAGTCTTTGCCACGAAGTCTCGTCGGCAGGCTGAGGTAATGGTGCGGTTTTATTGAGGCGCATAATGGCCAATGCGCCGAGCAAAATACAGCCGGCTTGGACAGTCAGCACCGTACTGAGGCCAACATTATCCATTTGCCCAGCGAAGCCAAGAGAAAATATTTGAACGAGAAACATGAGAGCTGTTGATGCGGTCACTGCTTTTTGGATATCACCGCCGGCTACCTGGGTCAAAATTGCCTGCTGTGCTGGGCTGGAAAAAGAAGTTGCGGTGCTAACGGCGAGGCCGAATAACAGGATCGTCCAGATATTCAGTAGATCATAGTGGATACAAACCACTAACATTAACGGAAATAGCCAGGTGATTGCGTAGACATTAATCAGAATAGATCTAGGATCTCTGTTGTCTGCACTGGCGCCACCCCAGAGCATTAAAAATAACCCAGGTATGCCGATTGCTGCCTGTACTAGGCCAACTTCATCACCGGGTAATACAAGTACACCGACCAGTAACCAGCTGATAATAAGCTGCTGCATCGAAAAACCAGCAGAAGAGAAAGTGATGGATCCCATGTAAGCGAGAAATTTGGAATCCCGCCAGATGGATTTATTGACACGGGTAGATTCAGTCATGAGATGATTGATAGTGCATAACTAACAGCTCGTAATGTTCAGTGTCGTTTCAACATGATGATAAGGTGCGTGTTAATTCAGAGAATAGCAGGACTGAAACGTCCTGACACCTGCTGAACAGCGCTTAAATAGTGTATCGGAGCTTAAAGAAAAATGAAGTTACAATCGATGGCACAGGGAGCAGCAGCTCTTTTAAAGGAAAGGAAAGAGACAATAGCAGTGGCGGAGTCGTCTGCCGGTGGTGTTATTAGTGCAGGTCTACTGTCAGTGCCTGGTGCCTCTGCCTATTATGCGGGCGGCACGGTGATTTATACGAAGGCGTCAAGAAAGGTATTCCTCGACTTGCCGATGGACGAGTTGAAGGGCTTGAAACCATTAACAGAGGAGATGGCGATGGTGTTTGCTCGCTCGATACGCCACTCCATGAGTTCTGATTGGGGGCTCGCAGAGCTTGGCGTTGCCGGCCCAGGGACAACACCTTATAGCGATGAGGTCGGAATCAGTGTCATTGCGCTAGTCGGCCCCGCCAATAGTAGCGAGATAGTTGTTACCGGGCACGGTGATCGTGAGAAAAATATGTTTGAGTTCTCCGCGCGTGCCTTACAGCTTATCGAACGCACGTTGAGTTCAATATGATCGGAGTAGTCTGCCATGGGACTAAAGGTGGATCGGTGTCATTGCAGCATGATTTGCGCAAACGACGATGCTGTTGCGCTGAAATCGACTGTCCGTCAACGGTCTATCGTATTCATCGATTCAAAATATTGTAACAACACTGGCAGTTATTCCGGCTAGGAAGCCGTTGACTGATACAGTAAATTATCGCTGCTCGTCTGGATTTGAATAGAACTCACTACTTTCTGGACCCGTTGCTTGTCGGTCGATGATGCCAATATCCAGTACCGGCGAAGCATCAACATGCTGGGCGTCCATCATTTGGGCAACCCGCTGCAGCGATGCAATGATCATAGTTTGCTCCCAGTTTTGCAAGTCACTGAATTGTCGCGTGAACCGCTCCTGTAGAGGCATTGGCGCTGCTTTGAGGGTTTCTATGCCACTGTCGGTTAAGTGGGCATGGACTTTGCGTCGGTCTTGGTCCGAGCGCTCACGATAAACCAGTTGCCTTTTTTCTAGTCTGTCTAAAATATTGGTGACGGTCGCCTGGCTAAGGCTTATCTCGCTGGCGAGCTCACCGATAGTGACTTGGCCTTTGTCGCGAATGGTTTGCAAAAGCAGAATTTGTGGCGAAGTAAGGCCTGTAGTTTTCGCTAAATATTTGGAGTGGAGATCCGTTGCTCGAATAACCCGACGTAACGAAACCAAGACTTCATCAGTGCTGCTCAAAGGAAATACCTGCCTGTGAATTTAATGATAGTACTATAGCAAAAAATGGGGCCTGCTACGCGCTAAAGAGATCAGCAATAAAGCTGTTGCCGTTAGCGCGCATTAGCGGTGCCCAAGGATATTGTCTGGAGCAATTTTGCCATTGGCGGCCTGGCTTCGCTACATAGCCGCAGCCATTTCGGATCGCCAAAAACATAGGTACTGTGACTAGTTTTCTAATTAACAGATGGTTACTGGCCTAAAATGATTCGATCTCTAAATAATGATACGGCCGTTGTAGCGCCGTTTTCCATTTTTTTAACCCTCATCTGCTGAATATTTAACCAGTTTAGGTTGCTTAAATGCCTATTAGTTCATAAAATACTTCGAGCTCGAAATATTCGAGTTCAAAATACTGAATAATCCGCATCAAATCATACAAATACTTATTTTTAGGGAGTTTACATGTTTAAACGCAATGTATTGGCGAGTGCCGTAATTGCAGCCAGCATGACCAGTTATGCCCAGGCCCAGATTGAAGAGGTTGTTGTTACAGCGACAAAACGTGCTGCTAGTACCCAGGACATAGCGGTTGCTGTTTCCGCTCTCGGTCAGGAATCATTAGAGCAACTGGGTGTATCTAACTTCTCAGACTACGTGATACAGCTCCCTGGCGTAACTGCAGGTGGTTCGGGACCGGGTCAAAATTCGGTCTACATTCGTGGTATTGCCTCGACAACACCCAACCTAACAACCTCTGGTGTTGCAGGCTTAGCGCCAAATGTTGCCATGTATCTTGACGAGCAACCTTTGAGTCAGCCGGGCCGTAACCTCGACGTATATGCCGCTGATATAGCGCGGGTCGAAGTATTGAAAGGACCACAGGGTACGCTATTTGGCGCCAGTTCTCAGGCAGGCACCATACGTTTGATTACCAACAAGCCTGATCCGAGTGGTATCTCGGGTGAGTTAAAAATGGGTGCGGCGTGGACCAACAACGGCGATCCTAGCGATAATGTTGAAGGGGTGCTGAACATTCCGATTACTAACAACTTCACCGCTCGCGCTGTCGTTTATGTCGATAAGAAGGGCGGCTATATCGATAATGTAGCCGGTACTCGTTCGGTGGCCGAGAGCTCAGTGTTCAGTGCTGGTGTTCCCGCTGGAATAGATTTCGTTGAAGCCAATAACGGCAACCGTACTAAAGAGAACTTCAATGATACAACATACTCCGGTACCCGCCTAAGCGGCCTCTGGCAGATTAATGACGAGTGGGAGTTGTTGGTAGGCGCCGCTCAGCAAACGATTGATACCGAAGGTGTATTTTTTGTTGATCCAGAATTGGATGATCTGGAAATTCAACGCTTTACTCGCGACAGCTTAGAGGACAGCTATGACAGTTTTAATTGGACCTTGACTGGTGAGCTAGGCGACCTAGATATGGTTTACACAGGGGCTTTCACTGATCGGGAAGCTAACCAGTTTGTCGATTATACAGATTATCTCTATGTGGGTGCCTATGTACCTTATTACATTTGTGATGTCGCTTATTACGCTTCTACTCCAAGTGGTACTTGTCAAAGTCCAGCTATGTTCACTAAGAATACTGTGACTTCAGAGTTTAGTAGCCACGAGTTGCGTTTTAGTACCGATCAAAGCTCAAAGCTACGAGCTACCTTTGGCGCCTTCTACAGTGACTTAGAATTAAGAGAACTTAGTGATTTCACCTACCCTGGGGGAGAGCTAATTATTAACGCTGCAGGGTCGGCAAATGGCTATGGCCCTTCAGTTTCCAATCAAGCATCTTCTGCAAGCCGCAAAGGTGTTTGGCCAGAAGGCGTGATTTTTGTTAACGACGTACTGCGTACTGACGAACAGTATGCGGTCTTTGGTGAGCTCAGTTATGACTTAAGCGATCAGTTAAGTCTGACAGTGGGCGCACGCTGGTATGATGTAGAAGTCGATCTTAAAGGAAGCGCGGCGGGAGCTGGTAGCACAGGAGGCAAGGGTGCCGGTGACGATGGTATTAACGAAGCGGGTGCTGACCGAGATTTAGATGTGCTGTTTAGCAGTAGTGGCGCAGCAGGCTTAGATACGGCTTCAACTGATGGTGTTATTGGTAAGGTATCGCTTGCTTGGACGCCTGTGGATGATGTTTTGCTGTATGCAACATGGTCTGAGGGATTCCGTCCTGGTTTGTTAAACCGTCCTGGTGGTGCGTCTGATGGTGCGGGTTACAGCGTACCTTATGCTATTGATACTGATGAAGTGACTAGCTACGAGTTTGGCTGGAAAGTCGACATGCTGGATAACACGTTACGCTTTAATGGCTCGGTATTCTTGGTTGACATTGAGCGACTGCAAGCGAGTGTATTTGAGCCAAATATCTCCAACTTGTTTTTTGCTGAAAATGCAGCAAACGCAGAAGTTAAGGGTATAGAAGGTGATGTGACATGGATGCCTGCATCGGTCTCTGGGTTGTCAGTTAATGGTAGTTTCTCAATATTGGATACAGAAATCACTGACGTGTTAGTGCCGACAAATACGGTGAAAAAGGGTGATAGTTTGGCTTTTGCGCCTGAACTACAATTCACTGTTCAAACTCGCTACGAATGGAGTATAGAGTCCGGTGCGCTGGCTCACGTGATGGGGCATATGTCATACTCTGATGAGGCTTACACCGATATCATCTCCGAACGGCGTTACGCCTTAGACAGCTGGGCAATAGTTGGGTTAACGGCAGGTGTTACCGAGGACGCATGGACGGCTGAGGTCTATATTGATAACTTAACTGACGAGCGCGCTGAAGTATCAGGTAATGCTAACTTTAACAAACAGCGCACGACTGTTTCCCGTCCACGCACGGCGGGCATGCGCTTTAGCTATAGGTTCTAAAATCGTTTGTTGCAGTAAACCTATAACGCCTCCCTCGGGAGGCGTTTTTTGTGGCGTGGATATAATATGGTTGCGATTTTATAGTTTGTTGGTCGTATCTCTGCGACAATAATTTATCGTAATCGATAGACTTTAGTGGCGCCAGATGTGGGTTTAACAGAATGATCGGTTCAGCTCGTGGTGCCCACTCTATCAAGTAATAGCTAAAGGTATTTTAAGGCCTATATATGCAAGATGATGAATTAGCGCAACAACTCCAAACGGTACAACAGCAGATGTCTCAGCAACAGTTTGCTACGGCATTGATGTCATTAGAGTTGCTACTAAAATCAAACCCCGAGCTGCAGGAGGCCTTATACATGGCGGCGGTATGCCAACGCTATCAGCAGCAATTTGTTCAGGCTCAGGACTATTTAAAGCAACTTTTTGAGTGTAATTTAGAGCATGGTCGGGGTCACCAGGAGCAGGGCTATCTGCTACGGGAACAGGGTCTTGGTCAGCAGGCTCTAGCGGCATTTCAGCGCGCAACCCAAATTAACCCCGCGCTGGAGGCTAGCTGGCGTGCGCAGGCAGATCTAGCCAAAGTGTTAGATAGGCCCGATCTAGCGCAGCAACCCTTGGCTCAGCTAAAGCGTTTAAAGGCCATGCCTAAAGCGCTGGTCGCTATTACCGACCTGTTAGCTCAGGGCAAAATAGTGAAAGCGGAAGTTTTGTGTCGACAAGTACTTGAACGTCAGCCGCGTAATGTAGAAGCCATGCGTTTGCTGGCAGGGATTGCCAGTCAAATAGGCGCGATGCAGGAGGCCGAAATATTATTGGAAAACGCCTGCCAATTTGACTCTAGTAATAGTCAGCTCCAAATTGACTATATTCAGCTGCTGCGTAAACGCCAGCGTTTTCACGAGGCTTTGCAGCAAGCGGGGAAACTGCTGGAAACTGATCCTGATAACCCTCAGTTCCAATCGATATATGCGATCGAGGCGATGCAGGCTGGTGATATTAATACCGCGCTAGAATACTTTGATAAAGTGCTAAAGCAATTGCCTGATGATACTGGCACCATTACAGCAAAAGGGCATGCCCACAAAACCGCAGGGAATACCGCCGAGGCCATTGCCTGCTACCAAGCAGCGGCTTCAGTAAATCCCGAGTTTTGTGAGGCTTATTATGCTTTGGCCAACCTGAAAACCTATCGTTTTGGCGCCGAGGAAATAAATGCGATGCTGGCGCTGGAGCCACTTTCAATGCGGCTGCTCGATAAAGTGTATTTGTCCTTTGCATTAGCAAAGGCCTATGAAGATGGAAAAAAATTCGAACAATCGTTTCAATTTTACCAACAGGGAAATGCTTTAAAAAAGCAACAAAGCGGTTATAACGCGAATAGTATGAGCGACGAGCTACAAAAGCAGAGCCGTTTTTTTACCGCTCAGCGCTGCGCGAATTTAAACGGCTGTGGTGATCCTGCCGCAGACCCCATTTTTATTTTGGGCTTACCCCGCTCTGGCTCTACCTTGTTGGAACAGATTTTATCCTCTCACTCTCAGGTTGAGGGTACCTTGGAGTTACCCAATATACTGGCTTACTCGAAAGAACTAAGGCGGCATCAAGTTGACGGAGAAAAACTGGGATACCCCGAGGTGATTGCTGAACTCGATGAGCAGGTATTAACTGATTTGGGTAGTCGTTATCTTGAAGAGACTAAGGTTTATCGCAACCAATCCCCGTTCTTTATTGACAAGATGCCTAACAATTTTCGCCATATTGGTCTGATAAAACTCATTTTACCCAACGCAAAAATCATCGACGCTCGACGACATCCGATGGCCTGTTGTTTTAGCGGCTATAAGCAGCTTTTTGCTGAAGGACAGGAATTTAGTTACAGTCTCAGTGATATGGGGCAATACTATACTGATTACGTTGAACTAATGGAACACTGGGATAATGTGCTACCGGGGCAGGTGTTGAGGGTGCACTATGAACAGGTGATTGACGATTTGGAAGGGCAGGTAAGGCGGATTCTGGATTTCTGTGGTCTGCCCTTTGAGAGCGCCTGTTTGTCTTTTCACGAAACTAAACGCTCAGTTAGAACCGCGAGTTCGGAGCAGGTTCGGCAGCCTATTTTTAAAACTGGGCTTGAGCAATGGAAAAATTATTCAGTACAGCTGAGTGAATTGCAAGATCAGCTTGCTGACATTATTGATCATTACCCCGCATGAAGTGATCACAACGGCGGCCGCTTCAGCCAGCCCCGCTATAACTCCGCCTTATCTGTGGGTCTGAAATTTGCTGGTCGTTGTCTGCATCACGGTAGACAGGTTTTTGTCATGTCTACTTTTGTTGCCGCAGGGATTGCCAGTGCTTCTTTGGTGGGTATAATTAGTTCTTCATAAGGCGAATGTTGCATTAGGGCGCTGCTTCCGTTAGAAACGTTATAGATGAGCGACTGGAATGTGATTCACCAGTCGCCAACATGGACTTTAATCTAGACTAGCTAGAGTACACGCTAGAAAAAGGGATTTTATGACGATCGATCATCGTGTTAAAGAAATAAGAAACAAGCATGGACTTACTCATACCGCATTTGCCAAAATTGCCGGCGTTTCTCGGCAGTTGGTTTACAATTGGTATAATCAAGGCACCAGTCCCTCCGCCGATGCAGTTCTCAGAATCAGCAGAACATTAGACATAAGTCCGTACTGGTTTCTTTATGGGAAAGGTGACATGTACGTTGTAAAAGGACAGCAAGAAAAGATTGCTGAGCTATTAGTAGACCTGTCTGATGCGGATAAAGAACTGCTTGAAATATTTCTTCGTGGATTACGAGTGTCAAGAGCCTTAGGATAGTTGTTCAGGCTCAATTGAATCCGTTTTTCAGAACAGTAAGCGTCGCAGGCGTTATTCTGCGTAGAATCAACAGAGGGCGAGCCAAAAGCCGCCTATCCATTGTTTGATCAGATTAAAGATTAGCTGCCAGACAACGGGGTTACCGCGTGAAATAGTGATTAGGCTTCGTTCTCAATTGTGTTTAAACTTACCAGCTTAGAGATGCTCCTTCTCTTTGTAAATGTGGGTGTTTAATGCCCGAAGAATGAATAAGTTAGTTAAACCAACGTGAGCGAATTACGATGCAAGCCATAGAGACAGTCAGAGCCGAACTCGAACCAAAACTAGATACGTTATTAATGTATCTCGAGTCAGTGCATGACACCCGCGCGCATGAGTTTTTTTCATCAATCCATAACAATCTGTTAAGTGTGGAAGGAGAGGAGCAGCTACTAGAACTTTTTATTCAGCTATCCATGACCGTTTTTCAGCCATTCGAACTCGACCCCGTTGCAGTCCTTCTCACCGACGAAATTCTTGCTTATGCGGAACAAATTTCAGATGCTTTTTCTGCAAGCGCTAACGTCTCTCACTAGGCCACAGCGATTCTGTTCTTGGCAACCTAAGGTTGCCAGCCGGGCTTATCCATAGCGAGTAGCTGGCAACCATTTCCTATTCCGACATATCAAGATTAGCCTGAGTCAGGACATAAGCTCGAATGTCTTCAGCGTCTTGCGGACTTAATACATGCGCAAATGACACCATTCCATTAGCAGCAAGTGCTCCTTCCAGTACAACACTTGCCCATGCCTCTGGGCTGGCTGTAATAGCAGACCACCGAAGATCAGGCAGAACTCCTGAACTAATGGCCAAAACCCCGTGACAAACTAAGCAATTTTTTGAGTAAGCTACAGTCCCGTTTAAAACGCTTTTTTCGTCCCCAAACGCTTCGGCTTTTGCTACTTTTTGGATTTTTGGTATCGCGGGCTCAGCAATTGTTGCCGTGCCACCGAGTTTAAAGGTTACCACCTTACCAACAGTCGCCGAGGTCTTTTCATCAAACGCGAGTCCACTGGTTAGGGTGAAAGCACTTCCCCAGCCGGTGGTTATTGTTACAAATTGTTCTCCCGCTATCTCATATGTCCCTGGCCCAGAAGCAGCGCCTGAACGCACATCGTGTGACCAGAGTGTTTCGCCGCTGGTCGCATTATAAGCAACAAGTTCTCCCTCCAGCTTACCCTGAAAAACAAGGTTGCCAGCCGTAGACAGTACACCGCCATTCCATGCGTTGGAGTGTTCCACTGTCCAGCGAGCACTCTGCGTGGCTGGGTCCCAGGCAATTAATCGGCCCTTGAGTGTTGCGCGGATGGCCTTGATATCTGCTGCGGTGATCATCGGTGAAATACCGGCGGAGAAATCAGCGCCTGTATTCCACGCTGTTGAACTACTTGTAAAACGAGGGTCTTCCCGATAAGCCGAAGGAATTTCTTGTGCAGGAATGTAGGCAAGTTGCAGCTCAGGATTGAATGCCATGGGCTGCCAATTGTGTGCTCCTAGTGGGCCCGGCGTCAGTATGATAGGTTCGTCACCGTATCGCGCCCCTGCCGCCTCAACGGGTCGGCCGTTGTCATCTAATCCCGTCGCCCAATCTACGGGACCAAAAGCTTCACCTGAGATAAATTCACCGTTTTGCGCGTTTATCACATAGAAAAAACCATTTTTGGGCGCCTGCATTGCAACACGGAGTGGCGCTCCGTCTTTTCCTAGCGGCATGTCGGCAAGGATAATCGTTTGGGTCGCGGTATAATCCCAGTTATCGCCCGGAGTTGTCTGAAAGTGCCAGCGATATTTGCCGGTACTGGCATCAACTGCAACAATGGACGACAGAAACAGATTGTCGCCTCCTGCCGGGTCTCGGAAATTGCGATTCCAGGGTGAGCCATTACCCACACCAAAAATCACTTGGTCGTTCACCTCATCGTAGACAATAGAATCCCAGACCGTGCCACCGCCACCATCGGTAGTCCAGTGCCCTTCATCACCCCATGTAACGTTGCCAATTGCCACGAATGCCGAGTCCGAGGCTTCGTTATCGGGCTGCTTGTTCGGATTGGGGACGGTATAGAAACGCCATAGTTTTTCGCCGTTATCGGCAGCATAAGCTGTTAGATAGCCTCTCACACCCAGCTCTGCGCCACCATTGCCGATGAGTACTCGCCCATCGACCACTCGTGGTGCGCCGGTAATTGTGTAGGGTTTAGATTGATCAACAGTGACCACGCTCCAATTGAGATTTCCCGTTTCCGCGTCCAGTGCTTCTAGCCGGCCATCGATAACACCGACAAAAACCTGATTTCCGTAGACGGCTACACCGCGGTTCACAACGTCACAACAGGCTTTGACCCCCACTGCTTTGTCGACCATCGGGTCATAGGTCCAAAGTTCCTCTCCCGTTTTTGCATCGAGGGCATAGACCAATGACCAGGCGGAGGTGACATACATGATGCCATTGACCACAATTGGTGTGGACTCCACACCGCGATTGGTTTTTAAATCATAGGTCCAAGCTACACCAAGCTCGCTGACGTTTTCGGTATTAACGCTGGTCAGCTTTGAATGACGCTGCTCATCGTAAGTACCGCCATAGGTTAGCCACTCTTCTTTTGCGCTAGCGTTTTTGATGCGCTCTGTGGTGACAGGGCTAAACGCAGCTGCCGCTGTCTTAACCGAACCCGTCTTGGCGCTAGTGTCACTGTTTGATATCTGTGCGTCGGGTGTTTCACTAGCACCGCAGCCGACCAGCAATAACGAGGTGACCAAAGCACTACTCACACAATGAAAAAATTTAGCCCCTGAAACAGTTTGACGTAAACTCATGGTGTTCTCCTAAGTCAGTTTTATTTTTATGGAGTCATTATGCCTATAACTGATGCTATGTGTAAGGTATTTAGTGGTGTTTGGTCGATTCGGTTTAGGGGTTATTATCGACTATGAACTTCCGAGTGTTGACTTATTTATAATTGAGGACGGTAAAAGAAGACTGTCACGGGTGTTAATGCCAAGCTTTTTGATACGAGATGATAGCGTGGTCGGTTTAATAGATAATAGATCGGCGGCGCCGCCATCACCAAAAACTCGCCCCTTACAATAGTGGAGTGCCCGAATAATATTTTGCTTTTCCATCTGCCTTAACTGTGGCTCGGTCAAAATCTCATATTTGTTGTCCTTATCGGCGCCGGCGCCCTCGATTATTGCGTTATTATCGGAGCTCAGTAGGTTGTTAAAGCGCACGATATTACCGCGTATAAGAATCACCTGCCTTTCTATGACGTTTTCTAATTCGCGGACATTGCCGGGCCAGTCGTAGGCCTTTAGTTTTTCAATTTCATGCAAAGGAATACGCAAATCTGACTTGTTGGCTCTGATCGCAGCCTGGCCCAAAAAATGTTGGGTCAGCTGAGGTATATCATCTTTGCGTTGGCGCAAAGGTATCGATTCAATGGGAAAAATATTGAGACGAAAATAAAGGTCCTCGCGAAAAAGCCCTTCGGCGACCATTTGCTTTAAATCTCGGTTAGTTGCCGTGATAATACGAACATCTACCGTCCGAGTGATGGCTTCACCGACCCGTTCAAATTCCTGTTCCTGCAATACTCGCAATAACTTCCCTTGTAAATGGAGCGGTATTTCACCGACTTCATCGAGAAAAATACTGCCACCATCGGCAAGTTCAAAGCGCCCGGGCCGATCACTGCTAGCCCCGGTAAATGCACCTTTAACATGGCCAAAAAATTCACTTTCAAATAAATCCTGAGGGATAGCGGCACAATTGACTCGAATTAATGATCGTCCTGAACGACCGCTGCTTTCGTGTATGGCCCGTGCCAATAACTCTTTACCGGTACCTGATTCACCGGTGATCAATACTGTTGCTTTTGTCGGTGCGACTAAGTCAATTTGTTGCAGAATATTTTGCAAGGGCGCGCTGCTACCGATAATACGATGGTGATTAAACTTTGATTTTATCTCTTCTTGTAGATAAGCATTCTCCATTTCCAGCCTATCTTTCAGTGATTCTACTTCTGCCAAAGCTTCAAGCAGTGCCTTTTTGTAGGCTTTCTTTTGTGACACGTCACGAAAAATCACAACCGCACCGAGGATATAACCATTGACTAGGATCGGTGTGCTTGTGTATTCGACGTCGATGGGCACACCGAATTTACTCCAGAAAATATCGTCCTCGACGACCTGAACAGCACCGTCATGAAAGACCGAAAAGATTGGGCAGTCTTTAACATTAAAGTGTGATCCATCTGAATGGGAGTGATGCACCATTGCATGCATATTTCGGCCGGCCATTTCTGCCGCTGTGTAGCCGAGAATACGTTCTGCTGCAGGATTAACAAAATTAGTGATGCCGTTTGCATCCACGCCATAAATCCCTTCGCCCGCTGCTTCCAATAATAATTGATTTTCATTCTGAAACTCTTGAAAAATACCGGATACACGGCTCCAGTGACTAATCCCTGATAGATAATGTTGATGAGCGTCTGACTGTTTACGCAACGCTTGGATTTCTGCATATGGCTGCAGGCTAAGGTATATATGGCACTCGCCCTCAACCTGAGAACAGTGTCCGTTAATCTCCAGCCGTTGTTCGTTCCCGACAGTATTGATCAATAGGCCGTCAGACCAGCCCCGGCCATTTGCCAGCAGCTCCTGCGTAAAGACAATCAGCGCAGGGAAATTGCTACCAAATAATTTGCTCACTCGGGTACTTTTTAAGCTGTTTGTATCCAGCGCAGTCAAACGGCAGGCCTCTTGATTCACGGCGATGATCTGATCATTAAAAGGCTCTAATACCAATTGTGCGGTAGCAGAATAATTAAAAAAGTGCGGGTCATGCATAAGAACTCCTCAGGCCGATGACGCTAGACGGTAATAATAAACAGTACGTTTTAATAGTTTTAGCAATAACTGAGCCAGTTACGAAATTTGGTAGCTGCGGGTTACGATATTTAGTGAATTACGAAATTTCGTGGTGATATGGCGACCACTGAAAAATTAAAATAATCAATAAAATCATATGGATAAAATATTTTTTATAGTTGGCATCGTCGTTGCAGTAGTTAACGTGAAAGCAACGGCCCGCCGCGGGGAGTAGTTGTTAGTTAAGGCCAAACCGCGACGAGCAAAGTAATGCATCACCGTAGTGCAGATTGATAGCGAGTATTTGCACCAACATATTGCACCACTGGATTTTTACTGGTTAGAGGAAATTAAATATGAATTCTAAGAGCTTAGGTAATCCTTACGATGGCGACAGCAGGCTAACCCACACTAAGGGCTGTGGCTGTGAAACTTGCACAGTGACATCGTCGGCTGGCGAACCAACAACAGACTATCAGCGCCAAGCGTCGATGGAAAAGCAAATTGAAACAATGGCAATGTCTCCTGTACCGGCGACGTCCGCCTCCAGCGAATTAAGTCCATCTTTCGATAATTCTGACGACATGCTGGATCGAGTGATTGAAAACGCTATTGTTCGAAGTGTCTTCGACCAAAATGATGCGTCGCGCCGACGCTTTATCAAGCTAGTGGGTGGCGGCACTCTGGCCGCGGCGCTAGGAACGATGTTACCGATGGATAAAGTAAAAGCGGCGATGAAAGAATCGATGGGACCGCTGGAAAAAAAGAAATTGAAAGTGGGGTTTGTACCAATCACTTGTGCCACACCTATCATCATGGCTCAGCCGATGGGATTTTATGCCAAGTACGGGTTAGATGTAGATGTTATTAAAACGGCGGGTTGGGCGGTTGCGCGCGACAAGTCACTAAATGGTGAGTACGACGCATCGCATATGTTGACGCCGATGCCGCTGGCTATGTCGATGGGCGCGGGTTCGATTGCATCCCCCTATATTATGCCTGCCGTTGAAAATATTAATGGCCAAGCGATCGTGCTAGCCAATAAGCATAAAGACAAGCGCAATCCTAAAGATTGGAAGGGCTTCAAGTTTGGCGTACCTTTCGAATACTCAATGCATAATTTTTTACTACGCTACTACGTTGCTGAATTCGGACTCGATCCCGACACAGACATTCAAATTCGTGTTGTTCCTCCGCCCGAAATGGTCGCCAATTTACGAGCGGGTAATTTGGACGGGTATCTTTCGCCGGATCCTTTTAATCAGCGCGCAGTGTACGAAAAAATCGGGTTCTTACATATGCTAACGAAAGACATATGGGACGGTCATCCCTGTTGTGCATTTGCCTGTAGTAAGGAGTTTGCTACTGAGATGCCAAATACTTATGGCGCACTATTTAGGTCAATCGTAGATGCGACGCATTACTCTCAGAAGCAGGAAAATCGCGCTGAGATTGCCAAAGCTATTTCACCTAAAAACTACCTTAATCAACCAGAAATCGTTGTCAATCAGGTGTTGACCGGACGCTTTGTTGATGGCGTAGGAAACACTATTCAAGATGTCCCTGATCGGATCGATTTTGATCCATTCCCCTGGCATTCAATGGGTATTTGGATTCTAACCCAGATGAAACGATGGGGTTATGTAGAGGGTGATATTGATTACAAAGGAATTGCTGAGCAGGTGTACGTTGCGTCAGATACGGCGGCAGTCATGAAGGAGCTGGGCTATGAGCCACCAGAGACCACCTATAAAAACCATACGATCATGGGCAAGGTTTTTGACTACAGAAAACCTGAAGAATATATCAATAGCTTTGCTATTAAAAGGAGCTAATGGTGGCATCACTTAATGCTAGAGCAATGTTGGTTTCGCTGGTGATTTTGCTTGTGCTAGGAGGGCTGTGGGAGGCTTTAAATCAACCTCCACCAGCCTCTAAGCAACTCACCGAATATGAACTCATGATGGGGGCGGCCGATCAACAAGCAAGGGTACCGCCACCCTCTAAGGTATTGGCCCACGCATGGAAGGAGCTAAGCAATCCTTTTTATGATGCGGGTCCAAACGACAAGGGTATCGGCATTCAGTTGGCTTATTCGCTCTACAGAGTGATCACCGGCTTTGTTGCGGCAGCTCTAGTGGCAATACCACTAGGCTTCGTGATTGGCATGTCACCGTTGATGCATCGGGCGTTGAATCCGTTTATTCAAGTGTTACGGCCAATTTCGCCATTGGCGTGGATGCCGCTGGCTTTGTTTGTTATCAGAGATTCTGAACAGTCAGCGATATTCGTAATCTTTATCTGCTCAATATGGCCGATGCTGATAAACACCGCTTTTGGTGTCGCCAATGTCCGTTCTGACTGGGTTAACGTTGCTAGAACTCACGAGCTCAGTCAGTTGCAAACTGCTTTTCAAGTGATACTGCCGGCGGCCGCTCCGACCATTCTTACGGGCATGCGCATATCAATTGGTATTGCCTGGCTGGTTATTGTTGCGGCAGAGATGTTGGTAGGGGGTACGGGTATTGGTTATTACGTTTGGAATGAATGGAATAACCTTGATTTGAATAGCGTTATTTTCTCTATCTTGATGATTGGCATTATCGGCATGTTGTTAGATATGGCACTGGGTACTGTTGCTAGGTTGGTGGAATATGAGGAGTAAAATATGAGTAAGCATTTTGTTCGCGTGGAGGGTCTTAGCAAGGTTTATCCGTCTAAGCAAAAAGACACTGTCGTTTTTGAAGACGTCAACATCGGTATTGATAAGGGAGAGTTCGTCTGCATTATTGGACACTCAGGCTGCGGAAAATCGACCATTCTCAATGTGTTAGCAGGCTTAGATGAGCCAACTCTTGGTGTGGTAACGATGGATGAAAAGGAAGTATCGGGACCTAGTTTAGATCGAGGGGTGGTGTTCCAAAATTACAGCCTGCTGCCTTGGCTTAATACCCTCGAAAATGTCAATTTCGGCGTAAAAGCTCGCTTTCGCGACTGGAATAGCAAACAAGTGGCAGAGCACAGCAGTAAGTTTTTGGCAATGGTCGGCCTGTCGGAGGCGCTGACTAAAAAACCTTCGGAGCTGTCGGGTGGTATGCGTCAGCGAGTTAGTATCGCCAGAGCGTTTGCAACCAGTCCAAAACTTTTACTGCTTGATGAGCCATTCGGCGCACTGGATGCTTTGACACGGGGTGTTATTCAGGACGAGCTGATAAAGATATGGGGTGAAACCCAGCAAACTGTTTTTATGATCACTCATGATGTAGATGAGGCTATTTTATTGGCAGACCGTATTTTACTGATGAGTAATGGGCCCAATGCACGCGTAGCTGAGTCGGTAGTCATTGATATACCTCGACCTCGTAATCGCGCCAATATCATTGAAGACCCGCACTACTACAAAATCCGAAATCATCTAGTCAATTTTCTAATTAACCGTTCTAGTGACGAGTTACCGTCTGCGGATGGTGAGGGTGGAGTGACGCTATCAGTCAATCCTGCTCGCCAAGAAATTTTTAAAAAGACTAACGAATCAATCAAAGCCATAGCGGCAAATTAATGCCCATCAATTTTCTAGGAGACATTATGAATAAGCTTGAAATGACCGACCTGATTGTCAGCAGTAAAATAAGTAAAGGCTTAAGCTGGGAAACGATTGCCAAAGACCTCAAGGTATCCCCAGTTTGGTTGACGTCTGCTTGTTTAGGCATGAATAGCGCAACGCCAGTGCAAGCTAAGGCTATTGCCGACTATCTGGGGCTTGATGACACGGTTGCAGAGGCATTGGTCACATTCCCCACCAAAATTTGGGATCAGGCGGTCCCAACAGATCCGCTTGTCTATCGTCTTTATGAAGTAGTTGGCGTATATGGCGATACGCTGAAGGAAGTTATTCAGGAAAAGTTTGGTGACGGCATTATGAGTGCCATCGATTTTTCTATGGAGGTTGACAAAATCGAGGATCCTAAGGGGGATCGAGTTTTGCTGACACTAAACGGTAAATTTCTACCCTACAAGAGTTGGTAGTTATGCAAGTAGATAGTCTAAGACCGCCACTACCTCCGTTTACCTTTGAAGATGCGGTGATCAAGGTTCGTAAAGCTGAAGATGCCTGGAACGGAAAACGTCCCGAGTCTATAGCACTGGCCTACAGCACTAATTCGCTATGGCGTAATCGCGATGAGAGTTTTCAAGGGCGGCCTGCGATCATCGAATTTCTAAAACGCAAGTGGCGAAGGGAGCTGGAATATCGGCTAATGAAAGAGATCTGGAGCCACGGAGATAATCGCATTGCGGTTAGATTCGCCTACGAGTGGCGCGATCAGCAAGGCCAATGGTTTCGCTCCTACGGTAATGAAAATTGGGAGTTCGATGGCGGCGGCCTTATGCAAGCTCGGCATGCGAGTATTAATGATCGGTTAATTAACCCAGGTGAAAGACTATTCCATTGGACGGGTGATGCCCGACCTACCGATCATCCCGAACTTACTGAGCTCGGCTTATAGCAGATTGATTCAATCACTTCAGGAATGATCAATTTTTTTAGATGATTCTTAATGAGATACAGGTCATCAGCTATTGATAACAAACAAGTTATGACTCGAATTTGAATATTCGCAAATTTGAGAAAATTATACACATCATTGATGGGCAATATTTATCAATAAACTACTAGTGAGGATCTCCATGAAAACGTCATATCAAGTTAAATTATTAGCAGCAGCAGTAATCGGATTTAGTACCTTTTCGGCAAGTTATGCGGAAGAGGTCGATAGTATTAGCTCTATGTTTAGTGATGGTAAGGCATCATTGTCATTCCGTTATCGTTATGAAAATGTTGATCAAGACGGCATTGATAAAAGCGCTAATGCGTCAACACTGAAAACGCGGCTTAACTTTACCTCGGCCAGTTATAATAATGTGACTTTCTTTACCGAAATGGACAATGTGACTGTGGTCGGTAGCGAGCGATACCGAACACCTAGTAATGGGAAAACCGAGTATCCAATTGTAGCCGATCCGGATGGCACTGACGTCAATCAAGCCTATCTTAAATACAAAACCGACGGTTTTGATACTGCAGTTGGTCGGCAGCGAATATTACTCGCAGGACAGCGTTTTGTCGGTGGTGTCGGTTGGCGCCAAAATGAGCAAACCTATGATGCCCTGAGTTTTAATTTACCGAGTAAAACAGGGATTTCTGTCAGCTATAATTATTTATGGAAAATAAACCGTATATTTGGCCCTGAAAATAGTGCGGCTCAGGCTAAAAGCTGGGATTCTAATTCACATGCATTTCTCGCGAAATATACCCTATCAAAAAGTCATAAGCTGTCAGCTTACGCCTATATTCTCGACTTTGAGGATGCGGTTGCCAATTCCACTAGCACCTATGGTATAGGTTATAAAGGTAACTTTGGAATTGTGACGTTGGCGGCTGATTATGCTAGTCAATCAGACAATGCTGATAATCCGACTGATTATACGGCTGATTATGTGAGTGCAGAACTTGGTGTCAAGCTAAAGCCGGCAACGGTTTCTATTGGCTATGAGCTACTTGGCAGCGATGATGGAACCGCAGCTTTTAAAACACCACTGGCTACCTTACATAAATTTCAAGGCTGGGCTGACAAGTTTTTAAAGACTCCGGACACTGGGATCGAAGACACTTATGTAAAAGTAGCAGGGAAGGTAGGTAAAGTCTCCTTGGTCGCTGTTTACCATGACTTTAGTTCAGACGAAGGCGGTCTGGACTATGGATCGGAGCTCGATTTTGCTGCTACATATCCGTTGCATAAAAACATTACCGCGCAGTTAAAATATGCAGCTTACAATGCAGATTCCTTTGCGACCGATACAGACAAAGTCTGGTTAACGATGAATTTCAAATTTTAGTGAATAATAGACTAGGCCTCAAAGCAGCAACGTTTTGACCTTTTAGCGTTGCTGTTAGTACAACTATTATGTTCATTTATATGAATAGCCATTTAACTTGATACAAATGCGCTACAAAAAACAATCACCACTATCATAGGGATTATGGTTATTGCCCCGGCAGTCCGGGGCATTTTAATACCGGTTCACTATGACCACCAAAAGTGGGTTGCTTCATCTCTCCGTTTGCTCCGATATCCCCAATACATCATCTAACTTAACATCTTAATATCGAACAGCACTCTGCAGTTCTCTGTGTGCCAATCGTATTTGCACAGCGCGAAGGTTTTGGTGCGCTCATAGACAAGCGTTGCTTTAGCTCTTAGCATTGAATGAATGCCATAAACCGTGAGATCAAGCCCGATCATTCATTGTCCCTCAGCGTTTACGAGTCTGCTGTATTGAGGCCCTGTTACATACTTAGACAGGTTTAACCGGCGACGAAAAAAATAGCTTTCCCTACTGTTTCCAGTCGATATGGCGAGAACACGCAAGCTTACTAGATCACAGTCTCGCAATTTGCTATCAATAGCTAAATTAAACAACGCTAATTCACGTATTTTAGGACTGGGCGATAAGGGTTTGCGGATGGACCAGATGTTTTTTTAATGGCTTAAATAATGTAAACATATCGGTATCTCCAACAATGAATGGGAACGCTCAATGAGCTTCTCAAATATGTCCGGTTACGAATACTTGTGAAGGAGACGCCCACAGAGATTTATTGGTATTGCAGCAGGTTAAACCGCGGTGGTTGACTATTTCAACGGTCGATTTTTTTCATGTTGGTCGAATAATACTGATCATTTACTATTAGCTTTAGTCAGTTAGTTATCAGCCTTGACTTGGATCAATGAGTGCGTTTTAGATTAGTCGATAATAGGGTGGTGTTGGTCAGCCACAGACCTCTCAGGGGTATAATGTATGGGTTAGTATTAGGAGTGATTAAAAATGAAAAAAATAATGATAGGGGTAGCTGCAGCAATCATTGCAGCTTCAGCGAGTTTTGCGGAAAGTGGCAATCCTTCGGAGTGGTATATAGCTGGGAGCATCGGTCAGGCGGAATATGACCTTTCTTTATCGGACTTTGCTGATATAGATGACGGGTCAATAACTTCGGCAAGTCTGGATGATAGCGATACCAGTTATTCTTTATATGGCGGCTTTCGAATAAATCAATATTTTGCGGTCGAGGGCGGTTATCTTGATCTAGGAGAGTCATCATTAAGTGCACAGTCCGATGGGAGTGAACTTTATTTTGCAGGTCCACTTAATCTAGTGGCAGAAGTTGACGGCTTTAATATTGGCGGAAAAGGCATTATTCCAATCAATGAAAAGTTTGAGCTATTTGCAAAACTCGGTGTGTATATGTGGGATGCAGAGGCGAAGGTTAAAAACGGGGCTGTTAGTGAAAGCGACGATGAAAATGGAAGCGATGCCTATTATGCGCTAGGCGGGACTTTCTTAGTTGGACAAATCAGTATTAATGCTGAATATGCCCTTTATGAATTAGAGGATGTTGATGTTGAAAATATTTCAGTTGGATTGCAATATGCTTTCTAATATAAGCAGTTGCATTAGCTTAAGGTTCAAGCTGGTGCGGCCTCTATACTCTCAATCTGTGCTATTGATCGATCTCGGCATTTGATAACCGGTGTTATCTTGTCCCCATGGGTCTGCAGAACATCCATGGCAGTTCTCCACGCGTCATTAAAACGGGCCTTTTCGGGCCCATTTCCAGACCGAAAGCGACTCGCGCTTTTTCTCACCATCTAGTTCCTTCTTAGCGGTAACGGGTCAGCAAAAAGCTAAAAGGAGTCGCAGGCTCATAATTAGCGCTATAATTTTTGGATAACCATCCACGGCACCCAACAAAAATGGCGTAAGTTCAGTGCTCAGCTGGATGTCACTGTGCTATTCAACAAACATTTTGAGAATGGAAAAGAAATTGTGTTAGGCTGTCGAATCGGTCCGAACTGTCAATAAAAATAAAGGAGAGACTATGAACGCGACCCAGGCTGATGGGCTTATGACCAATACGGGTCAGGCTTTTGGGACTAGTGCCTACAGAGGTTATGTACTGTTTTCATTGCTTGCCGTGTATACGCTGAATTTCATTGATCGTGCGCTGATCGGAGTTGTTTCAGAGCCAATCATTCAAGAATTTCAACTCACGGATTTGGAATTTGGGTTCCTTTCTGGCTTTGGTTTTGCACTGACATATACATTATTTGGCATCCCAATCGCCCGTTATGCGGAGCGTTTCAATAGGGTTCGCATCATCGCGTGCAGTATTATCCTATGGTCTGTCATGACAGCGCTCTGCGGCATCGCCGGCAGTTTTATCTCACTGTTAGTATTTCGTATTGGTGTTGGGATCGGTGAGGCTGGCTGCACTCCGCCAGCTAATTCTATTATTGCAGACTACTTTCCGCCACGCAGTCGGGCAAGAGCGATAGCCATTTATGCCATGGGCGTAACGTTAGGGGGCGCACTAGCTGCAGCCTTCGGTGGTCCAATTGCTGATGCCTTCTCCTGGCGCGAAGCGTTTATAATTCTGGGGCTACCTGGGATCGCTGTCGGTTTCATTGTGTTGTTCACGGTCAAAGAGCCGCCGCGCGGCTATTCGGACCCCCCCGGTACGCCGCAGCTAGAAAAGCTGGGTTTTGCTGCAACACTTAAAAAGCTGAGCGGTAATCGCAGTTACTGGATCAACACATTGGCAGCGACGATTGTGGCTTTTGTTGGGTATGGTATCTCCAGCTTCCAAGTATCATTCTTCGTTCGGATACATGAATTAAGCATTTCCGATGTTGCGTTACAGCTGATTCTTCCTATATCGGTCTCGGCGGCGGCGGGGACATTTGGCGGGGGTTTTGCGATAGAAAAACTTAGCGGCCGTTACCCTAATGCTGTAGCTTGGGTCCCAGGCTGGTCACTCATTGTATCGCTGCCACTTTACTGGATCGGTTTTACCACAGATAGCCAGTCAACGGCTCTGGTGATGCTCATCGTCGCGGCATTTCTTCACTACACGTACCTAGGTTCACAATATACGATTGCACAGGGTGTGGTTGACGTGAAAGCACGAGCAACGTCAATCGCGATATTGCTGTTCGTCGTCAACCTAATTGGATATGGCCTTGGTCCGTTGTTTGTTGGCGCAATCAGCGACTTTCTTTCAGGATCGTACGTTGACAGCGCGCTCATAGGCAGTCAGATGACACTAGAGCTGTGCAAGGGAACCGATGCCAGCATATTGGCAGTGGCAAGCCAGGCCACGTTGGAAGCCTGTCGCGAAGCGACCGGTGAAGGTGTTCGAGATGCTCTGCGCTACACTGCGCTGATTTATGGAGCCTCTGGACTAGCCTATCTTTGGCTTTGTAAGCACTTGCAGCGCGATTTACTGGTTAAAATGAGCTAATAGGAATTGCCTGGCGAGCATCTAAAAAAATAAAGTGCTGCTCATGTTCAGGTTTTTATCCTTGCGGAAATGACACTCTGCTGAAAGCGCGCCCTGATATCGGACTCAATATACGGTATATCAACTTATACTATCGCCAGCAGTGCGTAATCGAGGAAGTTTGAATGACTGATACTGTTGCACCCGCTATCGCGCCGCAAGCCGTTAACGATGCCCAACATTTTGGAACGGGGGGTGCGAAAGGCAAAACCGGATTTGCTTGGGCTTTTTTTGAATGGGCCCGTAACCCCTATTACGTTCTCATTGTCATCTATATTTTTGCGCCTTACTTCGCTAAGGAAATAATCGGGGCGGACGTTAGAGCCAGTGGTATTCTCGACGGGCTATCTCCCGAAGAAGCACAGCAAACACTCAATGCAAAAGGACAATCTGCCATTGCGGCGGTTACGAAAGGTGCTGGGCTCGTAGCAGCTTTCACCGCGCCTTTTTTAGGGGCTGCATTAGATCGAGGTGGTTTGCGAAAACCACTCTTGGCGATCTTTCTCAGCATCATCACATGCATGTCTTGGATGCTCTGGTACGCGATTCCTGGCGAAGGCGGCCTGGGCACTACCACAGTAACAATTGTCTTAATGGTTGCTTATGTTTGCTATACCTATTCGGAGGTTACACATAATTCGATGCTGACGGTTGCAGGGGCACAGAAATCGCTGCCCGCTATTTCTGGTCTTGGGCTGGGGTTAGGTAATTTAGCGGCTGCACTGTTAATGCTCAGCCTGGTTTTGATGTTTACTTTACCTGCTATGAACCAGTGGCCATTTTCTGAGCCTTTGTTTGGCCTAAATACTAGCAAGTTTGAAGTCCAGAGGCTTGCGGGGCCCCTCTGTGCGATCTTCCTCGCGGTGTTCTCGATGCCTTTCTTTTTGTTTGCAGCCGACGGTGGAACAAAAGGCGCAAGCTGGATTAATGCGTTTAGGGACGGCGCGAAGGGTGTCTTCAAAACCATTCGCGAAGCGGCCCATTACATGGAGATGATGAAATATCTACTAGCTCGGATGCTTTATGCCGATGCTATGGCGGCATTTCTGGCGCTCGGTGCTGTTTATGTTTCACTATTCCTCGGCTGGGGAATTCTAGAGATGACAGTTTATGCTATTTTTGGCTCAATATGGGCCTTTGGCGGCGGTCTATTTGGCGGCTGGCTCGATACAAAACTGGGACCTAAAATTGCCTTGATCATTGAAATCGTGGTTATGGTTGCCAGTCTGGTTCTGCAATTATCGATCACACAAGAGACGCTGTTCTTTGGCTTGGTAGATAATGTTTTAATCTGGGACGGCATTATTTTCCAATCGCTCTCTGATTTGGTTTATCTGGGTTCAATTAGCATCGTTGCCGTCACGGCTACGGCTAGTATCTCCTCTAGTCGCTCAATGCTGGTCCATCTTGCACCACCGGGGCGTAGTGGTGAGTTTTTCGGATTGTATGCGATTGCCGGTACTGTGACAGTATGGATTGGGCCGATGCTGGTGGAGTTTTTTACTGACACGTTCAATTCTCAACGTATTGGTATGGCTTCCATCGCGATGTTATTCGTGATCGGCGTTGCTGTTCTTACAACGGTGAAAATGGAAAAATCGGGCTGAGTCCTATGCCGTTTCTTTGAATAGATAAAATGATTTTACAATCAACAACGACACGACATCTATCTGGGTTACATCAGCCCAGTGACATTTGAAATGCGGACATTAAGTCCTAGAATAAATGGCCCGATAAACTGGGGCCGGTGCATCATTGAGTCATGCTCAATAACTGTAAAGGTAAGTACTAATAATAACCTGTTGTTTGCTAATCTGCGAATGTGCTGGCTACTGTCGGCCGACCAAAATAATAGCCTTGAAAACTTTTGCAGCCCATTTCCATTAAACACTCATACTGATCAGCCGTTTCTACGCCTTCGGCGATAACACATATCCCAAGGCTAATGCCTAGGGTAATAATAGTTTCGCAAATTGCTGCATCATCCGAACCGACAATAAGATCGTGTACAAAAGATTGATCAATTTTTAGTTGGTCGAGTGGTAAGCGTTTGAGATAAGCAAGCGAGGAAAAGCCAGTGCCAAAATCATCCAGTGAAAAACGAACGCCGAGCGATTTAATTCTTTTCATTTTTTCGATAGTAGACGGGACATCGTCAACTAACATGCTTTCGGTTAATTCTAGTATGAGTAAGTTGGGGTTGGCGTCACTTTTTTCAAGCGCCGTCTCTACGTTACCAACAAAACTACTTTTCTTAAACTGTAACGCGCTGACATTTACCGACATACTCCAGCTCGACATAGTGGGGTGCTGTGACCAGGCGGCTAACTGCGCGCAAGCAGTTTCTAATACCCATTGGCCCAGCAGAAAAATGATATCTGTTTCTTCCGCTAGGGCGATGAATTCACCGGTCGAAACCGTGGCATATTCCGGATTTATCCAGCGCACTAATGATTCGACGCCAGTGGTTTTACCGTTGCTATTGGTTTGAATTTGGTAGTTCAATACAAACTCTTCTTGCACCAAACCTTGGCGTAATGCATTTTCTAATTGCGTTCGTCTCTCGGCAATAGCCTGCATAACTGGATCAAAAAATCGAAAGGTATTGCGGCTAGCTGCTTTAGCTTGATACATGGCCACGTCAGCATTTTTCAGCAAATCCCCAAAGCTAAGATCGTCACCTTTAAACATGACAATGCCGATGCTCGCTGTGCTGTTGTGAACAAAGCCCTGTAAATTATAGTCTTCAACTAACGAAACAAGTATTTTTTGGGTCACTACTTCAGCCTGCGCTGCGGCCTTTTTTTCATCACTGCTTAAGTTTTCTAATAAAATTACAAACTCATCGCCCCCCAGACGGGCCAGCGTATCGTCTTCTCGCATGCACATTTTTAAGCGGAGAGAAACTTTTTGCAACAAGAGATCGCCGATTCCGTGACCCATGCTGTCATTAAGTATTTTAAAATTATCGAGATCTAACAGCATGACTGCACCATAAAGATTCGTCCGTGCGGAGGTGGTTACCGCGTGCGCGAGTCGATCAAACAGTAAGCGGCGATTAGGCAAGCCCGTGAGAGGATCGAAAAATGCCAGGCGGCGGATTTCATCGATATTGTTATGGGTATCGGTGACGTTGTTTAACACAATCTGCAGCTCTGGCTTATTGTCTTCACTTTGCGTATAAATACCTGTTAAATTGACCCAAAGTTGTGTTCCATCAGCGCGTCGAATCTGTAACTCGCACTCACAAGGGCTAATAGTATCGTTTTTATGACGTTGAATCGCTTTGCAGAACAAGTAGAATTTATCTTGGTCTTCTTTGATAAAATATTGCGCCAAAGGTTGCTGGTAGAGCGCGTTAGTGCTGATTCCTAATAAGACAGATGTTGTCAGGTTACTTTGTATTATTAACCCCGAGTCGCTTAGGGTAGAGTAAGCAACGGGGGATAGATTATACAAATTAAAGTAGCGCGACTGGGATATTTCTGCCTGCTCGCGCGACGCTAATAGAGCTTCTTTTTGCATTTCCAGTTCAATTTGATGAACGCGTAATTCATGAATTAATTCTTGGCTTTGTTCGAGGGAGAGTGCTGCTATTTTTGTAGACTCGGGCGCAATTTTCTCGCGGTTTATAGCCTCTGCGTGTTGACGTAATTGTACATCTTCACTTGACTCAATGAATTTCTTTTTGCCGTTGCTTCCTCGCCGATGCATGCCGTTAATTTTTCTTTTTTTCATCGGTCGCTCCCTTTTCTTTGCGCGAAATGAAACGTTCCAAGGTAGCAAATCCGTAGGTAGCACCATTTTCATCTTTGAGCGCAGTGGAGGTTATCCAGACGGCTAATATTTTTCCCGATTTAGTTAGCCGTTCCGCTTTATAGGGTCTAAGCGCAGCGTCCTTGCTCTGCTTTTTTAGTCGGTCTAATGTTTGTTCTTGGCTCATATTCGGTATAAGTTCACTCATCTTCTTCTTGAGCGCCTCTTCTTCAGTCCAACCGTAAATATCACTGGCGGAAGCGTTCCATGCAATAATATGACCTGCGGTATCTTGAACGACCATGGCATCACCCGCATGCAGCATCACTGTAGCAAGCTGTGATAACTCTTTAAGGCGGGCAAGCTCCTCATGATTATTTCGGATTTCCGTGATATCAATAAATGTTAACACAGCACCTTCAATTACATTATCGAGTGTACGATACGGAACAATGCTCAGCCGATACCACCTACTGTTCTTTGTCTCTACATCAACCACGCATGGACTTAGCGTGTCTAACACCGATTGCACATCGTCAACCATTTCATCGTATCCTTTGAGGTTCGACACAAAGAGCTTGAGAGGCCTCCCTTGGTCACTTGGAAGCAGGTTGATAATGGCGCTTACTGACGGTGTGAAGCGCATGATACAAAGCTGATGATCAACAAAAATCGTGGCGATACCGGTTCCTGCCAACAGATTGTTCATGTCGTTGTTGAGTATCGATAGGTCCTCCATATTATTTTTCAGTTCGGTATTTACCGTAGCCAATTCTTCATTCAGCGATTGCAATTCTTCTTTAGACGTTTCTAGTTCCTCATTGGTGGATTGCATTTCTTCATTGATCGATTGCAATTCTTCGTTCGATGATTTTAGTTCTTCATTTGATGATTCAAGGGCTTCATTAGTCGTTTGTAAATAATCATCTTTATCATGCAGCTCCTGCATTAATGATTCGATTCCCCCGTTGTTTTCTAATGCACTGTCATCAAGTAAAGCGACATCGGGTTTCAGAGTCGTTCGCTGGGTATCTTTTTGAATATACTTTTTTTCTTCAAAAATAATTAGAAAAAATTCAGATTTCACAGGACAAATTTTCAGATTTATTCGGATGTAATCGCCATTGGTTTTTACTTTTATATTATTTTTTTCGATAATCTCGCCGAGAGAAACCGATTTATGCAAGGCTACTGACAACGCGAACCGTAAACCCTGGCGAGCCATTTTTAAAATATTGCTGACACCGGTTGCTCCAGGGGATGGCTCTAGATACAAACCAGATCGGCCATGCAAGTAGAGAATATCACCAAGGCGATCAACTAATGCTGCGGTATAATCGATTTGCTGTAATAGAGCTGCCTCCGTCAAATCCTGCAGTGATGGTTTTGCGACATCGATTTTTTCGTCACAATCTGATTGCATATTTTTTGAGGGATATTCCTGCGAGCCTGATAATTTTGGAAATGTGAATTGATTTTGATTCTTGAGGTCTTCTGTGTGGCGAAATAATTTATATTTACGATCGATGACAGTAAACAGTGGCGGAAAACTGGCGATATTTTCGGAGTTTCCAAGAAACAAAGTACCGCCGGAGTTTAATGAGTAATGAAAAGTAAAAAGCAGTTTTCTTTGCAATTCTTTGTTCATATATATTAATACATTTCTGCAAGATATTAAGTCGATTCTCGAAAATGGTGGGTCTCTAATTACATTTTGAACTGAAAAAATCAGTAGGTCGCGAATACGTTTATGGACGCGGTAAGTATGACTTTTTTCGCTATAGGTGAAAAACTTCGATAATCGTTCTGAGCTTATATCGGCGGCGATACTTGCTGGATAAACGCCATTACGAGCTACTTGAAGCGCATCGGGATCGATGTCGGTAGAAAAGATCTGTATTTCATGATTTATTTTCAGATTTTCCATCTTTTCGAGCATCAGGATTGCGATTGAATAAGCCTCTTCGCCGGTTGAGCAACCGATTGTCCAAATACGAATTATTTTTTCCATCGGTTGGTTATAAAAAAGTTTGGGAATGACGATTTTCTCGAGACTTGAGAATGCTTCATGATCACGAAAAAACCGAGTCACTCCAATTAATAGATCGCGGAACAAGGCCTGAATTTCATCTTTATTTTTCTGCAAGAATTTCACATAATCGTCAATATAGCCTATTTCATTAGCTGCCATACGTCGGGCAATGCGACGGACGATCGTATTTGGCTTATAGTCCGAAAAATCATGGCCGACCTGTAATAACAGTAGCCCGAATATTTTCTGCAGAGCATCACTGGATTCTGGCGTATCGATATCAATGTTCGGCGATTGCAGCGCGCCGGTATCGCTTTTATTGTAGCTGAGTAATGTAGCTGGCATGTCTATGGGGGCTAGTTGAAAATCGACTAAGCCCGTTGCGATAGCACTTACTGGCATACCGTCGAATTGTGAGGTCTTTGGTAGTTGCGCAATCACCATGCCGCCGCTACCTTTAATTGCGCGCACACCCAGGGTGCCATCGCTACCAGTGCCTGATAACACAATAGCGATGGCTCTGTAGTTCTGGTCGGCCGCTAACGAATAAAAAAAGAAATCAATCGGCAGGCGCTGGCCACGCGGCTCCGTAGGCGCCGATAGTCTTAGTTTTCCTTTGATAAAGGCCATGTCATAGTTAGGTGGAATGATATAGGCGCAATTTATATTCACCTCCATGCCATCTTCTACTTCGAACACCTGCATACGTGTATAGCGGCGAATTAATTCGGTCAGAATGCTCTTGTGGTCCGGCGCTAAATGCTGCACCAGAACAAACGCCATGTTGAGATCGGTATCTACGGGCATGCCTGAAAAAAAGTCTTCAAACGCAGCAAGACCGCCGGCAGAAGCGCCAATGCCAACAATTGGAAAATGAAAGGCATTTCCAGATTTTAAATTACTGATGGGAACTGTTTTTGGCCGGCGGTTTGATGGTTTTTTTCTTGCCATAATATGTTAACAATCCTTGTTGCTGACTGACCTAAATTATGTTCGCCTTCTATGCTCTTAATACATAATTGCGATGTTGTAAGTAAAATTACAACGGAGTTGTTGTCCAGGCACAAAAATAATTTTTCCGCAATAAAAATGATGTGTATTGTTAGGCTACAACAACCTTCTATATGCGAAAAATATCAAAGGGGTTTTTAATGGATAACGCTTAGTCAAAAAAATAATGACGTAAACCGACTGCTGAAAGTGATAGCTCAATGTTCATCATCACACCAAAGGTATCCTTTGTTTCCAAAGATAATAGTAATTTCGTACAAATAGATCTAGTCAGTTCGTCACCACTTTTGACTCAGGTCAATTATTCAAGATCGATCAGATCAACTGCGTTTTTCTTCCGTA
>Ga0206127_1000580_pt1 | contig 44081 bp, 32 predicted proteins | sample Helgoland_Spring_6_FD_148646 | JGI IMG/M metagenome (GOLD analysis project Ga0206127, IMG submission 148646) | Pelagic subsurface seawater microbial communities from Kabeltonne, Helgoland, North Sea - Helgoland_Spring_Bloom_20160419_1 | ecosystem: Environmental > Aquatic > Marine > Epipelagic ...
CCTTAATACAATAATAAGGAGTCATCCATGCCGCTCAATCCAACGTTAGCTGCAGTACTAGCTCAAATGGCTGAGGCCGGAGCACCTGAGTTACATCAAATGTCGCCGGCTGATGGACGCGCGATGTACCTCGCTATGAATGCTGACAACACGCGAGAACCGGTAACGCAAGTCCGAGATGAAATGGCTAACGGTGTGCCAGTTAGAATTTACCATCCCAGCCCAGAAGAGACGTTGCCCTGCCTGGTTTATTTTCACGGCGGTGGCTGGGTGATTGGCGATCTTGAGACCCATGACAGCATCTGTCGAAAGCTTGCTAACAGTGCAAGCTGTGTAGTTGTCGCAGTCGACTACAGGCTCGCACCTGAGCATATATACCCCGCACCAATGGACGACTGCTACACTGCGTTAAATTGGGTAGTGACTCAAGCTGCGGAGTTGGGTGTAAATGCCCATAAAATCGCGGTGGGCGGTGACAGTGCAGGAGGCAATCTGAGTACTGTTATGGCGTTGCGTGCCCGCGATGAGAATGGACCTCAGATCTGCCATCAGCTGCTGGTTTACCCGGTCACGGACGCGACTTTCGATACCGTTTCGTATTCAGAAAATGGCGAGGGCTACATGCTGTCAAAAGCTACAATGGAATGGTTTTGGCACCATTATATTGGCAATGATAATGATGTGCTCTCACCTTATATTTCGCCGCTGCGGGCGGAAAATCTTACCAACTTGCCGCCGGCCACGATTATAACGGCTGAATTTGATCCGCTGAGAGACGAAGGCGAGGCCTATGCAGCAAGGCTGGTCGCTGCAGGCAATACCGTAACAGTAAAGCGCTTCGACGGGGTTGTGCACGGCTTTTTTTCAATGAGCGATGTGCTTGAAGAGGCGCAAGAGGCCATCAATCTTGCAGCGATTGAATTGACCGCTGCTTTTACCGCAGTAAACTAAGCAAAAGAATCATCGCACGGGTATCAAAGGATACCTGTGCCATGATCGGTCCAGTATTGATCTTTCAGCAGGCGCTTATAGAGTTTACCTGTGGGTAGTCTTGGTAACTCAGCATGAAAGTCGATTGATCGCGGACACTTTTGGCGAGACAAGTGGGCGCCGCAAAATGTCATCAACTCTTCTACTAGGGCGTCGTCGTCGGCGATACCGTCAATCACCTGAACCACCGCCTTAACTTCTTCACCTAGGTCTTCATTGGGCACACCGAACACCGCCGCGTCAGCGACCTTGGGGTGCGTGATTAGGAGATTTTCGGTTTCCTGAGGATAGATATTTACACCGCCAGAGATAATCATAAAGGTAGATCTGTCGGTCAGATAAAGAAATCCGTCTTTGATGTAGCCGACATCGCCAACCGTACTCTTGCTACCGTCAGCAGATTGAGAGGCTTTGGTTTTTTCTTGGTTATTGAAATAAGAAAATTCTGTTGCCGTTTCGAACCATAGTTCTCCCGGTACACCAGGCGCAGATTCATTACCGTCTTCATCGAGAATATGTAACGTTCCCAGCATCACTTTTCCGACCGTACCTTTATGTGCCAACCACTCTTCGCTATTACATGAGGTAAAACCAAGTCCTTCGGTTGCGCCGTAATATTCGTGAATAATGGGTCCCCACCAATCGATCATGGCTTCTTTGACCTGCGGAGGACAGGGTGCCGCGGCATGTATGGCTATTTCCAGCGACGACAAGTCGGCTTGCGAGCGAACCTCTGCGGGCAGCTTTAGCATTCGACTGAACATAGTGGGCACAAGTTGACTGTGGCTTATCCGGTACTGTGCAACAAGATCTAAATAGTTACTCGGATCAAATTTTTCCATGATGACAACGGTGCCACCCTGTCTGATGGTTAAATTAACCGCAGCCTGTGGCGCTGAATGGTACAAGGGGGCGGGTGATAGATAGGTCATATCTTCGCGATAGTGCCAGAGGTTGCTCAGAAAATTGAAAAGAGGCAGGCAGTCATTAGGCGTCAATTCTGGCAGCGGTCTGACGATCCCTTTCGGCTGACCGGTGGTACCTGAGGAATAAAGCATAGAGGTCCCCAGCGTCTCGTCGCTGATTGGCGTTGTCGGAAAGTTCGCGATAGCTTGCTCATAGTTGATGCAGCGTCCATGCGACTCGCCGCCGACTATAAGGCAGTGGCTAATATGGGGAGAATCTTTCATCGCTTCAAGAACAATGGGTGCCTTGTCGGTCGAGGTAATCACAACCTTGGATTCACTGTTATTTAATATATAGGTCAGTTCATCGCTTTTGAGATAAGAGTTGATGCAGGTGTAGTAAAGCCCTGACCGTTCGCCGGCACCACAGGCTTCAAGGTAGCGATTGTTGTTCTCCATAAAGATCGCATAATGGTCTAAGCGTTTGAGACCGTAATTGCGCAGCAGGTGAGCCAGTTGATTAGTGCGGTTGTCGTATTCGCGATATGACACTGACTCGCCGGTGCTCGCCATAATAAACGCTGGTCTGTCTGGATTGGTTTCTGCATATTTTCCTGGGTACATAGTGACGCTCCCGATGATGTTGGCGGTGGAAGTTTAACGCCGTGGTGAAGGCGTCTATGTTGATTCAGTGAGTTTGGGCGATAGTGGTCCGATGGAGTAGGCGATCGTAACCGTCGTACCCTCCGGTTGCCATGTGAAGCACGCTTCTGTTATCCCACATCACCAGCATGTTCGGCTGCCATTTATGCCGAAAGACGAAAGGTTCAGAGCCCTGATAGTCGTAGAGTTCCTGCAGCAGCGCGTCACTGTCAGCCTTTTCTAACTCGACAAAGCCCTGGATATAGCCCAGCGTGCTGAACAAGCCCGGCCTACCTGTTTCAGAGTGGTTTCTAATGAACGGGTGCTCCTGCTTTGCCCTAGCATCCTCCGACAAGACGATTTTCATACTGCGATCAGCTTCTTTTTCTGTATCAAAGACCCCTCTGGGTGCGTAAGCATATTCGGCAGAATGAATCGCGGTAAGTCCCTCTACCCGACTGCGCAAGGAGTCGGGCATCTGGTCATAGGCTTTGTGCTGGTTGGCGAAAAGTGTATCGCCGCCGATGGGTGGGATGGTGATACCATAGAGACAGGTAGCAATTGGCGGTACCGCCATAAAGCTCCAGTCGGTATGCCAGCCACCAGCAAAGAGTGGTGCGGTTTCATGGGCGCGGCGTTCAATCGCTGCAATATTGGTGTGTCCTTCGATTGACTCAAAGTAAGGGTCGTCACCAAACTCACCAAAGCAAAGGGTGAACCTTTCCAGATCCTCGTCGCTCATCGATTGGTCGGGAAAAGCAACTACATGATGCTCAAGCCATGCTGCTCTGATCGCAGCGATGGTCTCAGTATCTAAATCTTGACTCAGATCGACACCGGTTATGGTGGCGCCGCAGGCTTCACCGCTGGCAGTGACTTTTAGTTTCATGATGTTGATTACTCCCTGGAAGAACTGGGGCTGTGTGCTTAAGCCACCACTCTATTATCATTATTATTTGTTATAGCATACTAACAGGCTAAGCCAAAACGACGCCACGGTGTCATTACCCATGGGACGTTAGCGCGCTAGCGAAGTAGGACCGCGGGTGACTTTGGTTAACGTTTTTTTTTGACGGACCCAGTGGTGACATCGGATAATCGACAAGGAGTGTAATTAAATTACAGTATCAGCTTGATTATATAATTCAAGCACGCATAATAAGTAACTTAATTAATCTGTGGCACTATAGGTTTACAGGAGGGTTTTATGCGATACCCTCAGCCCGGTCTCGGATATTCCCTCTGGTAGTTAGGGAGGGTATTTTTCATCGTCAATTTTCGCCAGTATGGTCTCAAATATCCGGTTATGGACTATTCTGATACAGAACGGCTCTAACCGAAAAGGTAATCTCTGAATGGATAATCCCCACGTTGTTAAAACAATAGCCACCGTGACTAATCGTATCATCGACCGAAGTCAGGCGGGTCGCAGCGATTATCTTGATAAAGTGAGTGCGGCTCATCAGCGGGGCGTATCGAGAACGCAGCTTTCCTGCGGCAATGTTGCGCACGCCTATGCGGCGTCCGAAAAGCAAGATAAATCAGTATTAGCTGTTGATCGAGCGGCCAATCTTGCGATCATATCGTCTTACAACGATATGTTATCTGCGCATCAGCCATTCAAAGACTACCCAGAAATTATTAAACAAGCTGCCAGAGACGCAGGCGCGGTTGCCCAAGTTGCTGGTGGAGTGCCGGCTATGTGTGATGGCGTGACTCAGGGTCGCGATGGTATGGAATTGTCGCTATTTAGCCGTGACCTTATTGCTATGGCGGCGGGTGTTGCGTTATCTCATGATATGTTTGATGGCGTTGTGTGTTTGGGGGTCTGTGACAAAATTGTACCGGGACTTTTGATTGGCGCATTGTCTTTTGGACATTTACCTGCTGTTTTTGTTCCTGCGGGCCCTATGTTGACCGGTCTATCAAACGGTGAAAAAGTTAGAGTCAGGCAGCTTTATGCCGAGGGGAAAGTAGGTAGAAAAGAACTGCTGGCAGCCGAAAGCCAGTCTTACCACAGCGCCGGCACCTGTACTTTTTATGGCACTGCCAACAGTAATCAAATGTTAATGGAGATCATGGGTTTACATTTACCTGGGAGTTCTTTTATAAACCCAGGTACACCGCTAAGAGAGGAGCTTACTCGCGCTGCAGTCAAACAAGTTGTTGATATAACGGGGTTGTCGCAGGCTTATACGCCACTAGCAGAGATTATTAATGAGCGTACTCTGGTTAACGGCATAGTGGGGTTGTTAGCCACGGGAGGCTCGACTAATCACGCTATTCATATTATCGCTATTGCACGAGCAGCGGGTATTATTATCAATTGGCAAGACATGGCCGACTTATCTGAAGCTGTTCCGCTGCTCTGTCGCATTTATCCAAATGGTGAGGCTGATGTTAATCATTTTCAGGCGGCGGGTGGCATGCCTTTGTTGATCAGAGAGCTACTAAGCGCGGGTTTGTTACACGATAATGTAAAAACAATTTTGGGCGAAGGTGGTCTTACCCGTTATTGTGACGAACCTTTCCTTAGCAATGGTCATGTAGAATGGCGCGATGGGCCCGTGGAAAGTCTGGATAAAGATGTAGTCGGCAGTTGTGAATCGCCATTCAGTTCGGAGGGAGGTTTAAAACTACTGACCGGTAATTTGGGTCGGTCAGTGATAAAAATTTCTGCGGTTAAACCTGAGCATCGAGTGGTCATAGCTCCGGCCGTCGTATTTGAGCATCAAAATGAGATTCAAGAAAAATTTGATGCGGGGGAATTGGACAAAGATTTTATTGCTGTGGTACGTTTTCAAGGCCCTAAAGCGAATGGCATGCCCGAGTTGCATAAGTTAACGCCGGTGTTAGGCCTGCTGCAAGATCGCGGTTTCAAGGTGGCGCTCGTCACAGACGGTCGTATGTCCGGCGCATCGGGTAAAGTGCCTGCGGCAATTCACCTGTCTCCCGAAGCTCTGGATCAGGGGCCAATCTCAAAATTGCGAGACGGTGACGTAATTGAGTTTGATGCAAACAGTGGCGTTTTGAATGTTGCAGACGAGTCATTCCTGTCTCGCCATGCCGGAACTGTCAGTTCAAAGCCAACAGTGGGAATGGGACGAGAATTGTTCGCCGGATTCCGATCGCTAGTGACGGGAGCCGAAGATGGCGCCTCGATTTTTAATCACTAGCCTCAATGTCAGCAGACGTTGTAAATAAACAAATAGGTAGCTAGAGAGAGTAGGCATGACTGATCCTTTTGATATAGTTATTTTTGGCGGTACGGGCGATCTTGCGCTACGGAAACTAATTCCAGCGCTATACCGTGCATTTCTGGCAGCGCAATTGCCGGATGGGACACGTGTTATTGCTAGTTGTCGGAGTCAAGATGATATCGATAATTACTTGGACACCGCAGCATTAGCGCTTCAGCAACACCTTACCCCTGAAGAGTTTAGCGTAGCTGCTTGGGAGCAATTTAAGGCTTATCTTAATCCGGTGATGCTGGACATTTCGGTGTTAGATGATAACTGGACATCATTAAAGGGCGTGATGGATATTGCGCCCGATAAGGTAAGAGTTTTTTATCTGGCGACACCGCCGGATATCTTTGGTGTCACCTGTCGCTATCTCAATGAGATGACTTTAATTACCGCCAAAAGCCGTTTAGTTGTCGAGAAACCATTGGGCTATGATGCCGTGTCTGCTAACGCCATCAATACTGAGATTGCTCAATATTTCAAAGAAGATAATATTTATCGAATTGATCATTATTTGGGTAAGGAGACCGTTCAGAACTTAATGGCGTTGCGATTTACCAATATTATTTTTGAACAGTTGTGGAATGCTAAATCGATTGACCATGTGCAGATTAGTATTTCCGAAACGGTCGGGTTAGAAGGGCGAGCGGGGTTTTATAATGATGCGGGTGCACTGCGCGATATGGTGCAAAATCATCTGCTGCAGCTACTTTGCCTTGTGGCAATGGAGTCGCCAAATAAGGTTGACGCAAAAAGTATACAGGCAGAAAAGATAAAGGTTTTAGAGGCATTGCGTCCTATACGGGGCGAAGACGTGGCCCTGCATACAGTGCGAGGTCAGTATGTGGCAGGTAGCTATCTGGGTGAATTGGTGCCGGGATATTTAGAGGAGTTGAACTCGTCTAACAGTACCACAGAGACATTTGTCGCTATTCGTGCCTACATCGATAACTGGCGCTGGGCACGCACGCCGTTCTACCTGCGTACTGGTAAAAGAATGAAGTCTCGGGGTGCAGAGATCGTTATTCAGTTCAAAGATGTTCCACACCGGGTATATGAGGATTCAGCGGGGCCGTTAGAGCCTAATCGTTTAGTGATTCGTTTGCAGCCAGAAGAATTGATTCAGATGACAGTGATGTCAAAAAATCTAGAAAATATGGACATGCAATTAAAACCGGCAACCCTAAATTTGAATTTTTCTGATACTTATACTCAGTTTCGCAGTGATGCCTATAAGCGGCTTATCCTTGATGCAGCGGCAGCGAATACGAGCCTGTTTATTCATCGCGATGAAGTATCCAGTGCCTGGCAGTGGATTGATCCGATTGCCGAAGCATGGCAGGAGGGTAAAGCGATCCCTCACTTATACCGTGCAGGTACTTGGGGGCCAGAAGAGTCTGACGAGTTGTTAGCGCAGTCAGGTCATCGCTGGTTCAATTCAGGTGAAAAAGAGTCGAAATCATGATCAAAGAGTTTTTTTTTAATGATCGCGACAGTTTATTTAACGCATTGGCGAGTGCTTGTCGCGACACACTCCGTAACGCTATCGAAGAAAAGCAGTCGGCGTCGCTGCTCGTTTCTGGGGGGAGCACGCCTCGGCCGCTGTATCAACAATTATCCCAGTCGGAGCTCGATTGGCAGAATGTCACGGTAGCGTTGGTTGACGAGCGCTGGGTGGAGGCGGGTCAAGAGGGCAGTAATGAAACTTTTATTGTTCAAAATCTGATCTGTAACCATGCGGCGGCAGCAAAGTTTATCCCAATGAAAACGCCTGAGAAGACGGCGATGTTAGGCCAAGGTTATTGCGAACGCCGTTATCGGCAATTGCCACGTCCTTTCGACGTAACCATTTTGGGCATGGGGCCAGATGGGCACACCGCTTCGCTTTTCCCATATTCCAAAGGACTAAAAGAAGCGCTTAATGAGCACGGGGAGAGCATCTGTGCCGCCATCGACGCAGAGCGCAGCGAAGTGACAGGAGCACTGACAGAGCGAATGAGTTTATCGCTGTTTGGTCTGATGCAATCACGACAACTACATTTGCTGATAACAGGTGACGATAAATTGGCTGTTTATCAGCAGGCGCTGGCAAATCCCGATGTCATGTTGACGCCTGTCAGTGCCGTGTTACAGCAAACTACCGTTCCCGTACATGTTTATTGGGCGCCTTAATTCACGCGACATTTTTTGGAAAAGTGATGATTGATATTGAACAGATAATGGCTAGCTGCCCGGTAATCCCGGTAATTGTGATAGATGATATCAACGACGCTGTGCCCATGGCTCAGGCTTTAGTTAGTGGTGGTTTAAAGGTTTTAGAGGTTACTTTGCGGACCGATTGTGGTTTGCAGGCAATAACCGATATACGGCGAGAAGTTCCTGGCGCTATTGTAGGTGCGGGCACCGTAATCAATGCCAATGACCTGACTGCGGCGGTGGCGGCGGGGTCTGAGTTTCTGGTAAGCCCTGGTAGTACGCCGGCTTTAATCGACGCCGCGCTAATGCAATCAGTCCCGCTGTTACCGGGTGTGGTTAGCCCCAGTGAAGCGATGACTTTGTTGGAGCGTGGAATAACGCATATGAAATTTTTTCCAGCTCAGGCAGCCGGAGGGATACCCATGCTGAAGTCTATAGCGGGGCCTTTGCCGCAATTGAAATTTTGCCCCACTGGTGGTATCACGGAGGCTAATGCAGCTGATTTTCTAGCATTGAAGAATGTACTATGTGTGGGTGGAACTTGGATGTTGGATAAAGCGCTAATTGAAGCTAGAAACTGGACTGCGATCGAGGCGAGCGCTCGCGCAGCGTCTCAGCTGTAACTTCTTTAGGAAAAATCGATAAAGGGACATTGATCGGACTTCTTATAAGCTGATCGCGCTTTTTTACGGGCTAGGTTAGGGCACTTTTGTGTTGTCTAAACTGTGTTTAATGGTCTTCAGCTTTTCATCAATCGCTGGCCCCTGCGTTAAGGCCAATCCCGTTGCGAGAATGTCGATAATTGTCAGGATAATAATTCTCGTGGTCATTGGCACGTAAATCGTTGTATCTTCAATCTCATCCCCTGACGTAATCGTGATGTCTGCTAACTTTGCCAAGGGCGACTTTGGGTTGGTAATGGCGATCAGTGTGGCCTGGCTATTTTTCGCAATGTCCGCTATTTCAATCATTGCGCGAGTGCGCCCGGTAAAAGAAATAACTAACACGACCGTATTCTCGTCAGCCGCCGCGGCTGCCATACGCTGCATTAAATGGTCTTCATAGGCAACAGTTGGAATACCCAGTCGAAAAAGTTTGTGTTGAGCATCTTTGGCAATGGCGGCAGCGCCACCCATACCAAAAATTTCGATACGTTTGGAACGGCCCAGCGCCGCTACCGTCTGTTCAATAATTGCTGGTTTAAGTTTACTGCGAATATATTCCAAGGCCGCTTGATTGGCATTGATCCGTTTCTCGATATAAAGGGCTGCATCATCACCCTTTGATACTGCTTCACTGATAAAAGACGCTTTACTGACGAGACTTTTTGCTAACCGGACTTTGAAATCGGGAAAGCTACTGCAGCCCAATGTTCGGCAAAATCGCGAGATCATCGGATCGCTAACGGCGGCGATACGAGCGAGATCGGCGGTAGTAGAGTTCACTGCTGCATCAGGGTCTGCCAGTATGGCCCGGGCAATACTGGACTCGGCTTTACTCAGGGAGGGGAGCATTTGATGGAGATGGCTTAACAAGTTCATACGTTTCTTTGCGTCGGTGACGGGATAGTGCTTTTCATAATGATTTTGTAATTGAATTACCCAGCTGATTTGATCATTGATTATGCCGTATTTCTGCGTTTAGTCTAGTTTTCTGCGGGGAATTCACCTCGTTAAGACCTCCGTTGATGCATGAGGGTATTAATTTAATTACATAAATGGCTTGTTATCAAAGAAAAATAGCATATTATGTAATTTAATTAATCATAACTGTAACTCAATTAAGAGGATAACTGATGACCATTCGGGTGGCAATTAATGGCTATGGGCGTATTGGGCGAAATATTCTACGTGCTTTATACGAGTCAGATTATCGGCAATCGATTCGATTGGTTGCCATTAATGATCTTGGAGATACAGCATTTAACGCCCACCTGACTCAATATGACTCAGTTCATGGGCGCTTTCCGGGTTCGGTAGCGGTTCAAGATGATAAGCTGATCATCAATGGTGATGAGATAATCACCGTCTCGGAGCGTGACCCGAGTCAGTTACCTTGGGCTGAATTAGCAATTGACGTTGTATATGAATGTACCGGTTTTTTCACCAGTCGTGACAAAGCCTATGGTCACATTGAAGCCGGCGCGAAAAAGGTCATTATATCGGCTCCGGCTGCTGACGTTGATGCCACGGTTGTTTATGGTGTAAACGAAAACATTCTGACCCCCGATTGCCAAATTATTTCTAATGCCTCCTGCACCACCAATTGCTTGGCGCCAGTGGCTAAAGTATTGAATGACGGTGTTGGTATTGAATTAGGGTCAATGACAACCATCCACGCGTTCACTAATGATCAAAGTCTTCATGACGTCTACCACAGTGATATTTATCGTGCTCGGGCGGCGGGTCAATCGATGATTCCGACCAAGACCGGTGCCGCTCAAGCGGTCGGGCTAGTACTACCAGAGTTAGCAGGCAAGCTCGATGGAATGGCCGTACGTGTGCCAACGGCCAATGTATCGCTTGTCGACTTTACCTTTCTTGCCAGCCGAGATACTACGGTGGAAGAAATCAATCAGTTGATTGATACTGCGGCTGCGACGATGATGCCGGGTGTGTTGGAATACAACGAACAGCCTTTGGTGTCTATTGATTTTAATCATCAGCCGGCTTCTTCTACCTTTGATGCGACGCAGACCCGAGTCAATGGTCGGATGGTTAAGGTCATGGCTTGGTACGATAATGAGTGGGGGTTTTCCAACCGTATGCTTGATAACACGCTGGCACTAATGAGTGCCCAGCACAACACGTCAAAGGCTGCGTAAGTTGAAAAAGAAAGCATCGCAGCAACGTTAGAATCACTCTGACTGGTTTCGATAAGAGTGGCCGATCGATTGTTGGTAGTGAAGCATTGGACATTGACCCGCGCAGGTTAAGTACTGATAAAAGAATGGTGGTTAAGGGGATGACCCAGTCGTTAATTAACGATGGTTGTGCTGATTAAAAATTGCCGATACGGGTCTGTTTGGTGAATAATGCGACGCTAAAACCAGTAGCTATGGAATTGAGACACTATGAATAAGCCGGTACATATCGTTGCAGACATTGGCGGCACTAACGCTCGATTTGCTTATGTCCAAGCTGATAGCAATGAGTTATTGGGTATCGAAATTTTCCCCTGCGCCGAGTTTCCCTTTTTGAGAGATGCCATTCGCGCCTACATGGAGCGGGGGCACGTTGATCTCATTGATGAAATTTGCCTAGCCGTTGCGGGTCCAGTCGAATCGGACTGGATTGACCTGCCTAATAATCATTGGGCTTTTAGTCGCGCTGAATTGCAGCAATCTCTGGATGCTTCCGTGTCTATCATTAACGACTTTAGTGCCCAAGTGCTTAGCATTGATACGCTGTCTGGAGCAGATTTAAAATGGATTGGTACACCGCGCCCCGCTGATATTCAGCAGCACGTCGTCGCTGTATTAGGTCCAGGAACCGGTCTCGGTGTATCGGCGATGTTATCAACAGGGGAAATATTACCCTCGGAGGCAGGGCATGTCGCCTTTGCTCCTACGGACGAGCATGAGTGCGATTTACTAAAAGTGTTATGGCAGCGCTACCAGCGAGTGTCCGTAGAACGGATTTTGTCCGGCATGGGACTTGCCAATCTGTACTGGGCGAATTGTCGCTTGGCCGGCTTTGAGCGCGAGCTAACTGCAGCTGACATAAGCGCTGGAGCTCACGCTGGTGACAAATATTGTCTGCGCGCGGTCAATGACTTTTGTGCAATCTTGGGTTCTGTTGCTGGCGAAGTAGCGTTAATGATGGGGGCTACTGATGGTGTTTATGTGTCCGGTGGTATTATTCCCCGGCTTATTGACCTTTTGGATGAGGACCTATTCCGGCGGCGTTTCGATGAGAAAGGACGTTTCCGCGAGATTTGTGCTGAGATCCCCCTGGCTATCATGCTGGCCAAACACCCCGGGTTACAAGGCTGTGTCAAAGCGATTAATGTTAATAAGTATCGAAATATGCGTTCCTAAGGCAGTCGCCTAAAAAACTGTAGGTGTGTACCGTCTTCTCCTACACAGTGCTGACAGGCGGTTACCCTCATCATCTCTCCTAAAAAATGTCGCAACAGTGATTGGCGCGTTGTCGCGTGGCAGGTCCGATTGGGCGTAAAAAGGTCGTTGGCCTTTGCTCAGGGTGATAGCCTTAGAACCGAAATAATAAAAGTTCTCGCAATATCTGATTAAAGATGCGAATTTCTGGGGTTCACATGCCGGCAGTTATGAAAAACAAACCCACTCACTTAGTGAGTCTCTTTCTGTGTCTAACGCTGGTGGCTTGTAGCAGCTCTGAGGACATATCCGTCACTGCTGCCGACGCTGGTTTGGACGGCAAGAGTGAGTTGGCGTCAGAGCGCGCTCGAGTCGAAACACACAATCTTAACATTTGGCCGGTGGTAAAAAATGGCATAGAACCCGACGAGTATATTGAGGCGACCATTAAGCAATTGCTCGCGAAAATGACGCTGGAAGAAAAAGTCGGTCAAATGCTCCAGCCCGAATTAAGGGTGGTAACTCCAGCGGATGTCAAAGAATTTCACATTGGCTCTATTCTCAACGGTGGGGGGGCTTTCCCCAATGATGAAAAATATGCCACTGTCGATGATTGGGTGGCAACGGCAGATACATTTTATGACGCGTCAATGGACGATTCTGATGGAGCCGTCAGTATTCCTATTATTTGGGGAACTGATGCGGTACACGGTCACAATAATGTGTTTGGGGCGACGCTGTTCCCTCACAATATTGGCTTAGGTGCGACTAACAACCCTGAATTGATCCGGCAAATAGCGAGGGCAACTGCTATAGAAGTTGCCGTCACCGGTATCGATTGGATTTTTGCACCAACGGTAGCAACTGTCCGCAATGATCTTTGGGGCCGAACTTATGAAGGCTACTCTGAAGATCCGGATATTGTAAAAGCCTATGCCGGTATGATTGTTACCGGTATGCAGGGTCAAAGTGATACACCTGAGCTGTTAGATTCATCGCATGTTGTCGCAACGGCTAAACACTTTGTTGGTGATGGCGGTACCGCTAACGGAATAGACCGCGGTGACAACTTAGCGACTGAACAAGAGTTATTTGATATTCATGCTCAGGGTTATGTCAGCGCAATTGAAGCGGGTGTGCAAACGGTAATGGCTTCGTTTAATGCCTGGCAGGGCAAACGTTTGCATGGCCACCGCTACCTGTTAACCGATGTATTGAAGCATCGAATGGGATTCGATGGCTTAGTAGTTGGCGATTGGAATGGCCACAGTTTCGTTGAGGGTTGCAGCAGTGTGAGCTGTCCGCAGGCGATCAATGCGGGCATTGATTTGTTGATGGCGTCTGAACCCGACTGGAAGACTCTCTACCTCAATACGCTCGCCCAGGTGCGCAATGGTACAATTTCGGAGGTGCGAATTGACGACGCAGTAAGCCGTATTTTGAGGGTGAAACTGCGGGCCGGACTGTTTGACAATAAACCGTCTGCGCGACCTTTATCGGGTCAACGAGAATTGATCGGTTCACCGCAGCATCGAGCACTGGCACGTCAGGCTGTTCGGGAGTCACTGGTGTTACTAAAAAATACGCAGCAGCTCCTGCCGCTAGATAGAAACCTTAACGTACTGGTTGCCGGTGATGCCGCTGACAACATTGGTAAGCAGTCTGGAGGCTGGACTTTGTCATGGCAAGGTACCGGTAATACCAACAAGGATTTCCCTGGAGCAACGTCAATTTTTGCCGGTATTCAACAGATCGTTGATGATGCTGGCGGTACAGCCACTTTGAGCCAGGACGGCAAATACAGTAATCGACCTGATGTGGCCATCGTAGTTTTTGGCGAAAATCCTTACGCCGAGGGGCAGGGTGATAGGCAAACATTGGAGTATCAGCCAGGGGAACACCACGACTTAGCGTTACTTCAGAAATTTCAGGCTGACGGCATACCGGTTGTATCAATTTTCCTTTCCGGACGTCCGCTCTGGGTAAACAGAGAGCTGAATGCCTCGGATGCTTTTGTTGCGGCATGGCTACCCGGCTCCGAGGGTGCGGGAATTGCTGAGGTGATTTTTCGTGCAAAGTCGGGCGAAAGCCAATACCCAATGGTCGGTAAACTTGCGTTTTCTTGGCCCAAAGACACGCAGCAAACGACCTTGAATCGTGGCGATACAGACTATCAGCCACTATTTCCCTATGGCTTCGGGTTGTCGTACGGCGACATTGATACGCTGGGTGATGACCTTTCTGAGCAGGTTTTCAAGAGCGTAACGACGGGACTTAAACCACTACAGATTTTTAATCGCAGAGCAATGTCGCCGTGGGAGCTAGTGATTGATGATGAGCATGGTGCTGAAGCCGTGTTCTCCGGGAGTCGCCTAGAAAACGGCAGTATGTCGATAGTATCGGTAGATCAATTATCACAAGAGGATTCTCGGCAGGTGAATTGGTTGGGTGGGCGCAGTGGAACTGTCGCTCTGACAAGTGACGACAGCTATGATCTATCACCCTATGCCGGTGTATCGTCTGTACTGTCGTTTTCTGCTCGATTGTCACAAGCACCGACATCACCATTGATCGCTCGTTTGCAATGTGGCGAAGCCTGTTTTGGCGAAATTGATATTACTGATAATGTGGCGGCGCTTAACCATGGTGAATGGACTAGGCTGGCCATTGACTTAAAATGTTTTGCTCAGGCTGAGATGGACTTTAGTAAAGTCAGTACGCCATTTTCATTGGCAACGAGTGGCATGTTGGGTTTGGCTTTTGGTAATGTTGTTTATGAGGCTAATGCACAAAAAAATGCAGATATAAGCTGCTGAGAGAACACTTTTTCGTCAGCAAGATAATAAATAAAACATTAAATAAAAAGGTGTATAACAATGGCAGCTAATCCCAGCGTGAGTAACGCCAACAATACGACCGTTGTCGACGGCAATGAAAGCAGCTACCGTTTTTCGCTGATCGCTTTGACCACGCTGTTTTTCATGTGGGGTTTTATTACCTGTTTGAATGATATTTTGATTCCTTATCTTAAAGGCGTTTTCTCACTCAATTACACGCAGGCGATGTTAGTACAGTTCTGTTTTTTTGGTGCCTACTTTATTGTTTCAGTGCCGGCTGGTCGGCTTGTTACTAAAGTGGGTTATAAAAAAGGCATTGTTGTTGGTCTTATCATCGCAGGCATTGGCTGTGGGTTATTTTATCCGGCGGCGGAGCTAAGAGTGTATTCAATTTTTTTATTGGCGCTCTTTGTCTTGGCCAGTGGTATCACGGTGTTGCAGGTAGCCGCTAATCCTTACGTCACCATCCTCGGGAAAGCTGAAACCGCATCGAGTCGACTAACACTGACCCAGGCTTTTAATTCCATGGGAACGACCATTGCACCTTTTTTTGGGGCATTATTGATTCTCGGTGTTGCTACGAGCGGGGCGGATACAAGCAGTATGAATGCGGCAGAGGTGGCAGCGTTGCACAATACTCAGGCTGCGGCCGTGCAATTACCCTACCTAGGTTTGGCGTTGGCATTTATAGCCATTGCCGTGGTGTTCGCAAAGCTGAATTTACCTGCTGTTACTAGCAGTGACGATGAAATTGAACGGTCAGATTCGGAATCTGTTTGGAGTCAGCGGCATTTAGTGTTGGGAGCAGTAGCGATTTTTGTTTACGTAGGTGCTGAGGTATCGATTGGCAGTTTTCTGGTTAATTTTTTAGGTGAAAAAAACATTGCTGGCATGGAAGAGGCAACCGCGGCTCAATACATTGCCTATTATTGGGGTGGTGCCATGGTTGGCCGTTTTATTGGTTCGGCCGTCATGCGTTATGTGTCGGCGGGAAAGGTGTTAGCGTTTAATGCCCTGATGGCCTGCATTTTGGTAGCGATGGCTATGTCATTGTCCGGGGCGATTGCGATGTGGGCAATCTTGTTGGTCGGTTTGTTTAATTCCATTATGTTTCCGACTATCTTCAGTCTGGCAGTCAGTCGGCTTGGTAATCTCACCAGTCAGGGTTCTGGGGTATTATGTTTGGCTATTGTTGGGGGCGCTATCCTGCCTTTATTGCAGGGTATGTTGGCCGATTTAATGGGAATCCAGCTCGCGTTCTTTTTGCCAATTTTGTGTTATCTCTATATCGCCTATTATGGTGTGCAGGGCTCTAAACCGCAGGGCTGATGCCTATGGGTGAGATTACTGCAATGCGATTACAGCAGAGCAACTGCGGAAAAAGCGGCGTCACGGGTGGGCTGCTCTCGGTTCTGCTAAGCTTTGTTAGCTACTTGGCTCGAGGTGGGTAGTGAAGTTGTCGATGGTTTATGCTGTAATAAACAACGGTTTTTTAAAGAGTGAGTTGTAATTCTTGACAGCTGAGCACGTGTATAGCGAGAGCAATTATAAGTTTTGGTGGTTTCAGCTACTGGGTTGGTTTGGTCTTGCGACTGTAACGTTTCTCAGTATTACTGCGTGGGCTGACGATATTGAGCTGGCCCATGTTGCTCATACCTTATTACAGTCGTTCCTCGGTTTGATTATATCAACACCTCTGCGATCAATTTACGATCGTATCTGGCCTCTTTCGATCGTGCGGCGTTTCGCCATCAGTGCGGTAATGGTAATTTTTTCCTCAGCGCTTTGGACGGCCATTCGCCTAGAAACTTTTATGTGGATGAGTGGCGAGCGAGGTCTATGGAGCGATTTTGGCGAATGGTATTTTGCGTCGTTTTTTGTATTCCTGTGTTGGACTGCACTTTACTACAGTAGCAAGTATTATCTGTTACAGCAGTTTGAACACGACCAACTATTGGCGGCGGGTGCACGCGCCAGAAAAGAGCAAATAAAACGATTTCGAGCAGAAGCAGCGGCTAAAGAAGCAGAATTAAAAATGTTGCGCTATCAACTTAATCCTCATTTTTTATTCAATACGCTAAATGCAATTAAAGCGCTGGTAGTGCTGGACGATGGTGCTAAAGCGCAAAAGATGATTCAACACCTTAGCGAGTTTTTGCGTTATTCTCTCGATAATGATTCAGTAGACGACGTCACGCTAGCGCAGGAAGTTGAGGCGCTGATGTTGTATCTAGATATCGAAAAGACTCGGTTTGGTAATAGGCTTAAACTCGATTTTGATCTCTGTGACGACAGTCTGCCTGCGTTGTTACCAGGCCTGATATTACAGCCGTTGATTGAGAACTCCCTCAAATATGCGATCGCTCCCAGTGAAGGCGGAGGTACTATTCGAGTTGCATCGACGATCAGAGAGGGGCGGCTGCATCTTGAGCTATCGGATACCGGGGCTGGTTTTCAGGGTATTGATTTGGTCAGCAAGATGTCATCGGGGCGGGGCGTGGGTTTGCGCAATACCTTAGAGCGTTTGGAAATTCATTATGACCATAACTACAGTTTTGATGTATCTGACAACGTCCCCTCTGGGGTGATAATATCAATCACTATCCCGCTTACATTTTCTGAAAAAAATGCACAGACAACAACCTACATGGACGCTTAAGTGGAAAAACTGCGTACTATTATTGTCGACGATGAAGAATTAGCTCGCCGCTTGTTACGGGTGTCTTTAGCTAAAATTCCGCAGATTGAAATTATTGCAGAATGCGAAAACGGCCGAGAAGCCGTTACGGTGATTCAAGCGCTAAATCCAGATCTGGTGTTGTTGGATATACAAATGCCGGGGTTAAATGGATTTGACGTGGTTAAGGCACTGCAAGCAGACGTGGTGCCGCTGGTTGTTTTTTGTACTGCGTTTGAGCAGTATGCGATTGATGCGTTTGACCTGCATGCCGTTGATTATTTGTTGAAACCCTATGATCAGCAGCGCCTGCTAAGAGCGGTGCAGAGAGCGCAGACCCGGGTCGACGAAGACCGTCACCAAGACGACTATAAAGGGCCATTAATCGGTGCTATCGACGACATTACCCATAAAATTTCAGTGGCTGATGCTGTGGGTTCCACCGATGCAGTGACCGAGAATGTCGCTTTAGACAGTAAAATCATTATACGCGATGCCGGCGGTTCGCTGATCATTAATGCCGATGAGATTGATTGGGTTGATGCAGCGGGGGACTACATGTGCATTCACGTGCAGGGTGCGACCCATATCATGCGCAGTACGATGAAGGAGTTGTTGGATAAACTTGATCAACGTATTTTTGCCCGAATCCATCGGTCTACGATTGTTAACAAAGGCAGAATTGTTGCCGTTAAACACCATGCTAAAGGTGAATATTTTATCGATCTCAACTGTGGTGAGCGATTAAAAGTCAGTAGGAATTTCCGCGAGGCAATCAAACCCTTTCTCGATAAATAAAGTTGCGAATCTTTTGTTTAGCCCCATTTTTGGGCGGGATTATTGCCCTGTGACCATCTTCGGTTACAAACGTTCGATGCGGTCGCACTATTTTAGTCCTCTTCGCCTCATTATAGGTCCAACTCAGCCGATTAATGTTGTAACTGGTTTTCGTCTCTGCAATGGTAACGTGCGGATAGTGAAGTTGGTTCTGAACAACTTCCATCCCTAATAAAAAGGGTAGCCAGCGGTAGTGGCGACAAAAACATAATGTATAAAACGTATCCTTAGTTTCACCATGTATTATTTCAGTATGTCAGAGGGTTTGATAATGCTGATAGCTAATATGGCGGCAATCAAGGAGATGGGGTGATTTGATGAGATTCAAACAAACAATGTTAGCCAGTAGCGTCGCATTGGCGCTATTAGCAACCGGGTCGCAAGCTTGGGCTCAAGATGCGGGATCAGTTGCAGCAGCAGAAGATGCTGCAGGCGATGAAGCGGCAGTGATGGAAGAGGTTGTCGTTAAGGGTATTCGCAGCAGTCTTACTAAGGCGGCAGATTATAAGCGCGACTACAACGGTATTGTGGATGCAATTGTTGCCGAAGATATGGGGAAATTCCCCGATGGCAACTTAGCTGAGGCTTTGTCTCGCTTGGTCGGCGTTGCAATCGATCGAAGCAATATTGAGGGTTCAAAAGTTGCCGTTCGTGGCTTTGGTCCAGAATTTAACCTAGTGACACTCAATGGCCGTCAAATGCCAACTGTACCGGGTGTATACAACGGTGGTCGGTCGTTCGATTTTGGCGACATATCGGCACATGGCTTTGAGTCGGTGCAGGTCTTTAAGACGCCTACAGCTCAATTACCTACCGGTGGTATTGGTTCTACCATCAACATCATCACTGCCAAGCCACTAAATGCGCCAGGTTTCAAAGGCTCATTCAGCGTTGGTGGTGTTGTTGATACAACTGACATCGATGATGACGTTACCCCAGAGATTGATTTTTTCGTGACCAACACGTTCCTCGATGACCGTCTTGGTCTGTCATTATCAGGTTCGCATCAGGTAAGAAACAACCGTGAAGAAGGGCTGCAGGAAACCAGCTGGTTTAACACAGCAGATATCCCTGGACGAATTGATGGCGCAACAATTGATGCGACCGCCAACCAGCGTGCAGACGGCGTTTTGTTTTTCCCTGAAAAAGTTGGTTTTCAAGTCAAAGACAATGAGCGCACTCGGAATAATGCCCAGGCTACCTTACAGTTTGACGTAACAGAGAAAGTCCGAGCTACTCTCGATTATACCTATTCAGCGGTTGAATTCACGACGGTAGGCAACCAGTTTGGTAGCTATCTTGGCGGTTTTGGTATGACCTCAGGCACAGCTAATAATAACGGTACTATTTTTGATTCTAGCTATGCCGGCGGCCAGTATACTCATAGTGCGACTTGGGGTTATGAAGACAGCACCAACAAGTCGTTAGGTTTTAACGTTGAGTGGCAGGTAAGCGATGCGTTAACCCTCGCCTTCGACTATCACGATTCATCCGCTGAGAAAGAGGGTACTGGTTTAGACAACAGTATTTCTTTTATCAATGCCAACTGGCCGGGCTGGGATGCAGTTTACGAGCCTGCGGCTACCGTGAATTCCAGAGATGTTAGCTTTGGTAGCAGTGGTATTCCGCGTTATGATTTTAATGTGTCCAATTCTTTTCAGGGTAATAACATCGAGGGTTATGACGAAATTCAAGCTAACGATTTAGGATCTACCAACGGCACATTCAACCACCAGAAGAAACGTAATGAGTTACAGCAATTCCAAATTGATGGCAAATGGGAAAATTTAGACGGTTTATTCGTCAGTTCCCTGAAGTCTATTGAGTTTGGTATTTCTCGCATGGAACAGGAAGTTCGAGATACTAGAGCGAGTAATTTCCTCATACAGGGAGCAGGTAATGACGGCACGTCTACAGTGCTGAATTACGCTCAGTACGACGATGCTATCTTCACCAGAACGTCGCTATCAGGCTTTATGGATGAGAGTGGCTCAAATCCAACTGATTATTACCTGGCAATTGATGTTCCTGCCGCCGCAGCCGCATTTTCTCGCGCGGGTTGGGGACCTGGAGCCCCTCCGGCTCTGTGGTGGGCACAAAATTATGCCGATTGTGAGATTGTTAGTGATGCAGCTGGAACTGGATTTACCGATCTTGCTACAGGCGAGCGCGGTGATGACAGATGTCTACTCAACGCAGGGCCAACAACGGTTGATGGTACGGTCGAAGAAGAATTGACTGCGGTTTACGCGCAATTTAATTTCGAAAGTGAGATCAATTATATGCCGCTGAATGTCTCCGCTGGTTTGCGATACGAGGATGCAGAAACAACTTCTACAGCCTTGAGCCAGATTGCCAGTGATATTGTATGGAACGTAGATGGCTTTAACGTTTTGTATAATGGCGTTGTACCCGTACCTGTATCGGCTTCTAACTCCTATGTGCTGCCTAACATTAGTATGAGTCTGGGTGTGAGTGAAACAGGCGTTGTGCGTTTATCTGCTAGCCAGAGTATTGCCCGCGCGGGTATTAATGATCTGCGCTCTGTATTGGCATTTACTCAGCGTCAGTTTGGTGAAAACGCACAAGCTAACTCAGGAAATCCGGCGTTGGAGCCTTTAGAGTCAGATAACTTTGATATCGCCTATGAAAACTATTATGCAGAAGGTAGTTACTTTGCCGTCGGTTATTTTAGGAAAAATATTTCAGGCTTTTTGACCTCAAGTACTAAGACTCAGACCTACGGTGGATTAACTGACCCGTTTTTCGGCGATTTTGCTAACGCAGCAAGAGCTGACATCGCGGCGGGTAATTCACGGGGCGATACGCCGCCTTGGGCGAATGAGTTTCAAGAGTTATGGTGGAACACTGCGGGCCAAGACGGCAGCATTGGTATCTGTTATGGCGGTGGCTGGGTTTGCCCACCTGAATACATAATTGGTGAAGCAACCGACCCTCTGGCTCAGATTGACATTGCGCAGCCTGACAACGGTCAAAGCGGCACTATTGACGGGTGGGAAATCGCAATACAGCATCAGTTTGCTGGTACTGGGTTTGGCATTAATGCTAACGCTACCTTTGTTGGTGGTGATGTCGAAGCCGACGTTTACTCTTTGGGTGAGCAGTTTGGATTACCAGGATTTGGTGACTCCGCCAACTTGGCGGCATTTTATGAAGACGAAAAGTGGCAGGCAACGATTGCTTGGAACTTTAGGGATGAGACTTATGCCGGCGTTGAAGGCAGTAACAACCCGATCTTCTTAGAGGACCGTTTTCAAGTTGACATGACGGCTGCTTATAAAGTCAATGACAACCTAACGATCTTTGCTGAAGCTAGAAACATCACTGACGAACCGGTACGTCTTTTTGTGCGGCAGTCTGAAATGATCTTTTTGGCGCAGGATCATGGTCCTATGTATAAGTTTGGTCTTAGAGCAAACTTCTAATACGAAGACACTGGTTAGTTAAACAAAAAATCCGCGGCTCCTAAGGAGCCGCGGATTTTTTTTGGTTGGATTTTAGCGTGTCTGGCACAGTAAGCTATTAATCGTAGGTTAATTCACCGCTGTGTAGCCGAGACATGTGCCGGCGCTCATAACTTAACGAGTTATTGGTAGTACGTTGGCACCACCATTGCGCCGAAACATTAAATTTCCTCGGCAAATCTTGCTTCCATTTGCAGATAGCCATCGGCATCAGGGTGTCTTGACCAGATGTCTTGCCAGCCTTCACCTCCCAAAACTTCCTCGACACCCTCCCAAAACTTCCTCGAAACCTCTGTCTCGGTCCGCTTCTGACTCCCATTTGATAATCCATGTAACGTTAGCCGCGCCATGTTTGTGCGGCGTTGGGTCAGACCCCGTTAATTCAACAGCCGAGCCGTCATCGAGCCAGAAGCCCACAACATTGAGATTTGCCTTCAGGAAAGGGACAGCCTCATCGACGGCCCATTTTTTATAGGCGGCAAATTTGCTGGGATCATAGTGGTAGCTTCGTATTTCAAACATCATTTTTCCTCAGGAGGTTTAATCAGTGGTTGGGCAACCTTACACAATTGCGTCAAGGTTGACCTACGAGTTGAATCGGTGATCACCGGGCCGTCTCTCCATTTATAAAAGGTCGGTGTAGCTATCAAGTATCGATAGCACTTTGTCTCTGTTGGCCGAGGGCAGCGGGAGGATTGCACGATCAATGCCCGCCGTGCGATAGCTATCAAGGATTGCTTGGTCGGCGGGGGCTCCAAAGACACTGACGGACAAGGTAGCCATGTCTCTGCCTGCCTCATCCGCAATGTTTTTTAATCGCGCAATATTTTCGGCGGCATCAAATCCATGGCGAGCTCTTGGCAACCAGCCTTCGCAGTAGTCGACGACTCTGCGCAGGGTATAGTCGGTCTCACCACCTAGGATGACTGGCGGTGGCGTTTGCAGGGGCTTGGGGTGTTGCCAGGTCGCTTCAAAATTGACATGTTGTCCATGAAATTCAGCTTCCTCTTCACTCCACAGCATTTTCATCGCCAGTACTTGCTCCTTCATTTTGGCGAAGCGTTCATTGTACTGTGTTCCGTGTTGCTGCATTTCTTCAACATTCCAGCCGCCGCCGATGCCAAACAGGAAACGCCCGCCCGACATGCGGTCCAAACTGGCGACGGATTTTGCCGTGGTGATGGTGTCTCTTTGAGGGAGCAGACAAATACCGGTGCCTAGTTTTAGAGTTTTGGTGGCAGCGGCAGCAAAAGACAAGGCAACAAAGGGGTCGTAAGTATGGGAATATTCTTTAGGGAGGTCAGCGCCACCGGGCCATGCAGATTCTCGACTGGCTGGGATATGCGTATGTTCTGGCACCAGCAGAGATTCAAAGCCTCTGTCTTCGAGTTCTTTGGCTAACTCGTCCATTTGAATAGTGTAGTCAGTAGCAAAAATTAGCACACCCGTTTTCATCCGAGATTCCTTGTAGGGTTTTCATAGATGATGAAGTAAACCATTATGATCGATGTTCAGCAACTGCCTGACTGGAATTGAGCGCAATGATGGGGGGTTCTTCAAGCAAAAAAAAGCCGCATAAAGCGGCCAAAGTCCTGGAAATTTGTTGTGATACCTATTTAATAAAAAGCATTTCCGAATATTTCGGAAACGGCCAACTGGCGTCGGGTACAATACCTTCTAGTGCGTCTGCGCAGGCTCTGACGTCATCCATTAATGATCGCAGGTCGTTCGCACAGTATTTCATCTGGGTTTCTGCTGATAAAAAATGGGTTTCCTCTAATGCCAAGCTTAGGGCGGTTACCGCTGTGGTCATCGCGTTTGTATGCTCCGCCAACGTTTTAGCCAGACTCGCATCCATGGCAACGCCTATGCTTGCGGCGCTGTCGATAGCGTCACTCAGCTCAGAGAGATAACTCATCGCTGCGGGGTAGATGGACGTTGTGGCCATATCGACAACTAACTTAGCTTCCACTTCTATGGCTAAGATGTATTGCTCTGAGTAAACCTCGTAGCGGCTTTCCAGCTCGGCGGGGCTTAACACACCAGTGCTTTTAAACAGCGTTTTGACGGAGTCTTCCAGAAATGCCGGCAATGCATCAGCTGTGGTAGGAATATTACGTAAGCCGTTTTCCTCAACAGCTTTTGTGTGCCACTCGGCGGAATAGCCGTCACCACCAAAGATAACTTTTCCGTGTTTCTCCATCAATTCTTTAAGCACGCTAACAACAGCGGCTGGCTGATCCAAACCCGTTGCAAGAGCAGCTTCAAGTTTTCCGGCAATCCAGTTCAGCGAGTCTGCAAGCATCGTATTCATCGCCACTAATGGACCTGATACTGATTGTGACGATCCCACGGCTCGGAATTCAAATCGGTTGCCGGTGAAAGCAAAGGGAGAGGTTCGATTACGGTCTCCTGGATCACGATTAAAATTTAGAATTTGCGACAGACCAAGGTCCATTTCGCCGCCACTGACTGAAGGCATTAAATTTCCCGATTGAATATCTTTAAACACTTTTTCAAGTTGGTCACCAAGATAAACCGAAAGAATGGCTGGTGGCGCTTCGTTAGCACCTAGGCGATGATCATTTGCAGCGGAGGCTATGACGGCTCGGAGTAGGGGGCCATGTAAATGAACGCCACGAATAACCGCGCCGCAAAACAGGAGGAATTTTAGATTTTCCTCTGGTGTATTACCCGGGTCTAACAGGTTACCTTGCGTAGCATTGCCCACCGACCAGTTAACATGTTTACCAGAGCCATTCAGTCCGGCGAAGGGCTTTTCATGCAATAGCGCATGTAAACCATGTTTCTTGGCGGTATTTTTCATCACTGTCATTAACAGCTGTTGGTGGTCGGCAGCCACATTAGCTGCTTCAAAATAGGGCGCTATTTCAAACTGACCTGGGGCCACTTCGTTGTGGTGCGTCTTAGCAGGAATGCCCAGCTTATAGAGCTGGTCTTCAAAGTCTTGCATAAATATTTGCACGCGCTCAGGTATTGCGCCGAAGTAATGGTCGTCAAACTGCTGCCCTTTTGCTGGTGGTGCGCCAAACAGCGTGCGGCCGGCAAGTAATATGTCGGGACGCTGATTGGCAAAGTTCTGGTCGATTAAAAAGTATTCCTGCTCGGCGCCACAGCTGCTGTTCAAAGTAGCAATATCTGTTTCACCCATTAGCGATAGCACTTTTTGCGCCGCATTATTCATCGCCGTGTTAGAGCGCAGTAACGGGATTTTCTTGTCCAACGCCTCCCCCGTCCATGACATGAAAACGCTTGGAATCATCAGCGTTGAGCCGTTGGAGGTGTGCATAATATAGGCTGGGCTGGTTGGATCCCAAGCGGTATAACCGCGTGCTGCATTGGTCATACGCAGGCTGCCATTCGGAAAGGAAGAACCGTCTGGTTCGCCCTTGATCAGTAAACTTCCGGTAAATTCGGTAATGGCATGGCCGTCGGCGTCGGCAATAATAAAGCCATCATGTTTTTCGGCGGTGGCATTCGTCATCGGGTAAAAAATATGAGAAAAGAATTTGACGCCTTTGGACAAGGCCCAGTCCTTCATTGCGGCGGCAACAATATCGGCAGTTGCAGCATCTAAGGGTGCGCCAGTTTGTAGGGTATTTTTCATCGCCTTAAACGCACTTTTAGACAAATATTGTTCCATTTTGGCCGAGTTAAAGACATCGCATGCCCAAATGTCGCTCAGCGGCTGAGGCGCTTCGACGGATAGGGGCCTTCTGTTAGTAATGGCTTCAATGGCTGCTGATCGTGTTGTGTTTCCGCTCATAGAAATTTCCGCTTGTTGGCTGTAATGGTTATTAAGTTTAACGCTGGTCTCTGCGACCCATACATGGATTGTGAGATCAGGGCCTTATCCTCTAGCAATTGAAACCCGCGAGGGTTTGTCATCTGGCATTCAACGGTCACTCTTTTTGTGGCTAAATGACAGATCCTATTGTTAGCAAGTTTCGATCCATACTCGAAGAGTTCAACAAATAAGTTCTAACATATTGATATAAATAAGATAATTTAAATGTAGAGTAATGCTTGAGAGATTGATTAGAATCGGCCAGCAATTTTTTTGCACCATATATGAACGTATATAAGCGGGTTAGCCAGCAGTCCGCCTTATTTTGGTGCGCTGTAATTGCCATTAACACGTGTATAGAATGACGGGTTTCACGTAACAGTGAGTGGTTAGGCTTGCTATCTTGCGGGCTAGCTGTGGGCACCTTAGGTGATGATGCCTTTGTCACGTAATTGTTGCTGTTGTTCTGGAGTAATTCCTATTTCGGCAAATATCTCTGCATTGTGTTGGCCGTGAAGAGGCGCGCCCATTCTTATTTCAGGGACCGTCACACTAAACCGTGCTGCAGGTCTGGTTTGTCGGATGCTGCCAGCGACTGGGTGCTCTGTTTCAATGATCAATTTATTGGATTGCACTTGGGGATGAGTCATCATTTGTTTTCTGGTGAGGACTGGGGCGCAGGGCACTCCGGCGTCGTCCAGTATGGCTAGCCAATCTTCGGCGCTCTTATCGAGTAACGCTTGCTGAGTCATGTTGAGTCTTGCATCGGCATGTCTATCCCGCAACGCCGGCGTTATGAAGCGTTCATCATTAAGCCATTCAGGATGACCTACCGCTGTGCAGAGAGCCACCCATTGCTTATTTGCCATCGCCGACACACTGATATAGCCAGTCTTGGTTGCGTAGATCAGGTCGATAAAGGTAGCAGCTCTTTGGGTGCTAACCTCTTTGCCAACAAAGGTTTGACCGCCCATGTCTGATGACCACAAGAAAGCGACAACGGTGTCGATCATGGAGATACGAACATGCTGTCCTTTACCTGTTCTCTCTCTGGCAAGTAACGCGGCAGAGATAGCTTGAGCGGTGGTCATGCCGGTTAGTTTGTCCGGTAAGATAGTTCTGACCAAGCGCGGCCGGGCTTCGTCAGAGCCACCCTGAATAGTGGCAAGACTACTAATCGCCTGAATGATTGGGTCGTAAACGGGTTTATGGGAAAGAGGACCGTCTTCGCCAAAACCACTGATTGAAACATAGATAATGTCAGGATTTACAGACCTGACTTCATGCTCTCCGATGCCCAGTCGCTCGACAACGCCGGGCCTAAAATTTTGGATAAATACGTCAGCTGTTTTTGCCAGGCTCAGTAAAGTCTCTTTGCCCTCATTAGATTTCAGGTTGAGGGTGATGCCGCGCTTATTGCGGTTGTTGTTTAAAAATGTGGCGGTGAACTGTGAGGCGCCATAGCCTGCGCCTCGGGCATGGTCTGGGTTTGAAACGGACTCCACCTTAATGACGTCAGCACCTTGGTCGCCAAGCAACATTGTCGCAAACGGACCCGAAATAACGGTTGTGAGGTCTAAAATTCGAAAACCATCGAGTGGGCCAGGCATTAGACGTGTTCCTTAAAAATAGTGGTTCAGCCCGCTATTTTAGCCCTAGAACTTAGAAAGGGTAAAGGGTGAGAAAAGATGCCTGAAAAAATGGGTTTCGCTGGTGCCTGCGTTTATGCGCAGCGATAGCTGGAGCCAAAGAGCTACAGCTTGCATCTCTTGTGGATTCCCCCCAGCCGCTGGACAGACCGTTTAACCGGCTTTTTAAGACTATTCCGTGGTGTAGGTATTAGCGTAAGCAATACTGTCGGCATTATCTATGATTGTGCCGTTGGCGAGTTCGTTAGTCCGATGACTAATTTCCAGCATACACTGGCCTAATTCCTTTGCGGGAATAACCATAGAACCGGGGGTAAAAAGGGCTTCCAAAAAATAATGAAAGGCATTGGCTTGTTCAGCGGTAGGTCGGACAAAAGCCGAACGATAGTGAAATGTGCGCAGCGGTGTATTTTCAGCCATCGCGGTTAATTCCAGTTCAGCTTGACGTTTCACTTTAGCCCAGCCTGCGTCGCCCTCTGTTCCCATACCCGTCACGTAGTGGAAAGCCATTGGCCCGATATTACGCACTGCCAACCATTGCTTAGTAAAGGCGATCGGAAAGTCTAGCTGGATTTTTTTGTAGAGGGTCTCCTCGGTGCCGATAGAAGTAACGCCGAGGCTCCAAAGTACTGTATTTACCTCAGCCAACTCGTTTTTCAAGTTGCTAAAATCAGTAAAGTCTTGCTGCTCAAGCATGATTACTTTCCCCGAGGTCACTCCAGCATTGATGCGCTCAGAGCTGCGGCGCGTGAGGGCATAAATTTTGCTGACGTTGGGGTCTTCAATAGCCGCTTTTAATAAGCCATCTCCGACGGAGCCTGTGGCGCCGGTCACCAGTACAACCTCGTTAGCGGCTATGTCTCTAACAGGATTAATTTCAGGCTCTATGCTTCCTAGCGTCAACATGCCTCGTACATTGTAAAAAACAATCAGCAACACAAAGAGTGCCAGTACGGAGAGAGCGGCAATTTTTAACCATTTCATGGGGATAATCCTTGTTGCCGACAGTACTTTTATAAGGCGACGTTAGTAGTTAGCGTGATGCATGAAGCTTAGCATTAACCGGAGTGATTTGCCGAACATGTTAGGCGTTGGTGCGGTTTGAGTGGCTACTACGGTTTAGTTACACGAAACCAGTTAATCGATGCGGGCTCAGTTTATTGTCGGTTCTTTCTGTGGCCCGCCTGGCCAGTTATGAAGGCGTTTAATCCCCGCTTTAGCGCAGGGTTTCTTGTGTCGTCGACTAAGTGATACGCAGGGTAAAAGTACCTATCGGCTCCAATAATTGACCCGATAGGGAAGGTGAATATAGCGGTATCTGGTAGGGCCGCGTCTTCATTACTAATACGCTAACGGTAGACCAGCCCGTAGGCGTTTAGCTTAACCCGATATAGGCTAGTGCTGGCAGTGATATACAGTGTTTTTCCATCATCACCCCAGCCAACATTAGCCGCCACCTCGTTAAGCTTAATCGTTCCTAAATGTTGGCCTTTTTTGTTGAGAATAATAACGCCGCCTGGACCAGAGGCATAAATATTACCAGACTGATCAAGAGTCAAGCCGTCTGTTGTGCCGCTATAAGCGAGGTCCGACAGCCCCTTGGCGTCAAAAAAAACAGTGGCGTCCCCCAGCGTTAGGTCGTCCAGTATAGGGTATGACATCAAGTGCGTGCTAAATGGCCAGTCTGAGTTTGCGACATAGAGCGTGTTCTCGTCTGGCGATAACCCAATACCGTTAGGGCGCGTCTGTGCTGCCGAGAGCAAGGTAACGGTGCCATCAACATCCAGGCGATAAATGCCATTATGAGCTTGTTCTTTTGCGGGACTTTTATCCTGCCCGTTTAACCCATAGGGAGGATCGGTAAAAAAGGCTGTGCCGCTCGAATGAAAAATAATATCGTTGGGACTATTCAAGCGCCTATTATTAAAGCGATCTGCCAATGTTGTGCGGCTACCGTCGGTCTCAAGCATCGAGACTCGCCGATTACCATGTTCACACAGAATAAGTCTGCCTTGTGCATCGAGAGCAAGGCCATTCGATCCTCCCGTACCTCCAGTGTCTGAATTAACAGCCGTTACAGGCCTTAAGAACACACCCACGCCCTCTGTATCGGACCAGCTGTAGACTGTGTTCGCCGGTATATCACTGAACAATAGTCTACCCTGAGGGCCTCCCATCCACACTGGACCTTCGATAAATTTGAAGCCTTCCGCAACCTTTTCGACGACGGTATCCATCGGCACGATTTCATTAAACGTTGGATCAAGCCGTAAAAAGGTACCTGCTGACGCGGCCTGAGATTGCAAGGGCTTTTCTACAGTCGATGCAACGACTACTCCGGCCATCATACTCACACAAAAAATGGTTAAGTTTGACAGCCATAACATAGGATCTTTCCTTTTAACCACTGCCAGCAGTGATGATTAAATTACTTTAAATTCGGCTCGTGCCCGAGAGGATATTGATACTTCGAATGGCTGTCAATTCTATGGGCCAGACGCTCTGTTGATGTTTTTAAGACGCCCTTGGACAGGTTGCGGCCAAGCTTTGCCCCTAGCTCCTGTTGTTGGCGCAGAGCCTCGGGGACATTTGTTTAGCGTACGCTTCTGATAGTAAAAGTGAGTAGATACAGATAACATCACTTTTCAAAATTTCTGCTACAGACTAAATTGGGTTTGCATGATCAAAAAGATAGAGTTACTAGCTCCAGGCGGTGACGTTGATGCGATTAAAGCGGCTATTGTTGCTGGGGCCAATGCCGTTTATTGTGGGCTCGATACCTTTAATGCTCGTAACCGCGCCGCCAATCTTTCCTTCGATGACCTGACCGGTATCGTTAAGCTTGCCCATAAGTACGACTGTGAAATCTTTTTAACGCTGAATGTCGTGATTTTAGAACACGAATTAATAGGCATGATAAAGCTACTCAATAAGTTGGTAAATAGTGGCATTGACGGCATTATCGTGCAGGACCTTGGTTTGTTCAATCTGGTAAAAAAACATTTCCCAAGCTTGGATATCCACGCCTCTACTCAACTAACTACACACAACGAAGGTCAAGTGAAGTTTCTGGCGAAAATAGGCGCCTCTCGTCTAAATCTGTCCCGTGAACTCAACCTGACTGAAATAAAAGCACTAACAACCGTTGCTCATGATGTCGATGTATTAACGGAAGTGTTTGTTCATGGCGCTTTGTGTATTGCATTTTCCGGTCAATGTTATTCAAGTTCTGTCAGCGTAGGTAACTCCGGCAATCGTGGGCGCTGCAGTCAGGCTTGCCGAGACGAGTATGAACCCACAGCTATGGGCAATAAATTCCCGCTGAATCTGAAAGACAATTCGGCCTATTTTGACTTCCCTGAACTGGTAGAGGCCGGAGTGGATTCTTTAAAGATTGAGGGGCGAATCAAAGGTGCGGAGTATGTTCACACTGTTGTTGATAGCTGGCGAAAACAGATTGACCGGTTCATCGAAACCGGAAAATTACTGGACGATAACTCAAACCTCTATAAGGTGTTCAATCGAGATTTCACGAACCTATTTTTGAAGGGTGATATGACCAAGTCGATGTTTATCGATAACCCGCGGGATCATAGTTTTACCCATGCCAATGAAAACAGTAATGCGATCTCGGTTGTACAGATCCAAGAGGCACAAGAGGTGCTGTCTAATGAAAAAAATCAGATAGGCGAGCAGGTTGCAGAAAAAATAAAATACCTAGACATAGCAAAGCAAAAACTGTATTTAAAGTTTGCGGGGAAGTTGGGTGAGTCCTTAATCGTTACAGCAGTTGTCGCTGACGGCGTATCGAAGGATGGCATTAGTGATGAACAGGTCTTCACTGTTGAATCGAGTATGAAACTGATTGCAGCCGACAAATCGGCTATTGACGGTGCAGCCATTGAAAAGCGGTTTAAATCATTTAATAACTCTGGCTATTTAATTCAAAGCATAAGCTTTGAGGGTCTTGAGTCAGGGTTGAATATTCCTTTTAAAGAACTAACTTTGCTTAAAAATAGACTGGCTTTTCTGCTTAATGGATCAGTCGATATTGTGCCGACGGTTGAAATTGCACCTTTAATGCAGCATGCAAAGACCGACGCGAAACCAAGCATGTCTATCCTAATTGCCGATCTAAAAGACCTTTATCTGTGTGATGAGACGGACGCCGACGTGTATTTTAAATTACCGGAAAGCTTTAAAGTGGGTAGCCGGAAATACATTGATATCTTCCTTAACAATCCGAGGCTGATTCCTTGGTTCCCCGCGGTGCTTATTGGCAAGGATTATGTGGAGGCGGTTAAGGTACTCGAAGAAGTTCAACCAAAGTCTATTGTCAGTAATAATACGGGCATTGCCTATAGAGCATTTGAAATGGGTATAGACTGGGTGGCGGGGCCCTTCCTAAATACTACCAATTCCTATGCGCTATTAACGCTAAAAGAAGATCTTGATTGTAAAGGCGCTTTTATTTCTAACGAAATTAATAGACAACAAATCCGCTCAATTAAGCGTCCAGAAAACTTCACCCTGTTTTACAGCATTTACCATCCCATTTTAATGATGACGAGCCGCCAGTGTTTCTTTCAACAAACGGTCGGTTGTAAAAAGCCGAGTATCGAAGATGGCTGTATGCTGAAATGTGAAAAGGCCACATCAATTACCAATGTAAAAGGTATTTCATTTGCTGTCGATAAGCAAAAGGGTGGTTACCCCAGTATCTATAACCATGAACAGTTTTTGAATATTGAAGCGGTGAATGATCTCTCGCATTTATTCGATAATTTTTTTATCGATCTCACGGATATTGGCAGCGGTTCGAAAGAAAAGCTGGATAAAGTTCAGTTGATACATCACTTTCAGAAACTGTTGAATGGAGTAGAGCAATCAGGCGTTCAACTACATGAAATGGTTAAAATATCAACCAGCGCCCAGTATAAACAAGGCTTGTAACAAGCAGGGTATGCTCTATTTATCCCCGAGTAGAAAGCTTTTATGACTATCTAGCCATAGCGGATATTTAGCCATAGCTTTAGTAAAGAGTGGCGTTTGTAAGTGTCGATTTAACCAGTCTCGTAATCGGGGGTAGGGTGCTTGCAGATACCATCGCCTATCGACCCGGGCAAATTGCCGGATAAATGGTAGCAAGGCATAGTCAACCAGACTTGGTTTATCACCCATTAAAAAGTAACCGATTGATAAGTTTTTTTCTAATTCGGCGACAAAAACTTCGCACTGCTGGCGGTCGGTCACTTCAGAGTTCTTATGAAAGCGCTTCGCCAGCTTATAGACTTCCAAGCTGGGTTTAAATTCTCTATCGTTTCTCTCGATTAGTTCGAGCAGGGTATTCAACCTGCCGGGATCTTCTCTTTGTAATAAATTCTGCGGGTCATTTAAAGTCAGTGCCCACAGCATAATATCAACACTCTCATCGATAATAGTGGTCGCCGGATTAGGCTCTTCGCCACATTCATCAGGGGTAATAATGAGTACCGGCACGGTACCCTTCGGCGATATCGCCAACATCTCTATCGGTTTATTTTTGGTCACAACTGCGCGAATCAAGACTGATTGCCGTGCCAACAAGATCCCTAACCGGGCCCGCATTGCATAGGGGCAATGTTGCAGGGAATATAATATCGGTAGAGGTCGATCTACTGGCATCATGATTTTCGCCTCTAAAAGTACTGATGAGTGGAGTGCGTGGCGGCATATTCATTATTTTTGCCACGGGTGTAGCATTGTTTTTCTGCTGTATTTACTAGTGCCGGTGCAGTCTGTAAGCGAATTTCACCATGTTAACGACCATTGGGCAAGAGAATGATTAGCCGCGAACAGATATCCATACTTGAGATGACTCACGCTCAGCAATAGTGCTTAGGCAGCGATGACTTCGTATTTCTCTGTCGTATTAATTTTCGTACGCTAAGTAAGGCAAGGTGCAATGACTGTTGATACTGAAAGTCCAGACATCTATTATGATTCAACAGAGCGGTTAGAACTTCACATCATGAATCTGAAATAATTAGATATTTTAAAGATAACGCTCATTATTCATGATAACCGGCGTGCGGCCTTAGCAGCGCGTCGACGAAATAACCAGAATAAGCCAGCGATCCGGCTCGATAAGGGAAGATGTATGACTGTCCAAAAAAGAACAATAGGCGCATTTGACGTGCACCCAGTAGGTCTTGGCTGCATGAGTCTTAGTCATGCCTATGGTCCCGCACAAGATCACGCCGATGCCGTTGCTTTTTTACGTCGAGCGGTTGATATTGGTTATGATTTTCTGGATACCGCAACGATCTATGGGATGGGCAATAACGAAAAACTGATTGGTGAAGCATTGAACGGTCGTCGTCATGAGTTTGTTCTTGCCAGTAAGTGCGTGTTAGATTTTAAAGACGGAAAACGCAGAATTGATGGCCATCCAGACGCTATAAGAGATGCCTGTGAGGCCAGCCTCAAAAGGCTGCAAACCGATGTTATAGACTTGTACTACATGCATAGGCCTGACCCAAATGTCCCTCTTGAGGATTCAATTGGCGCGCTCGCCGATCTCGTTCGGCAGGGAAAGATTCGCATGATCGGATTGTCTGAAATGTCGGCTGATATGCTTCGCAGAGCTCACGCAGTGCATCCAATCGCCGCGATGCAGTCGGAGTATTCACTGATGACTCGTAATCCAGAAATTGCTGTTATTGAAACCTGTCGGGAATTAGGGGTAACCTTTGTGCCATTTTCTCCGGTCGGCCGGGGCTATTTGGCGGATAAGCCACTTGATCCAAATGGCTATCACAAAGGAGATCTCCGACGAAGTTTTCCGCGTTTTACAGATCCACACTTTTCAGCCAATCTACCTTTGTTAGACAAGGTAAGGCGGCATGCAAAACACTTAAGCTGTACTGTGGCGCAGCTCGCTTTGGCATGGACACTCGCCCAGGATAAAAATGCCGTGCCAATTCCCGGTACAACGAACAGTCAGCATTTGGAAGATAACTTTAATGCGGCGGCTGTTGATATTCCCGCCGATATGCTGGTGCAGCTAAACACAGAATTTGCGGCAGACGCCGTATCTGGGGCCCGCTATTCTGCCGCTGCACAGGCCACGGTGACAACCGAGCGTTTTGCCTTCGAAGATTAAACGTACAGGTAGATTTTTAACAGAGTGCGAGGGATTTTACTTATGTGAGGTTTTGGTAAAAAGGTTTTGGGGCAAGGCCACGGATCAACAATTTTTTGATTCGGAATAATAGGAAAATGTGATAAAAACTTATTGATACCTTCCAAATCACTGGGTGCCTTGATAAGAAGGGATCAATAATTCGTCATGACACTTATAAATTCTTAAATAACTCACTACAATAGGATCAATGAAAATTTTCTATCGATGCATAGCTGCGTTACCGCTTGGCTTGCTCTACATTCTTTCTAATTGCCTTTACACCGTCATTTTTTACGTGGCTCGTTATCGTCGCGCTGTTGTTAAAGATAATATTAGTCAGGCGTTTTCGGATAAGAGCGAAAATGAGATTAATCAGTTGGTCAAATCGTTCTATCGATTTTTATGTGATAATTTTATTGAAGTGCTTAAATCACTTTCAATGAGAGACAAAGAGCTCGATCGACGAGTGACCTTTCGTAATCCAGAGATTTTCGATCGCTATATAGAGCAGCAGCAGTCAATGTTGTTACTGACCATCCATCAAAGCAACTGGGAATGGCTTCTCCTTGCGCTAAGCGTCAAATTATCCTTCCCCATTGACGTTATCTACAAGCCGCTCTCTAATCGGCCGCTAGACGAATTAATGCGCCATTCCCGAGAATCGCATGGGGCCAAAGTGATTGCACATAATACAGCCGCAAAGGAAATTCTGAAAAAAAGAAGGGAGTTTCGAGGTTTTGTTATGGCCGCAGACCAATCGCCGAGTGTGAACAAAAAAAAGTATTGGCAGTATTTTATGAACCGCGCTGCAGCTTTTCACATAGGGCCACAGAAAATTGCCGAAATGCTAAATTATCCTGTGATTTATATGAAGATGCATCGGTTAGGCAGGGGCTATTACGAAGTAAGCTTTGAGGAGCTCTCTGTTCCACCCTATGACCAGCCCCCGTTTGATAAAGACCGCTATGAGATTCTCTCTCGCTACATTAAAACCGGAGAGGAGGCTATAAAAGGTCAGCCCTTCACGTATTTATGGAGCAACCGAAAATGGCGTAGGAACCCAGAAACGAGTGTGAATAACGTCAACACACCGGTGCAGGGGCCTCAAGACTCACCCTCGCCAGCACCGGACGTATAATGTGCCAAATACCCGTCTTAATTTTACTGATTTGCTCAACGGCATCCAAGCGTAACAACGCAGGCAACTTATCCAGCTTTAAATAAAAACCCTTTAGATAAGGGTCTATTCGTGGCCGCTGTAAATCATTAAATTCAGCCCCACCGATACTCAAGCCCTCCAACACTATACAGTGAAAAGAGTCGTTTCAGCAAAAAAGCCCGGTACGCCCAGTCCTGAAGATGCTGCAAATGACGCCGGCAGTTTTAGCATTAATGTTCGGGAATGCTTTCACGTGAGGCGCAGAATAAAGGAGTAATAGCATTGCAACACTGTTTATGTGGCAGACCTAGTTATATGCTCCCTAAATCACATCGGTATTAGTTACCTTGCTGATAAATAGTTTTAATGCCGTCGGGTTGCCCAGAAAAACGTTTATAAAACCATTGGTATTGCTCAGGTGTACGTCGAATGACCTTTTCGATAGCGTTGTTTACATTACTGGCTGCTTCAATAGAGTCTTGAGTATCCATCTGGTCCACTGCATGAAATTCGATCTCAAATCCTTGCCCTTTCGATTTGCGTAGAACTGTTGCCATTAGTACTTCTGATTGATTATGTTTAATCAATGCATGCGTCAATTTTCCAGTGTAAGCATTTATCCCAAAAAAAGGCGCATAGACACCGGCTTTAGCTGAAGGTAAGTGATCTGACAAAATCGCTAAGACGTTTCCGTTACGTAAATGCTTAAAGGCTTTTCTTACGCCTTGAGTGTTAGCGCTAAACATGCTCGTTCCCACTCTAGAGCGCCCTTTAAAAATAATGCCTTCCATTAAGTTCGACTTAATAGGTTTATACATAGCGCCGAAAGGGTAATTTTGCGGGACGTAGAAATTCAAGATTTCCCAATTTCCTAAGTGCGGCAATACAATAACAACCCCCCGGCCTTTCTCAAAGGCTGCTTTTAATACTTGGGGGTTTTTAACGAAGGTACGTTGCACTAAATAGTCTGGTCTTCGAAACCAAACATAAGCGGATTCCATAAACCATTTTCCTGCTTCGGCAACTACTTTGCTGAGTAATAACTGATGTTGAGCCTCCGTCTGCTCAGGAAAGCAAGCTTTTAAGTTACACAAGGCTATATGGCGTCTTTTTTTGTTGACTGTAATCATCAATCTACCAAGGTAGCGTCCAATTTCTTGCGACCAAGATAACGGTAATAAACCGAAAGGAGTAGCACAGCAGGCGATGAGGATAAATTTGATGTTTTTCATTCAAGGTTTGATTTGATTAACTAATATGGATGGTAGCCTGATAGAGTAGCGTAGTAATAAAAGTGACGCCAGCATTGCTACTAAATAGGCGCATACTTTGGTCCCAGTGCACGGTGCCCAGTAGCTAGCATCCAGAGCCGCTAATTATGATTTTATGTTAGATTGTCGAAGAGAGGGGCATTTATTCTTCCGGTTAGTGCTCTGAGATAGTTGCCTCGGCAAGGTGCCGTCTGATCGCAATAATGCGCCGATGCAATTTTTTGCATGACTTAAGTTGTCTAATGGCTAATTTTTCCTCAAGTCCCCGATACTAACAAGTAAGCTATAGTTGATATCTAAGAGTTAGAGGTGCTCTATTCATTTCAAAATTTTTCATTAAGTCATCAACACCGAATAGTTTAAAAGGAACCAACATGACAGCACGACGATTCATCGCACTAGGTGTGTCCCATCTGTTGGCCCTCGGGGTAGGGTTCGCTGCGGGTATTTATACATTACCCATACTCATAGCTCCGCCACCACCGGGGCCTGCAATTGTTTCCGAGGCATTGGCAAGCAGCGAATATCGTGGCGTATTTTCTCGCGACAGGACTGACAGTGATACCCTGCATTGGGGTGAGGGGGACGTCGCGATCGGTGCTTCTAGCATTGCCTTTGTTGGCAGTCTCGCCCCTGGCCCTGATTACAAACTTTATCTTTCGCCAGAGTATGTCGAGACCGAATCAGCCTTCATTCGTCTAAAACCTTCGATGGTTCAAGTTGGTGATGTAAAGACCTTTGATAACTTCTTGGTAACGATGCCAGCTGGTGTAGACGTCTCTCAATACAACGCTGTAATTATTTGGTGTGAGACCTTTGGGCAATTTATAACCTCGGCGCGGTATCAGTAGGCTTGCCAGGTTCGGCCGCTGGCAGCGGCAATAATTGTTTCAAGAGTTGCTAGATGCCTTAAACCATGAAAATGCGAAGCTCATTTTCACTCGTATGTGCAGTAGCCATTTCATTTACGGATTTTTTCTTTAAAGACGATACGCTACTTCACTATTCGATAGCGACGTCCAATGGATTGTTTTATCCACTGGCAGCGGCCTTATTCTGGTACTGCCGACCGGCGTATCAAAAATCGGTTGAATAGTCTTCTGCCTGGCGTTCTGAATAGGCTTCATCAAATTTGGGCATTGTTAGCCCTTCATAGATTGTTTGGGACAGAGAAAACGTCATGTTGCAGCCTTAATAAGTGTTGGTTGGCTTGCGAAGAACTTTTTTCCCGACGCATCGGTGATTGAATATAGGAAAAATCGTTCAACTGTTATAGGCTGATGTGCGGTGTAGGAGGAGAGTTTCCCCCTACTTGCTAAGCGTAATAAAGAGGATAAAAATGAGCGAATCAGCGAATAAACAACTAGCCAGAAAAATGATTGCCTTACACGTGGCGAATGACGAGGGCTGGGTCGACGCCTGTTACCACCCTGATTGCGACTGGATTGAGTTACCCTTCGCTGGTAGCCCGGGGCGCAACGGCGATGCCGCTGCGATGAAAGCAGCGGCGGCTGAAAGCGCTAAACATTTCCCCCAAATCGATATTGTGATCAATAACATCATGGAGGACGGAGATAGAGTCGCACTGGAAGTGGATTTTGTCGGTACTATGGCGGTAAAGGCTGGATCGGATAAACCGCCGAGGCAATTTAAGGCGAAAATGGCGATCTTTTTGACTTTGCGCGAGGGTTTAATCTGTCGTCAGGTCGACTACTTAGTGCCAATGCAGTAAAACGAAGTTTGTACAGATCGCTGCCTTTAACCCAGTAAAAAATGTCTGCTCCAGCAGGGCTGACATTTTATCGGTTTTGGCTCGTCGCCGATTAAGCCGTTTATCCAATAAATCGACGTTTTTATAGCGGTATAAGATTTGTGCCCATACCATGGGCACGTCGGACTCAAGGCGCATCGCAACTGCGCGCAGATAGCCCGACACGGATAAACCGACTCAGCGCTGTTGTCAGTAGGCGACTTTACGACCAATCGATGAGTATCTTTCCGGTCTCTGCGGAACGGCGTGCCAGTTGTGCGGCTTTTTCTCCGAACATGTCTTCGACCCGCTCGCGGCGTATTTTCAGCGTGGGTGTAAGCACGCCATTTTCAATGGACCAAGGTGCAGCAGACACGACTACGGCACCAATTCGAGCGTGTTTCTCGACTTCCGTATTAACGGCTTCAATGCGCTCCAGCAGCGTGGCCTCTATAATTTCTTTGGAGAGTTGCTGCGCCATTGCGCTGAGTACACAGGTCATCACCGTTTTGGAATAGCCTCTACCCAGCAGGCATATTTGTTCCGTGTGTGGGTTCTCCGCAAAGATATTTTCGATCGGCGTTGGCGCCACAAACTTGCCCTGAATGGTCTTGAAATAATCTTTTACCCTTCCGGTAATGTAGTAAAAGCCATCATCGTCTATTTTCACCTTGTCGCCGGTGTAAACCCAACCGTCAACAAAAGTTTCGGCAGTTTTTTCTGGCATTTTGTAATAACCTGGTGAGCAACCATCGGCTCTGACCTGCAGCTCATCGTCATCACTGATACGCACCTCCACGCCGGGCATTGCCTTCCCGACAGAGCCCACTCGACGTTGATCGACACTGGACACGATGGGCCCCATACACTCTGTCTGCCCGAAGCCCTCCATGAGTTTGATACCGAAGCGATCATACCAGTGGATTAGCGACGGCGGTGTTGGCGCCGCGGCGGTAAGCAGGTAACCGGCCTCATCCAAGCCCAGTTTTTCCCTCATCATTTTTCCGACGCCTTCGCTATCGGCAGCCAGTGCTGCATCCACTGCATCCTGAGAGCCGAATTGGCCAATAATGCCTTGCTGTAATTGCTCCCACACGCGCGGTGGACCAAACATCACATGCGGACGGCACAGCGGTAGGTCACGCAGCAAGGTGGTTAGGTTTTCGTTGAAGTGGACCTCGCCACAGTTCACCAGCGAGCTACCCTCGATGATTTGCCGTTCGGCAATGTGAGACAGTGGCAGATAGGAAAAATAGCGAGCGCCTATGTCTACCATGAAAGCCTTGCTGAATCGCGTAATCGGAATGATGTTAGACGTATGGGTCTGTATCACACCCTTGGGTACGCCCGTTGTGCCGGAGGTAAATACAAGTGATACAAGGTCCTCTGGCTGGCATTGATAGTCGGGCATACGGTTTCTGAAGGGCGCTACAATGTCTTCCCAGCGCAGATGGTCTTCCTCTAGTTCTACCCCTGGCAGGCATACCAGTATGATGTCCTGCGGTAACACCAGCTTAACTTGGTCCCAGTTCTCAGTTTCACCGACAAAAAGCAGTTTCATGTCTGTGAAGGACATAACGTAATCAGCAGTCTCGCCGGCTAGGGTGGTAAACATAGGTACCACAAAGTTGCCGGCAGCTATTGTACCGAAATCAGCAAAATACCAATGCGCGCAGTTCTTAGAGAGTAAGCCAACGCAATTGCCAGTATTGCCAAAGAAAGACTCTTGCCATGCCGCAAGGGCATTAATTTCCCTGTGGGCCTCGGCCCATGTCCAGTCATGCGTGGCCTCCCCAGCATATTCGCGAAGCCACATATCGTCTGGGCATTGATTGTTCCATTGGTTAAGGTAATCGGTGTACGTGGCAAGCATGACAGATCTCCATGTCAGTTATTGTGTTAAGCAAAACTAGGGGTCTTAATTCATTCTATCGTCTGAATTGAACCATACAATAGTTACCTATTCTGATACAAGTCTTGGAAATCATATACACTCTGACCATGATTCTGAGCCGGTTCATGTTGGGCGCTAGCGGCGGGCGTTTGATCAATCGTTACCGTTGGTATCTTGACTACTGTCGTGCACTACATGGATAGGAAACAATGCGATTCGCATGCGTCAAACACTAGGCCGCCAATAAAAAACCTCGATCATCTTAACGTTGACTTGATTCATATTTCACTGGATAGTTTAATTTGATGGTTCGCAAGTGAGGGGATTATGGATGGTGCTATCAACCAAAATCAAGTATCAAAAAGATGATCTACGTATCTCGGTTTATCCATGGCACCGCTGCATTCACTCGACAGTACGTTTTTGAACGAAGGTTCTCTGGCAATATTGATACAATGGCAGTTGCCTTGAGCTATGCCGTTGATAATTACTAAAAATACGCCAGTATCTCAGATTGTCAGCGAAGCCTCACAGGCTTCGGAAATGAATATTTCGATAAGGTCTTGTAGCGATGAAAATTTGTCATGTGAACTTGGCCTCAGGTTTTAGCGGTGGTGAAAGACAAACCCTGCAACTGATTAAACAGCAACTAACTGAAGGAGCTGAACTGGTCGCGGTGGTGAACCCGAAGAGCCCACTGGTTGTGGAGCTTCAGACTCTCCCAATAGAACTGCATTTGGCCAAACATTATCTCTATTCCCACAGCCGAAAAATAACTAATGGCTGCGATGTCATTCATGTCCATGAAGGCCGCGGTATATACTGGGCGCTTCTTCAGAATGCACTAACAGGTTTGCCCTATATCATCACGAGGAGAATCGACAATCTCTTTAAGAACCGATGGTTATCAAATCTTGCTTACCGAAATTCTGCTGCACTGGTTGGATTAAGTTCAGAAATCGTCTGCAACATACGCTCGCAATTCCCCAACAACCGCCTTTACAAAATACCAAGCTCACCAGTTAGCTACGATGTAAACTGTCACCAAATAGACGCTATTAAGAATGAATATCACGGTAAGTTTATTGTGATCCACGCTGCAAATATGCTTAAGCATAAAGGCTTCAATCTGTCAGTCGAGGCCGCCCGATACCTTCAATCTAGCCATCCCGATATCCACTTTTGCCTGTTGGGTGACGGCCCAGAGCGAGAGGCACTGGAAACACAGGCCGCGGTGCTGTCAAATGTTTCTTTTGTCGGCAAGGTGCACAATATGGGCGATTGGTTTTCTTCCGCGAATTTGCTGATACACCCGTCTTACAGCGAAGGCTTGGGTTCTGTCATTTTGGAAGCGCTAGGATTTCATTTGCCGGTCATTGGCTCTAACGTAGGAGGCATCCCTGATATTATCGAGCATGGCGTCAGTGGGCTTTTGTGTGAGAAAGGAAACGCTAAGGATTTAGCAGAAAAAATCGTTCATATTTACGAGAGCGAAATGCTTAGGGCACGACTGCGCGCAGGCGCCGAAAAGAAACTACCGACTTTTGATATTGCTCATACTTCAACCCAGTACAGTCAAGTATACTCTGAAATAGGCCTTTAACTATAAATCGGCCGAAAAAGTGCGTAACCTCATGTCGCGACGCTCTTGAAAGATAGCGGCAAAAGAGCTTCTATTTTGCCCGCAGTTCGATAATATACTAGCGCCCACTGCGGTTGAACGGTCAAATAAGGTACCGTACCGATAAAGTCATGGCTGCCGTCGACCATTGTCACTTGTCTAGGGCGTTTTTTTAGTCTCTTATTTACATCTTGAACGCTATTTTTGCGAGGAATCATGCTGGAGAACGGTCTCGAAAAAAAACGTCTTACGGCGATTATTCTTACACTCGATAATGCCGATACCATTAGACATTGTATCGAAAGTGTAGCCTGGGCCGATGAAGTGTTAGTCTATGATTCGGGCTCATCTGACGAGACGCAAGAGATCGTTAACTCGCTAGGGGCGCGGTTAATTGTTGATTCAGAGTGGCTAGGTTTTGGTCTGCAACGGCAAAAAGCACAAAAGAATGCCGAAGGACAGTGGGTCCTATGGGTCGATAGTGATGAAGTGGTGAGTCCAACTCTCAAGGAAAATATTCAAAGCTGCCTGCCTAATGCAAGTCAAAAACAATTGTTCAGTGTCAACCGTACTAGTGACTTTTTTGGTCGTTTTGTTAGGCATAGTGGTTGGCACCCTGATAGAGTGATTCGCTTGTATTCGCGAACAAATTATCAATACAATGATGCCCCGGTGCACGAGCAGGTTGAGTGTTCTAATCAGTTCGTGACCCCTTTAGTGGGTGACCTACTGCACTATACAAGCAATTCATTTTTTACCTATATGTCTAAGTCGTTACGGTATGCCGATGTCTGGGCTAAAGAAAAATACAGTCAGGGCGGTAAAGTTTCGGTGCTCGGTATTATTTTGCGAACAAAATTTGCGTTTTTCAGAAAGTTTTTTTTGCAAAAAGGTTTTTTAGACGGCAAAAATGGGCTTTTATTGGCTATTCAGTCGAGTCATTATACCTTTAATAAATATTTTGCCCTATGGGCGTTGTGCCAAAAAGCAGGGTCTGAAAAAAGTGCTTCTACGTGTATAAAGGGCCGTTGATGTAACAAGTCCTGTATAGAAAAGGTCTGTCAGTAGAGCCAACATTGACGGAGATTTTATGTCCCCCTTTTTCTTTCATCTATCGGGCTTGAGACAGACTTTTTGAAAAACATCCCTCGTTACAACAACTGCTTTGGCTGCTTTTGCGGCTAATGAGTATAGAGTTGATCTTTAGTTGTAAAGATCAGTTTGAGTAAGTGGCGATTATTGATTGTGTGGGCTTTTTTATTTTAAATAGACATAATGTATTTCGTGTTCATTAAAGACCAGTATTATGACAATTTCCTGTTTAGTTGTGACATCAAATAGCGATCGGCCTGAAACACATTTATTTATAGGTTTGCATAAGTCTGGCATTGATATTCAGGTATTATGCCCAGCTACAGCTCCTTACAGGCAATTATTGGTCGATGCTGGAGTGCCAGTGCATGAACTGCGTCTGACTAGCCGTTATGATAAAAAGGGCATAGTAGTCATACGAGAGCACTTGTGTCGTCAGAAATTCGATATTGTCCACGCTTTTAACAACAACGCTGTATCAAATAGTTTAATAGCAACGAAGGGCTATCGCTGTAAATTTATTGCTTATCGCGGCATAGAGGCAAATGTTAGTTATTACGATCCAATGTCCTGGACAACCTACTTACACCCTAGAGTTGATGTGATTGTTTGTGTCGCTGACGCGATTAGACGTTATTTTTGGAATATGCGCTTTTTGGGTTTTTCTATCCCTGTAAAAAAAGCGCAAACAATTTATAAAGGGCACGATGCAAGCTGGTATAGCGACGCTCCTATTAGTTTACAAGAATTCAACGTCCCGAAGGATGTATTGACAATCGGTTGTATCGTTAATGACCGCCC
>Ga0206127_1000583_pt1 | contig 43827 bp, 35 predicted proteins | sample Helgoland_Spring_6_FD_148646 | JGI IMG/M metagenome (GOLD analysis project Ga0206127, IMG submission 148646) | Pelagic subsurface seawater microbial communities from Kabeltonne, Helgoland, North Sea - Helgoland_Spring_Bloom_20160419_1 | ecosystem: Environmental > Aquatic > Marine > Epipelagic ...
CATAATAAATTCCTCCATTAACAGCAGTGTAACTGTTCCGTTTACCCAGTCTATAACAATGTCTGACTCTTTGGTTTCGTTAACCAGTGACATTTTTTTACCGCGAAATATATCGCTCATGAAAGGATTTTTAAAAAATAAGTTAAATAAATTGATATAAGAACCCTATTTCAGATTGACGAGATGGGAGTTGGTCAGTATTATGCGCCCTCTCATTAGAGACCGCTTGGTGAGACATTCGGGGATTAGCGCAGTCTGGTAGCGCGCCTGCTTTGGGAGCAGGATGTCGGGGGTTCAAATCCCTCATCCCCGACCACTTTCCGGCTGTAGGGTTAGGCTGAATTGGTTGACTCTGAATGCGCCCGTAGCTCAGCTGGATAGAGCAACGGCCTTCTAAGCCGTGGGTCGCAGGTTCGAATCCTGCCGGGCGCGCCATTTAAGTCTTAAGATATCTTGCAGTTGTTAAGCTTGGCGTACAAACGGTCTTTTCTATTGTGATGGTGGACGTAGCTCAGTTGGTAGAGCCCCGGATTGTGATTCCGGTGGTCGCGGGTTCAATCCCCGTCGTCCACCCCATTTCCCCCTTCTTTTAATTTTTTATCAATTTACTAATCATTGTTTTTATCTGTAAACATTTTTCAGGTAAAATACTGCTGTATTATTCTGCGTTAATGCTGAACTCAATCAACCGTAAATAGGCTAACCTTTTATGTCTGCACTTATCCTTGATGGCAAATCTTTAGCAAAAAAAACTGAAGCTGAACTCAGTGATCGTGTAACTGCCTTAAAACTGGCTAATAATGGTCAGGCGCCTATCCTTGCCACTATATTAGTGGGCTCAGACCCTGCCTCTGGAACCTATGTAAAGATGAAACAAAATGCCTGTAAGCGAATAGGCATGGAAAGCATTGCTGTTGAATTATCAGAGCAAACAACCACAGAGCAACTATTAGCTAAGATAGATGAGTTAAATGCCAACCCAAACTGTCATGGCATTTTGTTACAGCATCCGGTTCCCGCTCAAATCGATGAACGCGCTTGCTTTGATGCCATTGCTGCAGAAAAGGATGTCGATGGTGTTACCTGTCTAGGCTTTGGCCGTATGGCAATGAACGAACCTGCCTATGGCTCTGCTACACCACAGGGTATTATGCGCATTCTTGAAGCCTATGGCATTGAGCTTTCTGGAAAACATGCAGTGGTAGTGGGTAGAAGCCCTATTTTAGGCAAACCTATGGCACTCATGCTTTTAAATGCTAATGCCACGGTAACAATCTGCCATTCACGCACCCAAGATCTTCCGTCGTTAATTAAACAGGCTGATATTTTGGTAGGTGCTGTAGGTCGGCCTGAGTTTATCAAAGCTGACTGGATAAAAGATGGCGCTGTAGTGGTTGATGCTGGTTATCACCCCGGTGGCCTAGGTGATATTGAGCTAGAGCCCATCATCAATTCTGCCGCAGCCTACACCCCTGTTCCCGGTGGTGTTGGCCCCATGACCATTAATACGCTGATTTTACAGTGCGTTATGGCCGCAGAAAAAAAGCTGATTTAATCTTACCTAGCCTAGCTCTGAGGTCCAATTGATGTCAGATACCGCCTTCAATATAGATATTTTAGTGGCTCATCGAGGGCTTCAATCTCGTTTCCCAGAAAATACCCTTCTTGCGCTCAAAAAAGCCATTGATTCGGGGGCGAAATATATCGAATTAGATGTTCAGTTTAGCGCTGACTGCTTACCCATTATCTACCATGACCATGATCTACAGCGTGTAAGCGGTATCAAAGGCAATGTCTGGGATTACCCTCTTAAAGAATTACTGTTTATTTCAGCCTATGAGCCAGGCAGGCTTGGCAATCGCTTTAAAACCGAAACCATTGCCCCTTTAAAGGCACTTGTTGATCTTTTGAAGGAAAACCCACAGGTAACCGCCTTTGTGGAGCTTAAAGAGGAATCTATAGCCCACTGTGGTAGAGACCTTATGCTAGAAAGAGTCATGCATATTCTTGCATCGGTTAAGTCACAGTCGGTTCTGATTAGCTATGATTATTGTTTAGTTGAGGCTGCTACAAAGGCTCAATGGAGTCAGGTGGGTGTAGTACTTAAACAATGGCATGACATTGAAACGGATACTGTGAAAAGTATTACTGCAGACTATATTTTTTTCGACCACAAAAAATTACCACAACAGATCTCGGGTTTAGACAGTATAAAAGGCAAACTAGTCGCCTACGAAGTGGGCGACATTGCATTAGGCAAAGAACTTTTAAACAAGGGCGTCTCTATGCTTGAGACCTTTGAATTAGAGCTGCTAAGCTAGCTAACTACACCCTTCGCCACTGCGTACCCTCTCGACTGTCTTCTAAAATAACACCCGCATCAAGTAATTTCTGTCTAATTTGATCAGCCTTTGCAAAATCTTTATCTTGTTTCGCCTGCTGTCTGGCTTGAATTTGCTCTTCTATCTGTCCAGCCGTTAGCTGATCATCGCCACGTGCAACCGTAAACCACTGCTCAGGGTCCTGCTGTAATAGACCTAGTATATCGGCCAGCCCTGCAAGTTCAGCCATTAGGCTTTGTTGCTCTGCACCCTGAGCCTGATTCGCCACCTTAGCTAGACGATAAAGTTCACTAATAGCCACTGGCGTATTAATATCATCGAGCAATGCCTTATAGCCTTCGCCAGTGCGATTTAAAATCGCTTCTTGAGGGTCAATACCGCGAATAAAGCCATAGACTGTATCTAGAGTTCGCCAGGCACTATCGAGCAATTCCTTACTAAAGTTCTGTTCCGAGCGATAATGGGCCGACAAAATTACATAACGCAACACTTCACCAGGGTACTGCTTTAAAAGATCATTAACTAAACGAAAATTACCCAATGATTTGGACATCTTTTCGCCGTCGATATTAATAAAGCCATTGTGCATCCAAAAATTAGCCAAAGGCTTGCCATCATTGGCACAGCAGCTTTGGGCAATTTCATTTTCATGGTGTGGGAATATCAAATCATGGCCACCTGCATGAATATCAATAGTATCGCCCAGATGCTTTTTAATCATGGCTGAACATTCTAAGTGCCAACCCGGACGACCGCGTCCCCAGGGGCTATCCCAACCGGGCTCGCTGTCTGTAGAGGGCTTCCACAGGACAAAATCACCGGCATATTGCTTATAACCCGCCACTTCTACCCGAGCACCAGCCTCCTGTTCATCAAGATTACGCTTTGATAACTGACCATAATCGGGCATTGAAGGCACGGAGAAAAGCACATGGCCTTTATCCGCTTCATTTTGACTATCCGCTGCATAAGCATGACCCTTATCAACCAGCGCCTGCACCATATCGATCATCTCTGGGATATGGTCAGTGGCATAGGGTGTTTGATCTGGTGTTAGAGTATTAAGCGCTTGCATGTCATCGAAATAAGCTTCTGAATACTTCTTAGTAATAACATTAATATCTACAGATAACTCATTGGATTTATGGATTATTTTATCATCAATATCGGTAATATTTCTGGCATAAATAACGTTTGGATAAACACTGCGAAGCACACGATAGACTGTATCAAATACCACCGCTGGGCGCGCATTACCTATATGCACAAAGTTATAAACCGTAGGGCCACAGGCATACATGGTGATGCGTTTGGCATCAATCGGCTCAAACTGTTGCTTTTGTCGGGTTAAACTATTGTAGAGTTTTAGGTCCATTTAGGCTTTCCAATTATCCCGTAATCCAATGGTGCAGTTAAATACTAAATTTTGCGCTTCACTATCGCGACAGAAATAGCCTTCTCGCTCGAACTGATAACGCTCAGTGGCCTTTGCATCGGCAAGACTGGCTTCAGCCTTACAGCCCTCAAGTACCTTAAGTGAGTCTGGATTAACATGGTCAATAAAACTGCCCTCACCCGCATCAGGTAACGCTTGATTAAACAGCCGGTCGTATTGATTGACGGTGCAGTCCACAGCATTAAGCGCTGAAACCCAGTGAATAACACCTCTCGGGCGTATTCCTTCCGGCGCATCAGCTCCCACAGTATTTTCTACCACAGAGGCTTTTATTTCTTGTATTTCGCCACTTGCGTCGCGAATCACTTCATCCGCACGAATAATATAAGCACCGCGCAACCTAACATATTCACCTAACACTAAACGCTTAAACTTCTTGCGCGACAGGCTGGTATCCTCAGAAAAGTCACTTTGATCGATGTATATTTGACCATCAAATGGTAGCTCTCTAGTGCCGAGATCATCGCGCTGGGGGTGTGAAGAGGCCGTTAGACGCTCAGACTGATCATAATTAGTAAAAGTGACCAACAGCGGCTTAAGTACACACATCGCTCTGCGGGCATTGTTATTTAAATCATCTCGAATAAAGTGCTCAAACTGCGCCATATCAACCACACCATCAGTTTTGGCTACGGCTAAACTATCACAGAAATTACGAATAGCTGCAGGACTAACACCGCGGCGTCTAAGCCCTGATATAGTGGGCATTCTAGGATCATCCCAGCCAGCCACATAGCCCTCATCCACCAACTGCTTAAGCTTGCGCTTGCTGGTGATGCTGTAGTTGAGATTTAAACGACCAAATTCGTACTGACGCGGGGTTGATGGCACATTGATATTTTCGATAAACCAGTTGTAAAGGGGTCTATTGGCGGCAAATTCTAGGGTACAGATAGAATGGGTCACGCCTTCTATGGCATCTTCTTGGCCATGAGCAAAGTCATAGGCAGGATAGATATTCCATTTATCGCCGGTTCTATGGTGAGCAATACGCTTAATTCGATACAATACCGGGTCGCGCATATTAATATTGGGCGAGGCCATATCGATAATTGCCCGCAGGGTCATACTACCCTCGGCGATCTCGCCCGCTTTCATCTGCTCTAATAGCGCTCTGCTTTCAGCGGCTGGCCTTGAACGATAAGGACTAGCCTTACCCGCTTCAGTCAGTGTGCCGCGATACTCACGCATCTGTTCAGCGTTAAGCTCGCAAACATAGGCTTTATTTTGATCAATTAAATCACAGGCCCATTGGTAGAACTGGTCAAAATAATCAGAGGCATAGCGAATATCACCACTCCAGTTAAAACCAAGCCATTGAACATCATTGATAATGGCCTGAACAAACTCATCACTTTCTTTTTCAGGGTTTGTATCATCAAAGCGCAGGTTGCACTCGCCAGCGAAATTTTCAGCCAAACCAAAGTTAACGCAAATCGATTTAGCATGACCAATATGCAGATAGCCATTGGGTTCAGGCGGAAATCGAGTCACTACCTTAGCGGTCTTACCCGAAGCCAGATCATCAGTAATGATTTGCTGAATAAAATTGATGGGTTTGTCACTATCAGTCATATTGGATCGCTTGCAAGCAAATTAAGGTGCGAAGTATAGCTCTCAGCGGGCTTTGGATAAACCTTAACCCGCCTGTAAGGATAAATATTTTTGTTATTTAGCTCATTCATTAGCAACTTATTTTCAGTAATCGTAAAGATCGCTTTGATTTACACAGGTTACAAATTAAAATAGTCCTTTGTTACTAATTATTTTATGGACCTAATATGATCACTTTCCGCACCACCATGGGCGATATCTCAATTGAACTAGACTTCGATAAAGCACCAATCTCATCGGCTAACTTTTTAAGCTATGCCAAAGATAATTTTTACAATGACACTGTGTTTCATCGTGTGATTAATGGCTTTATGGTTCAGGGTGGCGGCATGACCTCTGATATGCAGCAAAAACAAACCAATGCAACGATTGAAAATGAAGCGGACAATGGCCTTAAAAATGATATCGGTACATTAGCCATGGCGCGAACTGCAGACCCGCACTCGGCTTCTTCACAGTTTTTTATCAACGTTTCGAATAATGATTTCCTAAACCATAGCGGAAAAAATATGCAGGGTTGGGGCTACGCGGTATTTGGTAAGGTCGCTGAAGGCATGGACGTTATCGAAAAGATTAAAACTGTTGCTACTGGCAGCGCTTTTGGTCATCAAGACGTTCCCGTTGATCCCATTGAGATTACTGAAACTGTCATTAGCGAAGAATACACAGCGAAATAATTTAGTATCTTATGACAATCCTGTTTATATCAGATCTTCATTTATCACCACAGCGCCCGGAAGTCACTCGGGCGTTTGTGCATTTAATGGAGACTCAGGCAAGCTCAGCAAATGCGCTGTTTGTGCTCGGCGATCTTTTTGAGGCCTGGATTGGTGACGATGATACCTGCTCTACAGGTATTGAGGTGCAGACAGCCTTCAAACAGCTTACTGATAAAGGGGTTGCCTTATTTATTCAACATGGCAACCGCGATTTCTTTCTTGGCAAACGTTTTTGTAAGGCCACTGGTGCGACGCTTTTAGCGGACGAGCATTTGGTCGAGTTTAACGACCAACAGATACTCGTTATGCATGGCGATACTCTGTGCACAGACGATGTTGACTACATTCGCTTTCGCCAACGAATACGCCACCCAATCATTAAGTTCTTAATACAATTACTTCCTCTAAAAGCTCGGCAAAAATTGGCTCATAATATGCGTGCTAAAAGTAAAACCGCTAATGCTAATAAACCCAGCGCGATCATGGATGTTAATTTAAATGCGGTTGAAAGAGTTATGTCAAAACATCAGGTGAAAACACTGATTCATGGACATACACATAGACCAAACCGCCATCAACAGAAGCATGGCGAACGCATTGTTCTGGGTGATTGGCATGACAGAGGCTGGTATGTAATTTGGGATACTGCTGGGCTTGAACTCAATCATTTTGAAATTGAAATCTCTGGGTAATGGATATCTGGATAGTATTTTAAAATTTCTTGGCGTTGCTGTTCAGCACTAAAATATTCCCACTCAAAACCATCAATATCCTTTTCTGAAAATATTTTTAAAACATCGGGATCCTCAAAACCTAGATGCCTTAAATTTCCCGGATCATCAAAACTCTGGGTAATTGAGAGGTTTAAAATATCAGTGCGCCATAGTGCATAGCGACCTTTCTTTAATAGCAATGGGCCTACAACCTAACCTTTGATTATATTCAATGATAGATTTCTCAAGATTCCTTACTGAAAGTGCCAGATGTAATTTTTGCATTACCATGCCCCTTTTAAACTGTATTGTTATATAAACCATAGTATGTAAAAAACTGGAAAACTATCCACACTAGGGTATTATTAAACTATATGTTTAAACATTCTAATCAGGATATCCACTATGAATACCAATCCAGATAAATACAGTTCAGCAACTACGGCTTCTAACGTTGCCAATGCAGCACTAGATCCAGCGGTAGCCAAAGTTCTTAGAAGCACCTATACCTTACTCGGAATTACTCTTGCCTTCAGTGCACTGATGGCTGGCATCTCTATGGCCATTAATGCGCCCTATTTTGGCTTATGGACATTACTGCCCTACTTTATTTGCCTTTGGATGGTAGAAAAGAACAAAAACAATGCATCGGGTATCGCATGGGTATTTGCCCTAACAGGCTGGATGGGCTTTACCTTAGGTCCTATTATCAGTATGTATCTTGCCGCCGTGGGTTCAGGCCCGATTATGATGGCGCTAGGTTCAACTGCTTTAGTTTTCTTTGGCGCTTCAGCTTACGTGCTAACTACCCGTAAAAACCTAAGCTTTATGACCGGCTTTCTGATGACGGGAATTTTAGTGGCTTTTATCGCCGGTATTGCTAATATTTTCCTAAAAATACCCGCGCTTTCAATTACTGTCAGTTCGGTATTTGCCTTCCTGTCGGCAGGAATTATCATGTGGCAAACCAGCGCTATTATTCATGGCGGCGAGAGAAACTATATCTCGGCTACAGTTACCCTTTTTGTAATGATTTATAACCTGTTTCTCAGCCTTCTCCAATTATTTGGCATCATGAGTGACGACTAAGATAACCTGTTAGATTAAACATAAAGCCCTGCTGTTGCGGGGCTTTTGCTTTTCTAAATTTACATGGTGCAACCTATGACAGACGAAGCCAATTATCTAAGTGATTTAGCCCCCTGGTCAAAAACCAAGGCCATTGAGCTGGGTGTTACTGAGGGTCTGGATATAGAGAAAATCCATATTGAGATTTTAATTACGGCACGAAGCTTTTTTTCAATGTATGGCTTTTCGCCCTCTATGCGACCTCTGTGTAAAACAGTCACTGAGTACCTTGGGGTAACTAAAGGGCGAAGCATGTATCTCAATCAACTATTCCCAGGAAGTCCGGCCAAAATTGTGGCAAAACTTGCTGGTCTTCCCAAACCTAAAAACTGTATTTAAATGAAACTCTGCGATTACACTTTAGATAATTTATCTAACGAAAAGAACTCACCTAATGAGGCTGCTCAACAGCTTTTATTGGATCAGCTGCCTGAGTGGCAGATTATTCACAAGGATGATGTGGATCAACTTTTCTGCCAGTTTAAATGCGAAAATTTTGTATCTGCGATGAATCTTGCTTCTGCAATCACCCAGATTGCGGAACAGGCGGACCATCACCCCACCCTGGTGATTGAATGGGGAAAGGTTTCAGTTTATTGGTGGTCACACTGGCTGAAAGGTTTGCATATCAATGATTTTATTCTGGCCTATAAAACCCAAGAGCTGCATAACATTCTATGAATCCACAGCATAATGACGACCCACTGGCATACCAACAACAGCTAGAGACTAAGGGTGATCAGTTTAAAACGCTTATGGCCAATGCTGGCGTAGAGATCCCTGAATTAACTATTCATAGCTCAGCCCCCTTTGGGTTCCGTATGCGGGCAGAATTTCGTATTTGGCATGAACAGGGTCAAGCCCATTTCGCCATGAATAGGCCCGGTGAAAAGCGTCCCTATATTATTGATAACTTCCCAATTGGTGCTGAATTAATTAATCGATTAATGCCAGAGGTTCTGGCCGCGGTTAATGCCAACGAAATGTTGAGCAGAAAGCTATTTAGTATGGAGTTTTTAACCACCACGACCCAACAGGTCTTGGTAACATTGATTTACCATAAACCCCTTGATGAGCAATGGCAGCATCAGGCTAGCCTGCTTGCCAAGCAGTTAAATATAAAAATTATTGGGAGAAGCCGAAAGCAAAAAGTAGTCTTGACCGATGATTTTGTTATCGAAGAATTATCCGTTGATGGCAAGCAATATCAATACCAGCAAGTAGAGGCTAGCTTTACTCAGCCCAATGCACAGGTCAATCAAAAAATGCTAACCTGGGCAAGCGATTGTCTAAAAGGCAGCCACCATGATCTGGTTGAACTGTACTGTGGTAATGGTAATTTCACTGCCGTTTTAGCGCAACATTTTGATAAGGTTTTAGCTACAGAAATTTCCAAGGTATCGGTGAATTCGGCTAACTATAACTTTGACCTCAATAAGGTAGACAACGTCACTATTGCACGACTTTCTAGCGAAGAATTTACTCAGGCCTTAAACAGAGAGCGAGCTTTTAGACGACTGGCTAATGTTGACTTAGATAGCTTTAACTTTTCAACCATCTTTGTGGATCCACCTCGGGCAGGCCTAGATTCGGGTACCGAAAAGCTAGTAACTGAAATGGATTCTATACTCTATATATCTTGCAACCCTGAAACCCTCGCTGAGAACTTAAAGCAGATCACCAAGACCCATCAGGTGGTTTCTGTAGCGGTTTTTGACCAGTTTCCTTGGACTCAACACATTGAGTCTGGCGTGTTGCTTAAACGCCGTTAATTAACCGTAGCTAAGGCTTTAGCCGCTAGTTGTATTTGCTCCGCATATTTATTTTCAATGGATAGGCGCTCCTTTTCAAGACGATTTTTTTCCTCTTTGGGCAAGGCCTTCCATGCGTCAAGTATGGGTAAATGAGATGCATCCATTGCCAAAGCCTGAAAGACCTTAATAGATTTATCCTGCTCGAAACCATTCGTGAGTTGCTGTGCTAAAAACCCGATACGCATTGCAGCTTCTGTGGACGACAGATCATTTTGTAACAGCGCCTGCGCAATCACCCTGATAGACAGCTGAGTATCTAACTGCGACTGTGGATCATAAAATGTCGGTTGCGATGATGGCGTAGCTTTATTTTTTAATTTAAAGGCTAGATAACAGGCATAAGCGGCCAAGACAGAGGTAAGGCTAGCACCAGAAATGAGTATGATTTGAAGAGTAGACACGTTAGATCTCTATAGTTAGATAAGTAGTTTACGTATCACTGGCCGGTAATAGTTTATCGGCTATGGCTTTCTTGGTTTTTGCGCCCAATGATTTTAGCTCTTCACTGCGTTTAACTAGATTACCGCGACCCGTAGAAAGGCGCTTAAAGGCGGTTTCGTAGGCATCCTTGCTCTTATCAAGATGCTTACCAATATCCTCAAGGGCTTCAACATGAAGAACAAAAAGATCATAAAGCCCGCCGGCTTTTTCGGCAATTTGCTGGGCATTAATATTTTGATCAGCATATCGCCAAAGGTTTTTAATGGTTCTTAGGGTCACCATTAATGTACTGGGGCTTACCAGAATAATGCCCCTATCATAGGCTTCACGCATAATATCCGGATCATTATCCAGAGCCAGCATAAAGGCCGACTCAACCGGAATGAAGATTAAAACAAAATCTAGGCTATTAATGGTTTCAAGTTTTTCATAGTTCTTAATATCCAGGCCTTTGATGTGTGCTCGCAGAGAATTCAAATGATTCTTTAAAAATTCCTGGCGCTGTTGCTCATTGTCAGCATGAAAATAGCGCTCGTAATTAAGCAGACTGGTTTTAGCATCAATAATAATATCTTTGCCCTCTGGCAAACGAATAATCACATCAGGGTTACGTCGCTTGCCCTCCTCGTCTTTCAGAGCAACCTGAGTTTCATATTCACGACCTTTAGACAAACCAGAATCTTCGAGTAATTTTTCCAGTACAAATTCACCCCAATTACCCTGCTGTTTATTGTCACCTTTCAGAGCATTAGCAAGACTAGCGGCCTCAGAGGATATCTTCATGGTCTGCTTTTGTAGTTCGCCAATTTGGCCAGCCAATTGATTGCGATCAGCGTTCTCTTTTTCGTAGGCAGAAGATACCTGCTTGCGAAAATCACCTATGTCACGTCGCAACGGACTCAGAGAGGTATCTAATGCCTGCTTACTCTGCTCAGAAAATTTGGTCTGCTTATCATCAAAAATACGATTAGCTAGATTTTCAAACTCTTGACTGAGACTTTGCTTAGCCTCTTTGACTAACTTAAGCTGAGCCTCAAAATTTGTTTCTTGATTTGACAGCTTTTCTTCAAGCACAAGCTTCTCAGCGTTGAGTTGCGATAGAGTCTCTGAAGCCTGACTTTTAGCCATTATTCGACCATAAACCACACCAATAACAAATGTTATTAAGCAGCAGACAATTATCAAAAAAGCGGTACCTGTAAAAATATTAAATTCCATTGGCTAATTTATCCAGTTAGCTGTCATTTACTTTATAGTTCTGAGATTATAGCGTTTAAATTAAAATATAAATAAGTCTAAAATAAACCTATGCTTTCCCCGCTCATAAATATTGCGCCATTTCGCGACGCTATTGCTGAAAATCAATTGATTTTAACAGCCAATCAGCGTCTGGCAATGCAAATTAAGCAAGCATGGGGTCAATTATCCCAAGATCAGAATACACCAGTTTGGCGCAGCCCTAGAGTCATGTCTATTGAGCATTGGTTAATGTTCCTATGGGATGAGCTAAAGGATCAGAACCATCCTCTCGTTAGCCAGCTTTCCATTGTCGGAACTATGCAAAATCAGTACTACTGGGAAAAAGCGCTTACCCAGGGACAATCCGATTTAACTCTCGATCTGAGTTTTGCCAGCATGGCCGCTAACTGCCATGATCTATTGCAGCGCTGGACGATAGACTTTAATGAAATAACCGAAAGTAGTTCCTCGTTAGAAAAATTTAAACACTGGGCAACGCAATATCAAACTCTATTAAACAAAAACAAGCTAGTGACTCCCCCTCAAGCATGGCAACTGATAGAAGATTGCTTTGTTGCTGGCGCTTTGAACAAAGAGCCAAAGATCAACCTCTACGGATTTCAATCAATATCACCGCTGCAGCAACGATTATTAGAGACCACAGCCAGTCAATATGATTGCATTCAGCCCAATCAAAGCCCTGTTAGTGCGAGAAGTATTGAATGTAGCGACCCCACCACTGAATTTGCAGTAGCCTCAAAATGGGCAGCATTAGAATTACTTAAAAACCCCAATCAACGAATAGGCATCCTGATCCCTGATCTCAACAATAGCCTAACCCAAGTTGTACGCATAATTAATGAGACTCTGGCTGAACAAAATTGTTCTACCGCTGTGAATATATCCGCTGGGGTAAAACTATCAGATACTGCCCTTATCAAAGCTGCATTTAATTGCCTAGACCTGTTTGATTTCAAATTACCCCTTAATCAATGGCTGAGTATTCTTAATTCACCCTTTAATCTATTTGAAAAGCTACCTATACAATTTAAAGTAAACTGTGAACTTAAGCTCCGAGCATTAAAGAGTCACAGCCTTGGGCTTGATCAGTTTATACAGATTATTCGAGGCCAGCAGTCCAGCTTAGAAAATTCCGATGAGATTCAGAAAGATATTGAACCTCTATACAGTTTTCAGCAGTTCAACGGCGAGAATAAAGCCCATCAGTATTCCTTTAGTCAATGGGCAGACATTTTAGATAAAACCGTTAAACAACTTGGTTGGCCTGGATTAAGTCAGCCGACTAGCATTCAGTATCAACAGATTCAGCAATGGGATAAATTACTAGCTAAGTTAGCAGAGCTGGACAACCTAGGCATTGAGGTTGGGCGCTCAAAAGCTCTGTATTTCTTAAACAAACTAGCCTCTGAGCAGTTATTCCATCCACAAACGGGAGATGCTCCCCTTCAAGTGCTTGGCCTCTTAGAAGGCGCGGGCTTAGTATTTGATAAACTCTGGGTAACCGGTATGCATAGCGGCAACCTGCCCACTTCAGGCTCCATTGATCCCGTACTTTCGGCTAACTTCCAACGTCAGCATCAAATGCCTTTTAGCGTCCCTGAAAAAGAATTAACCATTGCCAAAAGTTTACTATCAAGCTTTAAAGAAAACACTCAACAACTCTTTTTGAGCTATCCGCTCAGTGATGGTAAAACACCCCTAGAACCTAGCGCGCTTATAAAGGATATACAGCCACAGGATTTCACAGAATTAGTTGGCCACATAGAACCCGCCCATTGGTTGCAGCAAGCCGATCAAACAGAATTACTTGAAGATCCTGGCTATGCCTTTAACCCAATGCTCGAGCCTATTCGCGGTGGTAGCAGTATTCTCAAACATCAATCCACCTGCCCATTCAATGCTTTTGCTATACATCGACTTTGGGCGCTTGATCTTGATGAGCCCAGTATCGGCCTTGAAGCTATGGATAAAGGCAGTATTGTTCATGAAATTCTGCGTCGACTCTGGGATAACTGGAAAACATCCAGCGTATTTATAGCCTTAAGTGATGAACAACTCGGAGTACACACTGAGAATACTGTGAAAACCGTTCTTTTAGAGCAGGCTAAAACCCATAGCTGGTTACAGGGTGAAAACTATCTCGCCCTTGAGCAGCAAAGAATGTCTAAAATGATCCTGCAGTGGCTTGAAGTTGAGAAGCAAAGACCCAGCTTCGAAGTCGTCAAAACCGAACAAAAAATCACTATGGATTTTGGTGATCTTAAGATCTCGCTGAGCTTGGATAGACTGGATAAAGTACAGGATCAGTCAGTGGTAATTGACTATAAAACCGGGAATGTCAGCAGTTCGGCATGGCATGGAGAGCGACCCAAAGATCCTCAGCTACCCCTTTATGTACTGGCTAGTGAACCGAAGCCCGAGGGTTGTTTTTTTGGCCAGCTAAAAGGCACAAAATTTAAATATATTGGTCTCTCAAAAGATCCCATAATTACAGGGTTAAAACCAGCAGATGACTGGCAGCTTCAGATAGATGAATGGCAGACAGCAATCAATCAGTTAGCTCAAGAATTTATTCAAGGAAAAGCTTCGGTTATAAAATATCATGATAGTGAATTTAACTATCAGACTGAACTACTACCCCTAAGTCGGTGGCATGAGCGCAATGATGTTCAGCGTTTGTTAAAAGGTTCTAAGCCATGAGCTTAAACACTGAATCCCATCAATTAAACGACAGCTCTGCCAGAATAGAGGCACTCGACCCCTGTCAAAGCTTTATCGTGTCAGCCCCTGCAGGCTCAGGTAAAACAGGGCTTATTACTCAACGGATGCTCAGGCTACTGGCGACAGTTGAAAACCCAGAAGAAATACTATGTATTACCTTTACGCGGAAAGCAGCTGCAGAGATGCGACAGCGTATATTTGGCGCCCTAGTGGACGCCCAAGACAAGCCAAAACCCCAGAGGGATTTTGAACTGCAAACCTGGGAATTAGCTCAGCAGGTTCTTAAGCGCAATAGCTTAAAGGACTGGAATTTACTGGATATACCCTATCGATTACGCATTAAAACCATTGATAGCTTTTGCCATTATGTGGCAAAACAATTTATGTTTGATAGCGGCTCGGGTGAATTGCCCGAACAAAGTGAATTCCCTGATAATTTTTATCAAATAGCCGCACGAGAATTACTTAATCAATTAGAAAAGAATAACTCCACTAGCGAAGCCCTTAAAATAGTTCTCTCTCATATGGGTATGGATTTAAAGCGCTGTGAGAAGTTATTTGCCAGCATGCTAGGCAAGCGAGACCAATGGTTACCCCATATTTTCAGCGTAAATAATAACCAAGATTACTTTCAGGATGTTATTGAGCAGTTAATTAGTGACAAATTAGCTCAAACCTATCAACAGCTTCTCCCCCTTGCTGGTGAACTTATTGAGCTAGCCGATCATGCGGGTTGCCATGGGACGGATAAATCACCAGAAATTCGAACCCTTGCAGGTATTTCTTCTATACCCTCACTGGATCAGCAAGGGCTAGCACAATGGAAAAATCTGTTTCGACTACTGGTAACCAAAGACAAAAAATATCCACCGCGAAAAACTATTAATAAAAACCAGGGCTTCCCATCGGATAACGAGCAACAAAAACAACAAAAGAAACGCATGCTGAGCTTGCTGGCAGATTTTGGGCAAGATCCAATGCTACAGGCACTGGTATTAGATACCATGTACCTACCCGACATAGACAACCATCATGATCAGCAAGAAATACTCCATGCACTGGGTATTTTACTGCCTCAACTCGCCGCCATTTTAAAAATGACCTTTCAGCAACAGGGTCAATCAGATTATTCAGAAATCACCTTGGCCGCATTAGAGGCCTTAGACCCAGATTCAACTCATCAGCAAATTTCGGATATTACACTTAAACTGGACTATCAAATAAAACATATCTTGGTTGATGAATTTCAGGACACCTCCGGTTCGCAAATGAAGCTATTAGAACATCTAGTGAGTGGCTGGGAATTAAACGATGGTCGTAGTTTATTTTTGGTGGGCGATGCCATGCAATCACTCTACAGCTTCAGAGATGCTAGAGTCGGATTGTTTATCAATGCACAGCGATACCCTATTGGCCCTATTCAGTGTAAGCCGCTGAACCTAAGCACTAACTTTAGATCGCAACAGGGGATCGTTGACTGGGTTAATCTGCAGTTTGTAGAAGCCTTTCCTGCTTCGGCCAATATTAATCGTGGTGCCGTTCCCTATAACGCGTCCACCGCTTTTAAATCGGCGAGCGACCACATTGCTGTTCACTTTAATGGCTACAGTAACACCCATGGTGCTAACTATATGACAGCCGAGGCACAGGATATTTCTTCATTGTGCCAACAGATTCAACATCAAAATCCCGATCATAGCATTGCTATCTTGGTAAGAAATCGCGGACATCTAAAACAGATAGTTCCCGCCTTAATAGATGCGAAACTAAATTGGGAAGCGATCGATATTGATCCATTGGCCGACCGCATGCCGGTGGTTGATTTAATGTCCCTCACCAGAGCGCTAATATCACCAGCGGATCGTATCGCTTGGCTGGCCCTATTAAAGGCGCCCTTTTGTGGTTTATGCCTTCAGGATCTAGTGGCACTCACCAATGACATTGATGGCTTTAATAAACAGCCCAATAGTCTAATTAGTCAGCTCATTAAATGGCAACAGACGCCCAGTAAGTTTCCACAGCTTAGTGAAACTGGCAGACCGTTACTTCAGCGAATAGCACCGATTATTATTAAAGCATGGCAACACAGAGGTGACTTTAATCTACGCGACCTTGTGGAGCAGCTTTGGATTGATTTAGGTGGACCAGCCACCCTTATTAATGATCGTGATCTGTTTGATAGCCGCAGTTACTTAGATCTTTTAGAAAAATCTCAGCAAGCTGGAAGTTTGATTGATTGGCATGAATTTAAAAAAGCAGTGGATAAACTCTTTGCGCAACCTATGGCGAATAATACTGAATCAGGATCTGCGCCCATACAGATAATGACCATACATAAATCCAAGGGGCTGGAATTCGACCAGGTTATCTTACCGAACCTAACAAAGGGTGCTAAATCAGATGATAACGACCTATTGCGCTGGCAAGAGCAGGTCGATGACAGCAATCACAATACACTATTGCTTGCCGCATTGGGCCCCTATGATGAGGATGATAATGACCCAATTTATAGCTATCTAAAACATGAGCAACGGGCTAGAAGTCTGTTAGAAAATACCCGAGTACTCTATGTTGCAGCTACCAGAGCCATTCAAAAACTTCATTTATTTGGTGAGCTTAAAGCCAAAAAAGAAGGATGGGAAAAGCCGACAGACACATCCCTCCTGTCTTGCATATGGCCCACTATTGAAAACAGTCTTAGTCAATCGGATTTACAGGTAAAAGAATTACCCGAACCAGAAATCATTCAGGCTGATTCTTCGCAGGCCTCAGCAGCTCATAGCTTTTATCGACGACTTCCCAGTGAATTTGTAGCCAAGCGCATGCCACAAAATAGAATGAATCTTGGCGTCAGTAAGCATAAGAAAAAAGCCCAGACGGGAGATTTACTTGATCAAAGAGCTCGTCATTTGGGTACTGTATTACATAGAACGCTCAAGCAAATAGGCCAAGAAGGTATTCATAGCTGGCCTCAAAAACGTCGTGCAGATTTGAGTTCCTTTTGGAAATCTAGCCTCAAACAGATGGGAATTATAGTATCGACTTCAGAACTAGCTTCACTGAGTGCCGCTATTGAAACCATGCTTAATGATGCCAAAGGGCGCTGGATACTCGGCAATCATATTGAAAACCAATGTGAACAGGAACTGTCATATTTTGATGCTGATTCTCAGACAGTAAAAACCTCTATTATTGATAGAACCTTCTTAGAAAACCAGACAAGATGGATTATCGATTATAAATATTCACGCCCAAATGATGATGAATGCGAGCAACAATTTTCCCAACGCCAAACTGAAGCCTATCGAGGCCAATTAAATCATTATGCGCAGCTTTATCGTCATATTGACAAATATTCTGTGCGCTGTGCACTCTATTTCCCGCAAACAGCCGTATTCATTGAAGTTGCAGGCAATTAATCTTTCCCTTCGTGAAATTTTCAGTACAATAGAAATATTGGGGAAAAAAGAAAATAATTAGGATAAATAAAATGGACACTCAAGAAGTTGAGAACATTAATGTTGAAGCGCCAGAAATACTGATCACGCCAGCAGAGCTGAAACGTGAAATACCGATTACCGACAAAGCAAGAAAAACGGTAGCTGAAGGTCGTCAGGTTATAGAAAACATTCTTTCTGGAAAAGATCACCGCGTTTTTGTGGTTGTGGGCCCCTGCTCTATTCATGACTTAGATGCAGCCCATGAATACGCTAAACGCCTAAAACAGCTAGCCGATAAAGTCAGCGATAGTCTGTATATCGTCATGCGTGTTTACTTCGAAAAGCCCCGTACAACCGTAGGCTGGAAAGGTTTGATTAACGACCCCTATATGAATGACTCATTCAAGATCACCGATGGTCTGCATATTGGTCGCAAACTGCTACGGGATATTCTTGAGGTAGGTCTGCCAACGGCCACGGAAGCATTGGATCCTATTTCACCACAATATATGCAAGATCTTATTGCATGGTCAGCCATTGGCGCACGAACGACAGAATCACAAACTCACCGTGAAATGGCTTCAGGGCTCTCATCTTCTATTGGCTTTAAAAATGGCACTGATGGTGGCTTAACGGTTGCCATTAATGCACTGCAGTCTGTTGCTAACCCCCACAGATTTTTAGGCATCAACTCAGATGGCAAGGTTTCTATTGTCACAACCCGTGGCAACCCAAATGCCCATGTTGTTCTTCGTGGTGGAAATGGCAAACCCAACTATGACTCAGTTAGCGTTTCAATTTGCGAGCAGGAGCTCAATACTGCCAATATTAAACCCAACATCATGGTTGACTGTAGTCATGCTAACTCCAATAAAGATCATAATCTTCAGCCTTTGGTTTTAGATAATGTGAGCAACCAAATTTTGGAAGGCAATAAGTCTATTATTGGTGTAATGCTTGAAAGCCATATTCATGGCGGCAATCAGAAGCTGTCTTCTAATCCCGATGAAATGAAATACGGCGTATCGGTTACCGATGCCTGTATTGACTGGGAAACCACTGAAAAATCACTGATTGAAATGGCAGACAAGCTGAGAGAAGTTTTAAAAAATCGCTAGTCACTTAATTTAGACTCAATAATCTAGAGGGGTTAATTTTATGCCGAAAATTATTCTTATATTAGCCCTTCTTATTGGTGTCTGGTATTGGTGGTCCTACCTTAGGAAGCTTCCCAAAGATAAAAGCCGACCCTTTCTCTGGAAAACCGGTTTTTGGTTAGTTCTAGGGATTGCCTCCTACCTTGTCCTAACCGGAAGAATGCATTGGCTAGGTGCTGGCCTAGCAGCTCTGGTTCCTGTTTTGCGTTCAGTGGTTTTATGGGGCTTTAGAGCAGCCCCCTTAGTGCGTTTACTCGGACGCTTTAAGTCGACCCCATCACAGTTCCGCACCAAGAGTCTAGTGGTTACTATTAACTTTGCTAGCGGTCAGATTTCTGGTGAAATCATTACCGGTGATCTAACCGGAAAACAGCTAAGTGAACTTAGCGCTGATGAAATAAAAACTCTTTCACAGCAACTCAAAGAAACCGACAAAGAATCCTATGTCCTACTACAGGCGTATTTGCTTAGAAGCGGATCAGCCGAAGAGCAAACGGCTAATAATTTTAAGCCGGAAAGCTACAATGAAATTTCCAAAGCTGAAGCCTACGAGGTTCTAGGTGTCCCCGCTAGTTCGTCACAGCAAGAAGTTATTAAGGCCCATAAGCGCCTAATGCAAAGACTCCATCCTGACCGTGGTGGTAGCGACTATCTTGCCGCAAAGATAAATGCAGCGAAAGATATACTCATTAAATAAATTTAAACCACTCACCCTAGCCTGTTAGCTTATTCACCCCTACAATAGCGACCGTTTATAAAGGTTTTTTACTATGCAAATTGACAGCCCAACCCTCGAATTAACCAAGCAACTCATATCGCGCCAATCAGTGACGCCTAAGGATGACGGCTGCCAGCAATTAATGACCGATCGTCTTGTAAAAGCAGGTTTTAATATTCAGCCACTGCCCTTTGAGGATGTTGATAATTTTTGGGCAATTCGCGGTGAGTCTGGACCCATACTTTGTTTTGCAGGGCATACAGATGTGGTCCCATCGGGACCAGAAAGTAGCTGGCAAAGTCCGCCTTTTGAGCCCACTGTAAAGGATGGTGTTCTGACAGGGCGAGGAGCCGCGGATATGAAAGGCTCTTTAGCGGCTATGGTAGTTGCAGTGGAAAACTATGTGGCCAGTAACCCAAACCACCCCGGTCGTATTGCATTTCTTATTACCAGCGATGAAGAAGGCATAGCCGCAAATGGCACTGTCAAAGTCGTCGAATGGCTAAAACAACAGAATACAATTCCCGAATACTGTCTGGTAGGTGAACCCTCAAGCAGTGAGAAATGCGGTGACACTATTAAGAACGGACGTCGTGGTTCACTTGGCTGTAAGCTCCGTGTTATTGGTAAACAGGGTCATGTAGCCTACCCTCATCTGGCTGACAACCCTATTCACAATGTAGCGCCTGCCCTTGCAGAGCTAGCCAGCACCGAATGGGACAGAGGTAATGACTTCTTTCCAGCCACCAGCTTTCAAATATCCAATATCAATGGGGGTACTGGGGCGACTAATGTTATCCCCGGAGAGTTAGACATAGTATTCAACTTCCGGTTTTCAACTGAAGTAACAGAACAGCAGTTGCGTGAAACTACTGAAGCTATTCTGAACAAATACCAACTAAATTATGAAATAGATTGGCACCTAAGTGGGCAACCTTTCTTGACCGCGGAAGGAGAACTGGTTGATGCGGCAGTCAGTGCTGTAAAACAGGTTACTGGGCTGGATACTCTACTATCAACCGCTGGTGGCACTTCAGACGGACGCTTTATAGCTCCAATGGGTACCCAGGTTGTTGAACTAGGGCCGGTTAATGCAACCATACACCAGATCAATGAATGCGTAGCGGTTGCAGACTTAGATCGACTGACAGCAATCTATGAATCTCTACTAGAGAATTTATTCAAATAAGTTCTTATTTGGGGATTTTCTGCAACGCAAAAATATCATAGCGCGTAGATTTCCCCTCAAGAGAGTAATTAGGTTTTAAATTACCCAGATATTCTGAATGAGCTGGGCGCTTTACCACCACACGGTAAAGGGCCTTTTCTAAGGCAACTTGCAGTATCTTATGGGAATCCTCGTCTCCGCCGACAATTTGATGCAGAGCCTGCATTTCTTTTTTAACCTGAGCGGATTTCTTCCTTTCAGGGAACATTGGGTCAACATAGATAATATCTGGCCTATTAACCGGCTCAATTGCGCCTAAATGGGAAATACTGTCCTCGTTTAGCAGGTTAATATTATTAATTACGCCTGCTAGGTCAGAATCTTCCATACCTGAAATTGCCGCACGATCTAAGCCGTCCCTGAGCAAGCAATGGACAATAGGGTTTCTCTCGATTAGCTGCATCTGACAGCCCAAACTGGCCAGAATAAAAGCATCGGCTCCGAGTCCGGCGGTTACATCTAGTACTTTAGGCGAAAATTTACCGGATAATCCCACCGCCTTAGCAATCATCTGTCCATTACCACCGCCATAATTTCTTCGATGGCGGTTACTACCAGACACAAAATCGCAGCTAACGGCACCATGTGACTTATTATGAGAGATAAAACTTAAGCCTGCAGATGAAAAATGAACTGAAAAATCAGTTTCCATGTGTTTATTATTGGTATCACAACTTAAATCCACCAAAGGAAGATTAAGTTGTGATGAAAGCGCTGTTGCCTGACTAAGAAAACTAATATCGGCATAGGAGATAGATATATTCTGCATCCATCTATTAAACCATATTTATCACCAGTAAATTAAATCTTGAATTAACAAATTCAATAAATAAAAACGCACCAAAATATTCAATTTTCAATAAAACTGACCCATAGGTCATACTAGAAAAGAAGTATTAAATAAAACTCACTAAATTGGGGCATTTTTTGTCCACAGAACCTGTGGATAACTTTGTGGATTACTACCTTAGCAAGTGGTTTTAGGCTAGAAAAACCATAGGATTTGTACAGATTGACTGTTTTTTGTACAGTTACAAAATGCCATATAAATCAATGACTTAAAATTATATCGAGAAAGAATCAATGACTTAGAGGCATTAATTGAAGTTGAATGTTAAGAAAAAGTTGTATCTGTGGAAAAAAGGCAGAAATTAAGCGAATAAAAAGAAAAAATAACCCTTAGAATTGAATTTTTATTTTTATAGTTCGCATACTATATCTAAGAAAGACACACCCAGTCAAACCCTTCGTTCTGATTTGCGTAAATTATTTTTTCAGAGCGAGGAAAAACATCTTCGATGGCCTGTTTAACCCGAGCAGAATTGTTATTGCTTTCGCTAATATGACCAATCACCAACTTTTGAATTGATTGTTGATCAATAGCACTGAGCAAACTCGCAGTTTGATGGTTATTTAGATGTCCCCACTGCCCCGCTACGCGATCTTTTAAGAACTTTGGGTAAGCACCCGCCTGTAAAAGCTCGACATCATGATTAGCTTCTACTAGTAAACCAGTACAGTTGTTGTACTGTTCGATAATATAAGGGGTTATATTTCCTACGTCAGTCAAAACACCTAAACGGTATTGATCATAGGAAAATATGTACTGAACAGGCTCATTAGCATCATGAGGGACAGGAATAGGCAGTACATGGACATTGTTAATCATAAACCCGCTATGACTGCAGATTACCTTAAGTAGCTTAGACGTAGTTGGAGAGACATTCACTGCGCGATAACAGCCAGCCGTGGCATAAACATCAATTGAAAATTTTGAAGCAAACGGCAATACACCTTTCCAATGATCACTGTGCTCGTGGGTAACCAGAATGGCGCTAATATCTTGAGGAGACTTTCCTACCCGCTCAAGACGCCTAGCTGTCTCCTTGATTGAAAAACCGCAATCAACCATCAAGCAACCATGCTCAGCATCAATGATTGTAGCGTTACCCTTACTACCACTGCCAAGAGAGGCAAATTTCACTCAGCGACTCCTTAAGACATATTACTTCTAACAATATTCAGAAGCTTTAAGGCCTGAGCGCGCTCTAAACTATCACCATCCATACTGACTAATCTTATCTCAATCGCATTACCGGTATTCTGAACAAGAATACGATAGCCTGCCTTGACCACATCATTATCGGCACCAAAACCAAACCAACTAAAAAAACCGCCGGCCTCTTCCTCCAGCTCACTGCTATAAGCAACCAGCAGCTGACCCTGAGAGCGATCTCGATCCACTAACGAGAAACCACCGCGCACCGCTGAATAATTAATTGACGCCCAGGTTCGTTCGAAATCTAGATTAACCTGTATAAAAGGATCTGCCGCTTCAGGATTAATAATCTCAACTTTAGAGGAACCACCAATCTCTTGAGCTAACAGGGACACCGAAGCAAAAGCTGGGGAGGCCGCGAGCTCGCCAGCAAGAAATGAAATCATATCTTCTTCTTTAGCATCAGTATCAGAACTTTGATTCCAGTCCTGCTCAACTGCATCGACGATTTTTTGCTGATGAATAACAGCAATCTCAGTGCTGTTTATTTGTACGCCGGGTGAAACCACAAATTTAAATCGGTGCTCATTGGTTTCATCGGATTTATAAGAAAGCCAGTCAGTTTCAATAATACCTGCCGAGGCATCAACAGCAGAGGTAGGCAAGCCGCTACTATTTAGAATATTACGTATTCTTGGCCAAAGCTTACTCGGTGAGCTGTTCACAAGAATCCAACGATTACCGTCAATTTTCTGGATTTTAACCAGCTGCTCAAAGGTATTCACAGAAATGGGCTGAGGTCTGGGGATTTCACCGGAGGTATCAGCAACTAATTTTTGCGAAAGCTGTGGTATAGGGTATAACTGACCGAGGCTTGTTGAATCAAGATTTTCGGGAACAACCGTTACCTGAACCTCTTGGGAGCTGAGATAATCAGAACTGTTATCTTCAATACCCAGCCAACTGCAACCAGATAAGATGATAAAACCAATTAAACTAAAGATAATTCTGCTCATATGACTTTGCCTTAGGGCCCTTTTTAGTATTTTTATTTTATTAATTCTGCGCTTTTTAACGCTTGCATAACTTGGACTTGATTGCCATCAGATAGTTTCGTAAGCGGTAAGCGAATCCCATCATCAATTAGCTCTAGCTGATTAACCGCCCATTTAACGGGAATTGGATTAGATTCAACGAACATAGCATCGTGGACAGGCAATAGTTTCTGGTCGATAGCCTGAGCCTTATCAGCATCTCCATTTAAGGCCGCTTCACACATCTGTGACATTAGATTAGGAGCCACATTAGCAGTTACAGAAATATCACCATGGCCGCCCAACAGCATCAATTCACGTGCACTGTGGTCATCGCCGGAATAAATAGCAAAATCAGGTGTTGCACTATCGATTAGAAGCTTGGCGCGCTCGAGATCACCAGTGGCTTCTTTAATGCCAACAATATTAGAAACTTTAGATAACCGAAGTGCCGTTTCTGGAAGAAGATCACAGGCTGTTCTGCCGGGAACATTATACAGAATCTGATCTATGTCTACGGCTTCGGCAATAGCTTTGTAATGTCGATATAAACCTTCTTGAGTTGGTTTATTATAATAAGGTGTAACCAGCAGACAGGCATCAGCACCCGCCTGTTTAGCCGCCTCAGTAAGCTCTATAGCTTCTCGAGTACAGTTGGCGCCAGTGCCCGCAATAATAGGTATGCGACCCTTTGAAACTTCTACAGTGGTACGGATGACTTGACTGTGTTCTTTGACACTTAATGTTGCAGATTCACCAGTAGTCCCAACCGCAACCAGCGCATGAGTTCCCTGATCTATATGCCATTCAACAAGCGACTCTAGCGCTTTCCAGTCAACATCACAGCTGTCTGGGCACATGGGAGTCACTAGGGCGACAATACTTCCAGTAATCATCTTTGATCCTTTGGTTTCAATCTAAATTAGCATTCACTAGTACTATATTAGCAAATCGCTACTGTATCTTTGTATAAAAATCCGCTTCGCCCGCTGGGCGGGTTTTAAACCGGCGATGCGCCCAGAGATATTGGTCTGGTTGCACTCTAATAAACTGTTCTACGAGACGATTAATACGCGTTGCATCCGCTATATCGTCGCCAACTGGAAAGTTTTCCAACGCTGGGTGAACAGAAATTTTATAGCCTTGATTATCGGGTAATCTTACATGGGTAAAAGGAACTACCACAGCACCTGTTTTTTCAGCTAATCGCGCAGTTGCATAAACCGTTGCTGCCTGAATTCCAAAAAATGGCGCAAAAACACCCTGTTTAATCCCATAATCCTGGTCGGGGGCATACCAAACTGTTCGACCAGCCTTCAAGGCTTTCATGGTGCCTCTAACGTCCCTTCGCTCATAAAGCCGACTATTATCGGAACTTTTATGAAGACGGCCTTTTATCTGTAAATAATCATAGACTGGATTACCATGGGCGCGGTACATACCATCACGCTCCGCAACCATAGCAATAGCAGCGGCACCTACCTCAAGGGTGGTGTGGTGAATACTCAAAAGGATCACACCCTTCCCTTTGAACCTCCTTAAGTTGTCTAAGCCCTCAAACTGCAGCAACTTAGAAAACCGTCGCTTGGACCACCACCATGCCATGCCGAGCTCCATTATGGCAATTCCCATACTAATGAAGTTATCGCGTAATAAAACTGCTTGTTGCTGAGAATCCAATTCAGCAAAACATAATTCAATATTGCGCTTGGCGATGTGTTTACGATGAGTTGGCAACTTGAACAGCGCTAACCCAATCAGCTTTCCCAACACTAGAAGCCCAGTATAGGGGAGGAAAACTGCCAGACGCCAGAGGCCAAAAAAAAGCCAAGTTTTAAAAAAACCTGGTTTCAGAAAACTTAGCTGAAACTTGGCACTCTTTGCATTCATAAACAGCTCTGAGCTAATTAAACCATCTGCGAAATAGGCACATCAGGATTAACATCAGCGTCATAGTCAACGCCATCAATCTCAAAACCAAATAGATTGAGGAATTCCTGCTTATAGCCATCAAGATCTGTAAGTTCACCTAGGGTTTCGTTGCTGATTGCCGCCCAACTTTTTGTAACAGCATCCTGAATGCTGGGGTCGAGCTCAAGCTCATCAACTCGTAAACGTCCCTCTTCATCCAGTCGCGGCGCGTCTGAATAGAGACATTCTGTGAACAAACGATAAAGCTGCTCAATACAGCCCTCATGGGTGCCTGTCTTTTTCATCTCTTTAAATAGCATGGCCAAATAAAGAGGCATAATGGGGATCGCCGAACTCGCCTGCGTTACTACAGCCTTGAGCACAGAAACACGCGCGTCACCGCCAGAGGAGGCCAACTGATCACGAATATTGAGCACTTTAGTATCAAGGTCTTTCTTAGCCTGACCAATAGTACCGTCCCAATACAGATCCCAGGTAATTTTCTCACCGATATAGGTAAATGCAGTAGTTTTAGCGCCTTCAGCTAGCACGCCAGCCTCTTGAAGGGCATCAGTCCACATTTGCCAATCTTCACCACCCATAACAGCAACCGTATCATCAATTTCCTGCTGGTTAGCCGCTTCTAAACTAAATTCTTGAACTTCTTCTTTATCGGTATTAACGCCGGTCATAGTGACATCTTTACCTACAGGTTTCAGTGTCGAGTTAAATATCTCACCGGTATCAGGATGCTGGCGACGTGGAGCAGCCAAACTGTAAATAACCAAATCAACCTGACCAAGATCCTGTTTAATGGTTTCGATAGTTTTTTGCTTAATTTCGTTAGAAAAAGCATCACCATTAATGCTTTTAGCATATAGACCCTGTTGGTCGGCCATTTTGTGGAATGCAGCACTGTTGTACCAACCCGCTGTTCCCGGCTTGCGATCTGTACCCGGCTTCTCAAAGAAAATACCCAAAGTTGAAGCGCCGCCGCCAAAGGCCGCAGAAATACGCGCCGCAAGACCGTAACCGGTAGAAGACCCAATAACTAATACTCGCTTTGGCATCTCAATCGCTGGCTGAGATTTAATGTAATTAATTTGATTAACTACGTTGGCCTCACAACCCGTTGGGTGAGTGGTTATACACATAAAGCCGCGAACACGAGGTTTAATAATCATTAAATGATCTCCATAAAAATAAGTCTGATTATTCAGTTTTTTAATATCGGTATCATACCTGAAATCAAATAGGATCGCTTAATTAGATCGATATTTTTTTATGTAATTTTAGCTAAACTTTAGGCGCTAAAAAACACCTACAAAATGTGCGCTAGCCGAGTCAATAAATGAGTAATTATTCAATTGACTCTTTAACTTGCCTATAAAACTCTCGAAAATCAAAATTTGATTTGACGGTCAATGGTAAGGTTATTGGAAGGCTACTACCCTTGATTTTCTGTGTATTAATCTTGGTAATATCCAAAGACGTATCAGCTGAAAAAGAAATTCCACTTTCAATTGAAACTTTCATAATTCTTTGGTCTGATTGATTAAGAGCTGGCCGATATAAGCTATTTCTTACCACCACCATCTTTTTATCAAAATCCATAATGATAAATTGACCACCTAAGCCACTTGCATAAAAAACAACTGAATTAGCATCCTTCTTATTAAATGTTGACCAGAATTGTAAACCATAACTTGTTTTGTATGATCCACTATCCTCAACAAGTTTGACACTCTTTTTGATTTCATCTATGTACGTTTTAGGAACAATTTGTTGTCCATTCCAAATACCATTGTTAACTATTAGCTGACCCAATTTGGCATAGTCTCTGGGCGTGGCATCGAGACAGCAATAAGCGAGGTTACGACCACCTACAGGAATCTTGCTACTATCTCGCCACCAATAGGTTTCTCTAATACCAAGTTTTGAAAATAACTCAGTTTGAGCAAATCTCTCTAAATCTTTTCCCGTAGCCTTTTCAATAATCATTCCCAACAAAAGACTGTCGCAGTTGCTGTAGATAAATTTTCTTACAGCTGTCTCACCGTCTTTATTTTCGACCAGAGGACGATTTAGGCATTTATCGCCTTGGTTTTCCGCAAAGATTATTGCATTATCATCAACTGACATTGCCTCGGGTTCTGAGGGATCACAATAGGCTAGTGCCTGATCTTTTACACAAACCACCTTTAAACCAGAACGCATATTTAATAAATTACGTAGGGTTATTTTGGAGCGACTTTTTTGACTAGAGTTGGCATCATTTTTAGCATCTGGATTATCTTTCCACTCATCTAGATAATCTGAAACCGGGTCATCAATAGATTTTATATATTTTTTCTCTACCGCAATGGCAATTAAGATACTTGTAATGGATTTAGCCATAGACCATGAGGTTGCATGAGTATTCTTATCAGGATGATTAGCTACCAAGCTTACTCCCAAGAGGCTATTAAGCAGTATAATTAAAGAGCTTGTTGTCTTTAACTCATTGTCCGAAAAACCTTTATATTTTTCATAAACGAGCTTATTATCTTTGACCACTATTGCTGCTTGAGTATAGGTGCCATCCGCTAGTGCATAATCAAATGCCTTATCCAAAGCCTCTTCATTAAAGCCCACAGATCTTGGCGTGGCTTCATTCCAAACGCTATTATCAGACTGCTTAGAATCAACAATATTAGATTTTCTACTTTTATCAAGATCAGGAGCCTTGTCACCAAGACAGGCGGTTAGAAAAAAAATGGTACAAAAAAGCGGGAAAAATTTTGAAATGAATCCTTTCATATTAATATCTCTAGGTTAAAAAAACTTCGAACGGAAGTATTTATAACAAAGAGTTTAGGAAAGAATTTAATGTAACAGCGGATAGTTTACTACCCGCTGCTGGAGTTAGACTACAGCGTCATATGACGAATATCGCTCAGTACCTTGACCAAATAGGTCATAAAGCGACCTGCATCACCACCATTAATCACACGGTGATCATAGGATAAGGCTAAAGGTAACATCAGTTTTGGCTGAAAGTCAGAGCCATCCCAGACAGGTTTCATCTGTGATTTTGAGACACCTAGAATACCCACCTCAGGGCTGTTAACAATCGGCGTAAAGCCGTTGCCACCAATAGCGCCTAGACTTGAAATAGTAAAACATCCGCCCTGCATATCGCTGGGCTTTAGTTTTCCTTCACGGGCTAGGGTTGCCATAGTAATAACATCCTCTGAGATCTCCCAAATGCCCTTCTTGTCTGCATCTTTAATTACAGGAACCACCAAACCGCGGGGCGTATCTACAGCCATACCGATATTAATATAATGTTTTTGAACGTAGTTTTCACCGTCACCCGCAAGTGAACGATTGAACTCTGGGTTCGCCGCGAGCGCTGCCGCCGCTGCTTTAATTATGAAAGCAACAGGAGTAACTTTAATGCCTTTCTTTTCACCTTCAAGCTTTAACGACTTGCGGAACACTTCGAGTTCGGTGATATCTGCATCATCAAACTGGGTCACATGAGGAACATTGAGCCAGTTGCGCTGCATATTATCAGCGGTAATCTTCTGAATTTTGCTGAGCTTAACAGTTTCAATCTCGCCAAACTGACTGAAGTCTACAGCGGGGACCTGAGGAATACCTGCACCTGAAGCCGAGGCTGAACCACCATTACCACCGGATTTAAGGGCAGTTTTCACGAAATTATTGACGTCATCTTTTTGGATTCTGCTTCTAGGGCCTGTACCGGCCACTTGACCAAGATCTACACCTAACTCACGAGCCAATAAACGTACAGAGGGACCTGCATAAACATCAGATGAATCATTTGATACTGCTGCTGTTGCTGCGGGCGCTGCAGTGACAGCCGGAGATGGCGCAGGTGCTGGATCAGCGGCCTTTGCCGGCTCAACTTGGGCTGTAGGTGCTGGGGCTTCTACAACTGCCTGAGCAGATGAAGTCACCTCTATCAAAGCTACCTGATCACCCGTCGCTAGTTTGTCGCCTTCTTTAGCGATAAATGCTTTAACAGTACCTGTTAAAGTTGAGGGAACATCCATGGTCGCCTTGTCAGACTCAAGAACAACTAGGGTATCACCCTCTTCGACCTGATCACCCACCGAAACTGAAATCTCGATAAGTTCAACTTTATCATCACTACCAATATCAGGTACTAGTGCAATTTGCTCAGAAGTTTCGGAGACAGCTGCAGCCTGTGGGGCTTCTACTGCCGCCTCAACAGGTACTGGTTCAGCGGGTGCTTCTTCAACAACCTCTTCAACAGTCTTTTCAGCGATGGCCTCTGAGGCTGCAGTTTCAACCTCAGCGATAGCATCACCGACTTTGACAGTATCGCCTTCTGCGACCAAATATTTAACAACTGCGCCATCAAATGGGCTGGGGACATCCATAGAGGCTTTGTCAGACTCTAAAACCACCAAAGATTCTTCTTGCTCAACAGAATCACCCACTGATACACAAAGCTCGATAACTTCTACCGAGTCAGCGCCGCCTAAATCTGGAATTGTTATAATTTCTATTGCCACTTATATAGCCCTTTATAAATAGTCTTTCTATTCGTTAATTACAGGTTCAACAATCACAATTACAAATACAACGGATTGGGTTTCTCTGGATCTATACCCAATGTCTTAATTGCTTTTTCTACTACAGTTGCCTTGATTGTACCCTGGTCGGCCAACGCTTTTAGCGCAGAAACCACCACGAAATTACGATCAACTTCGAAGAAGTGACGCAGTGCCGCACGGCTATCACTACGACCAAAGCCATCAGTGCCAAGCACATAGTATGGCTGATCAATATAGGCACGCATCTGCTCTGAGTACGCTTTCATATAATCTGTAGAAGCAATTACAGGAGCAGTACAGCCGCCTAGTTGCTCAGTGATGTAAGAGGTTTTGGCTTTCTTAGTTGGGTGAAGCATATTCCAACGATCAACGGATTGACCCTCACGAACCAATTCATTCACGCTAGTAAGACTCCAGATATCAGACTGAACATCAAATTGTTCTTTCAGAATCTCTGCCGCTGCAATTACCTCATTCAAGATAGTACCAGCACCCATAAGGGTTACTTTCTTGTCGCCTTTGTCCGCTTCAGCAAACTTATACATACCTTTGACTATGCCTTCTTCCGCACCTTCAGGCATTGCTGGCTGTACGTAGTTTTCGTTCATAGTGGTTAGGTAGTAGAAGCAATTGTCCTGATCTTCAAACATGCGCTTAACGCCGTCTTGAACAATCACTGCTAGCTCATAGCTAAAGGTCGCATCATAACTCTTACAGTTAGGAATTGTGTTAGCCAAAATAAGACTGTGACCATCCTGATGCTGAAGACCTTCACCATTTAGGGTAGTTCGACCCGCAGTGGCACCGATTAAGAAACCACGCGCCTGACTATCACCCGACGCCCATGCAAGGTCACCAATACGCTGGAAACCAAACATTGAGTAGAAAATATAGAACGGGATCATTGGGCAAGAGTTAGTGCTATAAGAGGTAGCAAGCGCTAGCCATGCAGACATTGCACCAGCTTCGTTAATACCCTCTTCAAGAATCACGCCCTTCTTGTCTTCTTTATAATACATAATCTGCTGATGATCATGCGGTACGTATTTCTGGCCTGCAGAGGTATAGATACCAAGCTGGCGGAACATACCTTCCATACCAAAGGTACGGGCTTCATCGGGAACGATTGGAACCACTCGTTTACCAATATTTTTGTCTTTAACCAAAGCAGACAGCACTCTTACAAATGCCATAGTGGTTGAAATTTCACGTTCACCGGAGCTTTCAAGCTGCTTTTTAAAGGCACTTAAGGGCGGTGTAGTCATTGGTTCAAAATCAGCCTTACGTGCTGGTAATGGACCACCTAGCTCTTTACGACGGCCCTTCATGTAAGCAATTTCTGGGCTATCTTCTGCCGGTTTGTAGTAAGGTACAGTCTCTAACTGATCATCTGGAATTGGAATACCGAAACGGTCGCGGAACTTACGCAGGCTGTCCATATCCAACTTTTTAACTGAGTGAGTATCATTAGCTGCTTCACCCGCACCGCCCAAACCGTAACCTTTAACCGTTTGCGCTAGGATGACTGTTGGCTTACCTTTGCTCGCAGAGGCTTCAGCATAGGCTGCATAAACCTTATAAGGGTCATGGCCACCACGATTAAGCGCCATAATCTGCTCATCGGTCATATCTTTAACCAGTTCAAGCAACTCTGGGTATTTGCCAAAGAAATGCTCACGGGTATAGGCTCCACCGTTGTATTTATAGTTCTGTAGTTCACCATCACATACTTCATTCATACGCTTAATAAGTAAACCAGACTTATCTTTTTCAAGTAGTTGATCCCAATGACGGCCCCAAACTACTTTAATGACATTCCAGCCAGCACCACGGAAAACACCTTCAAGTTCTTGCATGATTTTACCGTTACCACGCACAGGGCCATCTAGACGCTGCAGGTTACAGTTAATAACAAAAACAAGATTCTCGAGTTCTTCACGTCCTGCTAGGGAGATTGCACCTAAACTTTCTGGCTCATCACACTCACCATCACCAAGGAATGCCCAAACCTTACGATCGCCACGAGCTACAAGCTCTCTAGCAGAAAGGTAACGCATAACATGCGCCTGATAGATTGCTTGAATGGGACCAAGACCCATAGATACCGTTGGGAACTGCCAATAGTCAGGCATTAACCAGGGGTGCGGATAAGATGAAAGACCTTTTCCATCTACTTCACGACGGAAGCTATCAAGCTGATCTTCTGAAAGCCTTCCCTCAAGGAAAGATCGCGCATACATACCAGGAGCACTGTGTCCTTGGAAGAATACTAGATCACCGAGATTTTCACCCTCAGAGCCTCTAAAGAAATAGTTGAACCCAATATCATATAGCGTTGCTGCTGATGAGAAGCTAGCGATGTGACCACCAATACCTTCGCTCTGCTTGTTAGCACGCATAACCATTGCAAGGGCATTCCAACGAATCAAAGACCGAACACGACGCTCCATAAACAGATCGCCAGGCATAACTTTTTCTTTGTTAGCTGGAATTGTATTGCAGTAAGGTGTAGTAATTGACTGCGGTAAGCCAACACCGGTGTTTGTAGCGCGGGCTTGGAGTTGACTTAAAATATAGGAAGCTCTTTCGCTACCCTGGGCTCGACAGATAGAGTCAAACGCCTCTAACCATTCTTGGGTTTCTGTTGGATCTAAATCCTGAGACATGCGGCACCAATCAATGTTAATGAATCAATATTTATAGAGCCCATGGCTGAAACAACCTCTTGCCTCGATAAAGAGACGCTTGGACCCTGTAATGAAGGCGCACATAATAATGTAGCGAGGCTACAAAATCAATGAAATTGAATAGTTTGAGTAATCATTTTTAAATAAGTAATTAGATTATATAAATACCATAAAGCATTGATAAATATATTTATTATAAAAAATAATTTAAAGTTAGTTTAACTACAAAATTGCTTTTTTAACGACTAATATGAAAACTTATAGTACTCATTTAGTGGATCATTAAAACCTACACCCTGTTTAGGGGCATTGTTTTCAGTGGTGCGCACCCATATTTGACGTTGAGAATTAAGTATTAAACGACTATAGGCACCCCTTATATCTTCAATTTTTACAGCGTTAATGGACTGCGCCAAACGCTCTCTAAAATCAAAATCATAGTAACCAAGGCTTATTGCCTTAACCGATCTAGCCGTCAATTCATTAAGATTTTTAGGGTCATCTTCCAAGTTAACCAGCAACGCTGTTTTGTGCACCAATAAGCCCTCTTCGGTTAAATCCTGAATAGACTTGTCAAAATGTTGACTAAAACGCTCAAACTCCGATTTTAGCTCATTTTCTGAGGCCACAGGCGACTGAACTATAAACGATAGGCCGGGAACCCGATTGATGTGCATAGGGAATGCCGCAACCACGTAACCTAGCTGTTTCTCCGTTCTTAATTCATTATAAAAATCCGAGGATATAATATTAGCCAACAGGCTAATTAGGGCGCGCTCTTCAAGACTATCCGAATCCCCCTGAATATAGCGCAATAAAACCGCATCGTTGTGCTCAACAAAAACATCCCTTACCCTTTCACCCTCAGGAAGCCTTACCACCGAGCGCGTTGAGGCTAAGTCCTTTAAATTAAAATCCTCTAACAGGCTAGCAATCTGCATAGCATTCTGAGCACTATGATTTCCCGCCACCAAAACCTCCACCTTATTTTCGCTTAACAAGCGCCTAACAAATAACTCCACATCAGCAACTGAAATGGGCTTTATCACAGCTATTTGTTGTTCTGAGACATAGCTACCAACAATATCTGCGTTAAGATGCGCCATTATCTGCCGGAATGGATACTCGCGCTTTGCATTTTGCTTATCTCGAATAAGTTGCTGCTTAACCAGCATCAACTGATTACCATCAATCGAACTTTTGCTAAAGGTGGATAAAACGGTCTTGAGTAAATCAAGCTGCTTATCTGAATATCCATCTATAACAATGGATACACCCTCTCTAGTTGGCGAGATATTGAAGGCAAGCCCCGCCATGTAAGCTGGATACAAGGATTGTCGAAGCTGGTCTTGAATATAGGCTGCGTAAAGCTCCGCAAGGGAATATCCGGCAAGGCCTTTCGCTGCCTCAGACTCCAATGAAATTATGATTTTCCCTTTAGGAGCGCCAAATTCGGTAGACTTTTGATGCCAAACCCTAAGCCCACCAGCATCAGTCACCAAAACCGGCTTTTGATCTTTCTCCTCAGTGATTAAACCTAGGTTTGATGGTATGTAGGGGTTTTTACCCACTAAACTCAGATTAAAGTCAGAATCGGTCGCTTTAAGCACTTCGATTGCATCTTTATTCATGGTTTCAACGGAGAAAGGTGTCTGATAAAACACTGACAACTCCGTAGTATCAATCTCAGGCGCAATAACCATTAACAGCATATTTTCAATACTCAGCTGATCCATCAAATCCGAAATTAGCTGCTTATCAAACTCACCACGTTGATAAGGGGCACGCAATAGGTTGTTATCGCTATATTTATGCATGTTTGAGGCTAACTTAGTCACATAGTCTGCTGGCTTGATCTTCTCAGCATAGCGAAAGCCCATATCACTCATCACCGCTAATTCAGTCTGCCGCCAAGACTCGATACCCTCTTGCTGGATTAGCTCTAACCAAGCAAAGAGCTCTACCAAAATCTGCTCATGATGCTGATAACCCTCTGGAGTTAGTCCAATATCGATAGAAAATAATGTTGCACCTCTGTCGGATAGCGTGGGGCCCGCAGAGAGACTTTCTGCCCAACCCTTTTCTTTAAGCGCCTGCAGTAAACTACCCTGCCCCTCATAGCCAATCATTTCTCCTAAATACATTGCTGGCTTAACTTTCCAGTTTCTATATTGCTGAGGTAATTCAAACAGCAAACTCAGCTCTCGCAGCTCTTTAAGTGGTATTACACGCGCTTTTAGCGGCAATCTACTAGCCTCGACCAAAGGCACATTGTTGGGCTCTATGACTCTGTTATTATTTGCAACGGGCCGAAATTGATTCTCCACCATTGTCTGTAATTTATCGATGGATTCATTTCCCAGTACCACCAGAGTCATTAGATTGGCTGAATAATAATGGTTATACATCTTGATAAGCTGATCGCGAAGCAGACCATTTTCCCCATCAACTAGGGTCTGATTATTGCCTACCGTAAATTTCGATAAGGGATGCTGCGGATTAACGATCTCACGCAACACATCCCACTGACGACGACTATCACTCTTTAATTTAAGCTGATACTCAGACTCCACTGCATTGCGTTCGCGGTTAACGTAGTTAGCATCAAAAGTGGGCTCAAAAAAGAATGGCGCAAATCGATCAAGGGCATCTTCTAGATAGTCGGCATCAATACTAAAAAAATAATTAGTATGCTCGAGAGAGGTACTGGCATTATGGGAGCCACCATGCTCACTGATATATGTTTGATACTCCCCTGCCAAAGGGTAGCGCTGGGTACCAAGAAATAACATGTGCTCAAGAAAATGCGCTAGGCCCTCTGTATGTTTAGGATTTTGATAACTTCCCATGTACAGATCGAGAGCCACAGCGGCTTTGTCCGCATCAGGATCAGAGATAAGCAAAACATCTAATTGATTTTCGAGGGTCAAGCGACGATAAGAGCGCTGATCATTTTCACTTTTTATTAAGCTGACGCCAATCTTAGAACCAGAAGAATAACGATTATCGAGAACACCGCATGAAGTGATAAATATGACGGCGATGATTAGCCTAAACAGCCTATGCTTTCCTAAAATAACAGCCATAGCAAGCTGACGAAAAATCACAACAATCCCTGTCATAGCAGATTACTCAGCGGTCAACTCAGCCCTGGGCCATGCGTTGTAAATGGCCTTAACTAATGTGGCTAAGGGGATTGCAAAAAATAGCCCCCAAAAACCCCATATACCACCAAATATAAGCACCGCAACTACGATTGCCACTGGGTGTAAGTTAACTACCTCAGAAAACAAAAGGGGTACCAATACATTGCCATCAACTATTTGGATAACGGCGTATAGGCCAACAAGCCATGCAAATTCATTTGAGATACCCCACTGCAAATAGCCAACTAGCAGCACTGGAATAGTTACTAATGTGGCACCAATGTAGGGAATTAAAACTGAAAGGCCAACCAATAGAGCCAGCAAAGTAGCATATTTGAGATCAAGGCATAAAAAGGCAATGAATGAAACCGAGCCAACAATTAATATTTCAATGGCTTTGCCACGAATATAGTTGGCAAATTGAACATCCATTTCATCCCAAATAGTGGTCATAACCTGACGCTCTTTTGGCAACATATTGGAAATATAATTGAGCAGAATATCCTTATCCTTGAGCATAAAGAATACCAGTAAGGGTACCAGAAATAGATAAATTAATATGATCAGTATGCTTGGGAAGCTGCTGATTGAGAGGCTTAACAACTGCTCTGCTAAGTTTGCTAGCTCCTCTGACATTCGGGTAATTAATATTTGAACCTGCTCTGGACTAATATAGGCAGCAGTTTTCTCTGGCAAGGTACTAAACAATTCTTTTAACTGATAGACCATATTGGGAAGTTCTTTTAACAGCAGCGTTGTCTGTCTTCCTACGATGGGTACAAGTACAATTAACGCAGAGATAAAAGCCACTAAAAACAGCAAGTAGGTAGTAAGCACTGCAGGAATTTTAGCCAAGCCATATTTTTGCAGGCTATTAACCACACCCTGAAGTAAAAAGGTGAATATCATCGCGGCAATTACTGGCCCTAATACATCTCCTAGGGTAGCTACAACTACTACAGAAACAACAAGAAAGATGCTTAGAAGGACAGCCTCTTCAGTGCTAAAGTACTGAGCTAACCACCTTTGTAAAACTCTCTTCATAACAACTCCGCAATTAAATATCAAACATGAGTGTAAATATGGCATATTATATTCAGATAATACAGAGATGAGGCATGAAACCAATCTGTTTTTTTTATGTCCAATTATGCCCAATCCTTAGAGCTTGAAATAAATAGCGAAAACTATGCATAAATACCGTGAAAAAATAAGGCTCTTTTTAGGATACAAATCATGTAAAAAAGCCTCTCTAACAGCTAGTATTTTATTGCTAACGGTGTTTTCATCTAGTAACCATTCTGCGGATATAAAACTGCCCCTGCTGGGGGATAGTAGCTCTGGTATAGTGTCAAAACAGCAAGAATATAAACTTGGCAAGTCATGGCTTCAGGCTTTCAGACGCCATGTTGAACTTCACGACGACCCGATTCTACAGTCGTATCTCGAACAGCTTAGCTATGACCTAGTGGCTCACAGTGATTTAGAAGATACCAGACTCACTGTGGTGGTGGTAAATAACCCTACCATTAACGCGTTTGCGGTACCTGGGGGGGTTATTGGTATACATACGGGCATCTTCACCTATGCCGACAACGAAGATCAACTGAGCTCGATCATAGCCCATGAAATTGCCCACCTAAGCCAACGCCATTTTGCTCGGTCAATGGAAGCGCAACGAAGTGCGTCGGCTATTTCATTAGCGGGCTTGCTGGCAACTATCATAGTTAGCTCTCAAGCCGACACAGATGCCGCTATCGCTACTCTTACCACAGCACAGGCACTTTCAGCAGATCAGCAACTTCGCTACAGCCGAAACAATGAGCAAGAAGCGGACAGATTGGGCGTTAGGATCATGACTAGAGCCGGAAAAGACCCTGGGGCCTCAGCGGATATGCTGAATAACATGTTAGCCTTGAGTCGTTATAAAGGGAATAGACCGCCTGAATTTTTACTAACTCATCCAGTGACTGAAAGGCGGGTTGCAGATACACGAGCCAGAACAATCAGTGCAGCAACACGGCATTATCCTGAAAACTCTAATTATTATCTTATGCAAGCAAGAGCAGCGGTACTTGTCCATGATGACGCAAAATTCTCCGTAAAATATTTCCAACAGAAAATTGATAGCAATAGTCTACAAACAAAAGCAGCAAAGTACGGTCTTGCACTAGCCTACTCAAACTTAGGTGACCATAAACAGGCGCGTAAAATACTCGCATCCCTTCTCAGCAAGGATCCAATGAATAGCCTGTTAACCTATACTGATATAGAAAATGATATTGCCGCTCAGGAATACAATATAGCTTTATCGAAACTTGAATATCAGCTAAAACTCAATGGTAAGAACTACCCCTTACAAGCACTATTGGCCGAAACTCTATGGCAAAACAATCAGTATAGTGCGTCAGCAAAGGTGTTAACTCAGTTGAGCAATCAGCGCAAAGAGGATCCGGCAATTTGGTATAAATTAGCCGAGGTGAGAGGTTTAGCAGGCGATATATCCGGCGTTCACAGAGCGCGAGCAGAATATTTTATTCTTGTTGGTGCCTTTGAAAGGGCAAAACAACAACTAAATCTAGCAGCAAAGCTATTAGCCTATGACTTTAAGCAGGCTTCCATAATAAAACAGCGGCTTATTGAGGTCGAGCAGATGGAAAAAAACCTGAGAAGACTCTAGCTGCTTGCCTTAAATGACATCATGCGGTCAAGGGCCGTGGTTGCGAGCTTGGCAACATCAGCATCCACATGAATCTCTCCACTGCCGCCCTGCAGACAGGACAATAAATTCTGAAGACTATTCATTCCCATCCAAGGGCAGTTTGCACAACTTCTACAAGTTGCCCCACTACCACCGGTGGGTGCAATAATTAACTCTTTCTCAGGAACAGCCTGCTGCATCTTGTAAAAAATACCCTGATCAGTGGCAACAATAAGCTGCTTATTGGACAGATTTTTAGCTGCGGCGATTAACTGTGATGTAGAACCCACAACATCAGCAACCTCAACTACAGACTGAGGGGACTCTGGATGAACTAGGACAGCCGACTCAGGATAGACCTTTTGCAGGTCGGTAATCCCTTTAGCCTTAAATTCTTCATGCACAATACAGCTACCGTCCCACATCAATACGTCAGCACCGGTTTGTTTTTGCACATAGCTACCCAGATACTTGTCTGGAGCCCAGAGAACTTTTTGGCCTAAAGAGTCGAGATGATCGACTACATCAACCGCAATACTTGATGTCACAACCCAGTCTGCTCTCGCCTTCACCTGAGCAGAAGTATTAGCATAAACCACAACCGTTCGATCAGGATGCTGATCACAGAAAGCATTAAATTCTTCTGCCGGACAGCCTACATCCAAGGAACAGGTAGCCTCGAGGGTTGGCATTAATACCGTTTTATTGGGCGTGAGGATCTTCGCCGTCTCACCCATAAATTTCACACCAACCACAATTAAAGTCTCAGCATCATGGCGACTACCGAAACGGGCCATTTCTAAAGAATCAGCAACTACCCCGCCGGTTTCTTCCGCTAGGGCCTGTATCAGTGGATCAGTATAATAATGAGCAACAATAACCGCATTCTTATCAATCAGAAGCTGCTTAATTTGCTGGCGCACAATGTCCTGCTGATCGGCGCTTAAGGGCTCATCAACAGAGACCTTCTCAAGATATTCTTTTACCTTAAGGCTTAGATCATTATTTGCTTGTACAGAGAGGTCTTGTTGCATTGAAATAGATCTTAGTGAGAGGAAACCCAGTAAACAACAGCTGCAAGAACAATTACAACAACCGCAATAGCTGCAATTGCGTCTGCTTTTGAATCGCCAGATGATTGATTATTTGTGTCAGTCATTTCATTACCTTAAAAAATTATTTGCTTAAAAATGGGCAGATTTGAATTGTGGCGCATTTTAGCAAGCATTTGCAGAACTGTCTCGACAAAACATAAGCCAATGGCAAATATTAGCTTATTCCTTTTATTTTGCATCTAATAAACAAATATTAATTTCAAAGCATAGCCTCAAACTGTATCATACAACACCTTTATTACTGACGAAGTCACACATAGCCTCGATGTATAGATACGATAATTACGACCAAAAAATTGTTGATGAACGCGTAGCGCAATTTAGAGACCAAACTGAACGCTATTTGGCGGGTAAAATAGCAGAGGAAGAGTTTCTCCCACTGCGCCTACAAAATGGCCTTTATGTTCAGCGTTTGGCGCCTATGCTCAGAATAGCTGTACCCTATGGTATGCTCTCAAGCAATCAAGTCAGAAAGCTTGCGCACATTGCTCGGGTTTATGACAAAGGTTACGTTCACTTTACGACCCGTCAGAATGTTCAGCTTAACTGGCCGGCACTGGAAGATGTCCCAGATATATTAGCCGAGCTTGCAAGCGTTGAAATGCATGCTATTCAAACCAGTGGTAACTGTATTCGCAATACCACAACCGATCAATTTGCCGGTGTTGCGGTTGATGAAATAGAAGATCCACGCCCCTGGTGTGAAATAATTCGACAATGGTCAACTCTACATCCAGAATTCGCCTTTTTGCCACGCAAGTTTAAAATTGCGGTCTGTGGCTCAGAAGAAGATCGAGCTGCCTTCTTACTGCATGATATTGGCCTTCAGCTGGTGAAAAACGAACAGGGTGAGCTGGGCTTTGAAGTCTTTGTAGGCGGTGGGTTAGGCAGAACTCCTATCATTGGCTCGTCTATTCGCAAGTTCCTCCCCAAACAGCACCTTCTATCCTATCTAGATGCCATTCTCAGAGTTTATAACCGTTACGGCAACAGAGATAACAAATACAAGGCGCGCATTAAGATACTCGTTAAAGCTTGGACACCTGAAGTATTCGCCAAAAGAGTCGAAGAAGAATGGGCAAATATTAAAGATGGTCCCTCTACCCTTACTGATGCCGAATTAGCTCGTGTAACTGGCTTCTTCTCAGCACCAGATTATCAGGATATTGACTCAACTATCGCCGACCAGTCACTGGCTGCGAAGGCTGCAGAAAGCAATGCCTTTAATCGTTGGCTAGAGCGCAACACAGAACTGCAGAAACAATCGGGTTATCGATCAGTAACACTATCATTAAAGCCAGCCGGTGTTGCCCCTGGGGATGTAACAGATACCCAGCTAGAAACGATTGCTGATCTCGCTGATCAGTACGCCTTTGGTGAGTTACGTGCGACTCACAACCAAAACGTAGTACTAACTGATGTTTTGTATTCTGATCTTTTTGAACTTTGGCAAACAGCCAAACAGTCTGGTCTTGCAACACCTACCATTGGTACTATCAATGATATGATCTGCTGCCCGGGTGGCGACTATTGCTCGCTGGCAAATGCTAAATCAATTCCCGTCGCTGAGGATATACAACGCAAGTTTTCTGATCTCGACTATGTCTACGATCTAGGCGATCTAGAACTCAATATTTCAGGCTGTATGAATGCCTGCGGCCATCACCATATTGGGCATATTGGAATCTTAGGCGTGGATAAAAAAGGTAAAGAATGGTACCAAATTCAATTGGGTGGCAGTGCCAATAAAAGCGCATCTCTGGGCAAGGTTCTTGGTCCTTCATTATCTCGTGAAGAGATTACCGATGGCATTGAAAAACTGCTTGATGTCTATGTAGAAAATCGAATTGCTGATGAAAGCTTTCTTAATACTTACCAAAGAATTGGTATAGATAAGTTCAAGGAGAGAGTTTATGCCTCAAATTCTTAAAGATACTCAGGTTGTTTCTGATAACTGGATACTTCTTGATGAAAATGCAGAAAGCATTCCCGCTGGAAATATATTGCTGTCTTATCAACAGTGGCAAAATTTCGCTGACCACCTCAGCAACCACAGTGGTCGCATCGGCATTTGGCTAGAAGGTCACGCAGAAATTGAGCAGATAATCGAACCCCTTCTCAATCTCCCTCTAATTGCCATTAATTTCCCGAAGTTTGCTGACGGACGGGGTTTTTCCACGGCAAGACTAATTAAAGAAAGGTACAACTACTCTGGCGAACTTCGTGCCATTGGTGGTTTTATTCGCGATCAGTTATATTTACTTAATCGTTGTGGGTTTAATGCTTTCCAATTTTCTGATGAGAATGAATTATCCGATGCCGCTGAATCGCTAAAAGACTTCTCAGAAAATTATCAGGTCAGTGTCGACCAAGAAAACCCCTTATTTAGAAGACGGTAGAATAACTAAGCAACCAACCTTACAGGTCAGAGAATGGATCAACATGTTGTATTTATCTTTTTTCTTATCTTTACTGGTGGCGCGCTAGTCGCATCACTGGCTTTATTTGGCCGCCAACCCCTTTTAGTCGCCTATATTAGTCTTGGTGCCCTACTAGGTCCCCACGGGCTTGGGTGGGTCACTGATCTTGAGCTAATTGCGCAAATCTCATCTATTGGCATTGTTTTTTTACTTTTTTTACTTGGCCTAGATATGCAGCCGCAGGCTTTACTGCGTGTTTTGAAACAGGTCGCTCATATCACATTAATTAGCTCGCTATTGTTTGCCGCAACGGGCTATGGGATAGCCTACTTGTTCGGCTTCAGCCTAATTGAATGTGCAATTATTGGTGCCGCTATGATGTTTTCTAGCACCATTATCGGTATCAAATTACTCCCCACTACGGCACTGCATCACAAGCATTCTGGCGAATTAATGATTGGCATGCTGTTAATGCAGGATTTTATCGCAATCTTTGTACTGCTTGTTTTGCTCTCAGCAAGCTCTGGTGAGAATAGCATTACTAGCCTAGGCATCAGTATTGTCGCACTACCCGCGCTGATAGCGCTTTCCATGTTTCTGGTGCGCCATTTACTTCAGCCGCTCTTTACGCGCTTTGATCGCATAGGTGAATATATATTTTTATTAACCATTGGTTGGTGCCTGGGTATTGCTGAACTGGCAGAAGTGATTGGTCTGTCTAAAGAAATTGGTGCCTTTATTGCCGGAATCTCACTGGCAACCAGTCCTATCGCTCAGTACATCGCTCTGAATCTTAAACCCTTGCGTGATTTTTTTCTGATCTTGTTTTTCTTCTCACTTGGCGGCGGCTTTGATCTCAGCCTGCTGGCAACTATTGCAGTTCCAGCGATTATATTAGCCATTGCTATGCTTTCGCTTAAACCGATAATCTATCGTTATCTACTGAGCTCACAGAGCGAAAATAACAGCCTTTCTTGGGATCTTGGCTTTAGATTAGGGCAGAACAGTGAATTCTCTTTACTTATTGCCTATATGGCGTTTAGCACGTCCTTGATTGGCAATGATGCCTCGCACCTGATTCAGGCCACGGCAATTATCACTTTCTTAGTTTCAAGCTATATCGTAGTGTTTAATTTCCCAAGCCCTATCGCGGTTAGCGACAAACTCCGTAGAGACTAATGGCTTACTTATAAAGCTGGGATGTATCGGTTAATCGGTTCCACCATCTGACTAATAGACGATCAGCGCTCTCTTCGGCGGCTAGGCCCATTCGTTGTGGGAATTTCTTTTTCTGAACATAATTAATCTCAAACAGCTTCGAACTGTCAGCCTGCTGAGTAAGATATTCGTCACTGGTCATTAGGTCATCGACCAAAGAATGCTCTAGTGCACGACTGCCAAACCAAATCTCACCTGTCGCCACCTTATCTATATCAACATTGGGTCGGCGCTCATTGATGTAGACTTAAACAGA
>Ga0206127_1000587_pt1 | contig 43717 bp, 39 predicted proteins | sample Helgoland_Spring_6_FD_148646 | JGI IMG/M metagenome (GOLD analysis project Ga0206127, IMG submission 148646) | Pelagic subsurface seawater microbial communities from Kabeltonne, Helgoland, North Sea - Helgoland_Spring_Bloom_20160419_1 | ecosystem: Environmental > Aquatic > Marine > Epipelagic ...
TGCGGTACATTTCAGTCAATGTTGCTTGAACCCGTGCATCAATGGTCGCGGCACCGCGCCCACCAACACCATTGCCACAAGCTGCTACAGCTGTGGTTGTTGCCAAAGCGCCAAGCGCGAATGCGCGGCGCGAGAAATTTGTATTGGTCATGTTAACCGCCTGTAATTTTTGATACTGCTCGCCGGATTTTCCGGTCTTGATGGCAGACATACGCCTATTGTGGTGCTTTGTCACGTCACAAGGACGTTTTGGGCAACTTACCGCTTTGCGGCCAAAAGCCGTGCGGCTGCAGGTGCAAAATAGGTCAGGATTCCGTTGCAGCCTGCGCGTTTGAAAGCCATCAAGCTTTCCATCATCACGCGCTCTTCATCAATCCAGCCATTTTGGGCCGCTGCTTTGATCATGCTGTACTCGCCGCTCACCTGATAGGCATAGGTGGGTGCACCAAATGTTTCTTTGACACGGTGACATATATCTAAGTAAGGCAAACCGGGTTTCACCATGACCATATCCGCCCCTTCTGATAGATCACGCTCAATGAGGCGCAGTGCCTCACCTGAATTGGCGGGATCCATTTGATAGGTTTTTTTGTCCCCAACCAATGCACCAGATGCACCAACGGCGTCGCGGAAAGGGCCATAGAATGCTGACGCGTATTTGGCAGAGTAGCTGAGGATCATCACGTTTTGATGCCCTGCATCTTCAAGTGCAGAACGCATTGCGGCAATGCGTCCGTCCATCATATCAGAAGGACCAATGATATCGGCACCTGCTTCGGCTTGGGCGAGTGTCATCTTAACAAGCGCTTCAACTGTGCGATCGTTGACGATCTCGCCATTCTCTACAAATCCATCATGTCCATTGATGTTGTATGTGTCCAGGGCCACGTCAGTCATGATTGCAATTTCAGGAACTGCAGCCTTGATCGCGCGAATTGCGCGGTTGGCGTGGTTTTCAGGGTCCCAAGCGCCTGCGCAATCTTCTGTGCGTTCCTCAATCCCTGTGTAGGGGAAAATACAGATGGCTGGGATGCCAAGATCGGCTGCTTCGCGTGAGGCTTCAACAACTTTATCAACAGAACGGCGGAAAACGCCGGGCATTGAGGGGATCGGTTCTTCGATACCTTCACCGCTGCGCACAAAAACGGGCCAAATAAAGTCATCAACGCTAAGGTCATTCTGACGTGTCAGGGCACGAATTGCCGATGATTGGCGGGTGCGACGCAAGCGGGTCGCAGGGAATTGGCTGATTGTTGGGCGCATTGTGGGTCACCTTTTCGATACATTGCTTTGCTGACACGGTTTTTTGCACCCTGCAAGGGTAGGAATTGTCGCAAAGCACGGGTAGAACACGGTTGATACCCTAATGATGGGGCAGAAACAAAAGGCTGCAGCGTTGAACCTTACGCAAACTCTGTTTGAAATCATCGATATGCGCTCTTTCTCGAACCTTTGGTTCTGGATCGGATTGGCTATCGTGTGGTCCTCTGCCAGTCACTGGGTTTTGGGTGTTCCAAACGATATAATCCAAAGGGCGCGACGCTACGGAGCTGAGGCGGAATCAGATCTAGAAGATCTGGTGCGGATCAATTGTAACCGATTGATTTACGTCAGCAATATCTCAGGGCTTTGGCTGTTGGGTTTTGTTTGTTTCATTCTTACCGGCCTTGGAATTATGGGTTTCTATTATTGGGTAGAGTTTGCCCAAGCCGTCTTTTTGTTGGCATTTCCTATGACATTGGTTGGTATGTTGAATGTCTCAACAGCGCGGCTTTACCAGATGGAACAAAGCACGGGTGACGCGCTTTATAAGCTTTTGAACCGTCATCGGATGTTCACCCAATTCATTGGGATGATTGCAATCTTCGTGACAGCGCTGTGGGGCATGTTCTGGAATATGCGGGATTTAATTTTGCTGCAATAACCACCGTCATTGACAGCGGGGCTGTTCGACATAGGTCCCTACACGAAGATAGATTCAAGGCCGCGCAATGAGCACCAAATCAAAAATTACCATATCCGGCGCGCCAGAGGGCTTTGATGCTGAACTGATCTTGCAAGAGTTAGATAAGAGTGGTCAGCCAGTCTGCCACGTTGCGCGTGATGACAAGCGTATGGTGGCAATGCAGGATGCTTTGCGGTTTTTTTCACCAGACCTTCCTGTCATCGTCTTTCCGGGTTGGGATTGCCTGCCTTATGATCGTGTGTCGCCGAACGCCGATATTTCTGCGCAGCGGATGGCAACGTTGGCGGCACTTGTACATGGGATGCCGGAACGCTTTGTTTTACTTACAACATTGAACGCTGCGACCCAGCGCGTTCCGGCGCGTGCTTTGCTGAAAGAGGCCGCGTTTTCTGCGACTGTTGGCAGTCGTGTTGACGAAAAAGGGCTGCGCAACTTCTTGGTCCGCATGGGATTTGTCCAAAGTCCAACAGTTATGGAGCCGGGGGATTATGCAGTGCGTGGCGGTATCATTGATATTTACCCACCAGGAGATTTGGGACCGATCCGTTTGGACCTGTTCGGGGATGTTTTAGACGGTGCACGTCGTTTTGATCCGGCCACGCAACGAACAACTGAAAAACTGGATGTAATAGAATTAGCACCTGTGTCCGAGGTCATCTTGGACGAGCCTGCTGTAACGCGGTTTCGCCAGAATTACCGCCTAGAGTTTGGTGCCGCTGGTACGGATGATCCGCTGTATGAAGCGATCAGCGCAGGGCGCAAACATCAGGGCGCAGAGCATTGGTTACCTCTATTTCATACCGAACTTGAAACGCTGTTTGATTTCCTGCCAAAAGCTACGATTACGCTTGATGACCAGATGACGGGCGCGCGTTTAGCCCGCTGGGAGGGGATCGAAGATCAATACGAAACGCGAAAACTTGCGATGGATAATCGCTCAAAGAATGACAGCGTTTACAAACCTTGTAAGCCACATGGCCTATATATGGATGACGCCGCTTGGATCACAACTGTCGCAGAGCGCCGTGTGATCCAATTCGCCGCCTTGTCTCAGGCGACGGGTCCAAATGTCACTGATGCTGGTGGACGAATTGGGCGTAATTTTGCACCAGAGCGTCAGCAGGAAAGTATAAGCCTTTTCGGTTCCTTAGCGTCACACCTTAAAAATAAACTACAAGGCAATCCTGTTGTGATTGCGAGCTACTCAGAAGGCGCGCGGGAACGCTTGACTGGATTAATCGAAGAAGAAGGCTTGTCCGAAGTTCTGCCTATTAGCAATGCCTCGCGCATCGGTAAGCGTGGTTTGCATTTGGTGGTATGGGCGTTGGAGCACGGGTTTGAAACGCCTAATCTGACAGTGATTTCTGAACAGGATGTTTTGGGCGATCGGCTGATCCGCTCCACTAAGAAACGAAAGCGTGCGGCGAATTTCTTGACCGAAACGCAGTCGCTGAGCCCCGGTGATTTGATCGTTCACGTAGATCACGGGATTGGCCGTTATCAAGGCATGGAAGTTGTCACTGCTGCTGGCGCGGCACATGAATGCCTTCTGCTTGAGTATGCTGAGCAAACCAAGCTGTATATGCCAGTCGAGAATATCGAATTACTATCCAAATATGGCCATGACGAAGGGTTCTTGGACCGGTTAGGTGGTGGTGCGTGGCAGGCTAAAAAATCACGTCTTAAAGAACGCATTCGCGAGATGGCTGAAAAGCTTATTCGTGTTGCGGCAGAGCGTGCATTGCGCCGTGCGCCAGTCATGGATCCGCCAGAAGGCATGTGGGACGCCTTTAGCGCACGGTTCCCATATTCTGAAACGGATGACCAGCTAAACGCGATTGGCGATGTTGTTGATGATTTAACCAGCGGTTCGCCTATGGATCGACTGGTCTGTGGTGATGTTGGATTTGGCAAAACCGAGGTTGCGATGCGTGCCGCATTTGTTGCGGCTATGTCAGGTGCACAGGTGGCGATTGTGGCACCGACGACCTTGCTTGCCCGCCAACACTATAAATCCTTTGCTGAACGCTTCCGCGGCTTTCCGATCGAAGTACGTCAGCTTAGTCGCTTTGTGTCCAAGAAAGATGCGGATGCGACGCGGGACGGTATGTCACGTGGGACGATTGATATCGTGATTGGCACCCATGCTTTGCTGGCTAAGAACATACGTTTCAAGAACCTTGGCTTGTTGGTCATTGACGAAGAACAGCACTTTGGCGTGACCCATAAAGAACGTCTTAAGCAAATGCGTTCTGACATTCACGTCCTGACACTGACGGCCACGCCAATTCCACGGACTTTGCAATTGTCTCTAACTGGTGTTCGTGATCTGTCGATCATTGGCACACCACCTGTGGATCGTTTGGCTATCCGAACGTATGTCAGTGAATTTGACAAAATCACGATCCGCGAGGGATTGCTGCGCGAACATTATCGCGGCGGACAGTCCTTCTACGTGGTTCCACGTATCTCTGACATTGGAGAGATCGAGGACTTCTTGAAAGAACACGTTCCAGAGGTGTCTTATATAGTTGCCAACGGACAGATGGCTGCAGGTGAGTTGGACGACCGTATGAACGCGTTTTATGACGGTAAATACGATGTTCTGCTGGCGACTACGATTGTTGAATCTGGCCTCGATATCCCAACGGCCAATACGATGATTGTGCACCGTGCTGATATGTTCGGTCTTGCGCAACTTTATCAAATTCGTGGTCGTGTGGGGCGCTCCAAGACACGTGCATATGCCTATCTGACAACCAAACCGCGGGCTAAGCTGACGGCTATGGCTGAGAAACGTCTACGTGTGTTGGGCTCACTTGATACTTTGGGCGCGGGCTTTACACTGGCGTCTCAAGATCTTGATATTCGCGGGGCAGGGAACCTTCTGGGTGAGGAACAATCTGGGCAGATGCGTGATGTTGGGTTTGAGTTGTATCAATCCATGCTCGAAGAGGCGATTGCCAAAATTAAGTCGGGCCAGTTGGAAGGTCTTTCAGATGATGATGATCAGTGGGCACCACAGATCAAGCTGGGCGTGCCAGTCCTGATCCCAGAGACTTATGTGCCTGATTTGGATGTTCGATTGGGTCTGTATCGCCGCCTCAGTGGGCTGAGTACAAAGGTTGAGTTGGAAGGCTTTGCTGCCGAGTTGATCGATAGATTTGGCACATTGCCGCGCGAAGTGAACACATTGATGCTGATCGTTCGGATCAAAGCCATGTGCAAAAAAGCGGGTATCTCCAAATTGGATGGTGGACCAAAAGGTGTCACGATTCAGTTCCACAATGACAAATTCGCCTCTCCGGCTGGCTTGGTTGATTTCCTTGGGGACGAGGGTGGTGCAGCGAAGCTGAAAGATAACAAGATCGTTGTTTTGCGAGACTGGAAGAAGGACGGGGACAAGATAAAAGGCGCGTTTTCTATCGCGCGTGATTTGGCTGAACGTGTCGTCGCAGAAAAGAAGCGTAAGAAAACTTAGTCTTCAGTGAGGTGACCGTTTACCCGGCGCATCAAAAACATTGCGCACAGGCCAAACCCTAAGACCGTTATGATCAGCGGCGCAGGGGTGTCGCTGAGAAACAAACTCACAGGGGATGCGATCAGCGCGCCCCCAAGGGTCGAAATCGACCCAATTACCGATGCCGCAATGCCTGCAATATGGCCCATTGGTTCCATCGAAATTGCGTTGAGGTTGCCCATTGTGAGGCCCGCCTGTGAAAACAGACAAAACTGCCAAAAGACAAATAAGGGAAAACTGATTGCTGGAAACAGAAACAACGCAATCAAAACAATGGCACCAATTATGACTTGGATGACCAAGGTCCGTGTGACCACTTTGTACATGCCAAATCGAGTCACGATATAGGCATTTAGGAGGCTGGAAGCCCCTGAAAACAACGCCACGGCTCCAAACCAGAATGGAAATGTTTCCGCGCGATCATAGATCTGGTCATAGATTGGTTGGATCAAAATGAGGGTCGAAAACAACATGGCCAGCATCAGGGTCTGGATTAGGATCGAGAGCCTAACCGTTTTATGTGTGAGAAGTTGCTTAACGGCATCGACCATCAACCCCATTTGTAATGGACGACGATCTTCAACTTCCAATGACTCAGTATAGCGTGTGGCGACCCACACCACTACGATCAGCGAGAAGACGATGAAGGCGCCGAAAATACTGCGCCACCCAAAGGCATTTATGATCAGTTGCCCCATTGCTGGGGCAATTGCGGGGACGAGGATGAAGATCGTCATTGCGATCGAAACGATCCGGGCCATTTCACGACCAGAGAAAAGATCGCGTACCATTGCCATCGAGACAACACGGGGTCCTGCGGCACCTAATCCTTGACAGAACCGTGCAACCAATACCCATTCTAGTGAAGAAGAATACCAGGCAAACATCGCGCTAATAATATAGATGGCTACACCTAAATATACGATAGGTTTACGCCCATAGGCGTCAGACAATGGGCCCGCAAAAAAGGTTCCCAGTCCCATGCCGCCAACAAATGATGTCAGTATCCAGGCCGCGTGTGATGCGCTGCCTTGTGCAATTTCGTCCGCTATATCGGTGATAGCGGCCAGCATTGCATCTATTGAGAAAGCGACAGTCGCAAACATCATCGCCATGAGGGCGATGAATTCAGTGCGTCCCATGATTTGTTTCGGTGATATCGACATTTTCTCATTCCATAGCGATGCTATTTCGCGTCACTAAGAGGTATGTGCCATTTACCTTTGATTGAAAATGGCTAATTTTAAGAGATGTACTTTAGCGCACTTTTGGGGTGCATATTTGCTAAGGTGCATCCGCTTGAGCTGCTAAGTCGGCGATCACTTGTGCCCATAATTCGGGAGGTTGCGCACCTGGAACCGCGTGTTGGTTCGCAATGATAAATGTTGGGACAGAATTGATGCCCATCTTGCGGCTGTGCTTGTCACGGTCTTGGATCAATTTCAAATCTTCGTCACTGTCCAAAAGACGTTTTACAACGTCAGCATCCATTTCTACACTTTTTGCAATATCGATCAGGACATCCGGGTCACCAATGTCGTGCGCATCGGTGAAATATGCTTTGAACAGGGCGGACACAGCTGCTGTTTGGCGCCCCTCAATGCCGGCCCAATGGATCAAACGGTGGGCGTTGATTGTGTTTGGTGTACGTTTCATGCCTTCAAAATCGATTGCGACACCAGCGGTTTTGGCACTTTCTACAACTGGGGCATAGGCGCGCACTGCTGCTTCTTTGCCGCCGAATTTACCTTCGAGGTATTCGCGGCGTCCCATGCCATTTGCGGGCATATCGGGGTTTAATTGAAATGGGTGCCATTCGATTAAAAATGGATGGTTCGGATGTGCAGACAGGGCTTTGTCCAAATAGGCCTTGCCGATGAAACACCACGGGCAAATTGGGTCTGACATGATATCAAGTTTGATCGGTTGCGTTGTCATATGGGCCTCATTTGGTCGAAAATTGTGAATCTTGGGCTGCCATATCTTAAATCACAGGCAGGTGCGAGGGATCAGTGGTTTTTTTGGATATACCGATCACGCAATGCTTTTCTAAGGATCTTGCCATTTGCACCCATCGGTAATGCGTCGATATGGATGTAAAGTCGCGGTTGCTTGTAGCGTGCCAATTGGTGGGCTGCGTAATCGTTGAGCTCGTTTTCCTCTAGCGCGACTGGTCCCGTGTAAAAAGCTGCTATTACATATGTGTCGGTTTTAACTTCAACTTGGGTCACGGCAACGGCGTCCATGCCTAAGTAGCCATTGAATGCCTGCTCTACCTCTATGGGTGAAACGCGATAACCACCCGCATTCATCATATCATCGTCACGTCCAAGGTAACTGATTTGGTCGTCATGGTGCATGATCCCTTGATCCCCGGTTAGAAACCACTCACCCTGCATCTTAGCAGCCGTTTCTTCAGGGGCTTTAAGGTATCCCATCATTAGGCCACAGTCGCTCTTGTGCACCGCGATGGTACCCTTATTGCCACGCGAGACTGGCCCGTCTGGTCCAAGGATCGCAATCCGTCTGCCTGTCTGGGGTTGTCCCAATCTGTCGCCATGAGCGGGTTGAGAGGGACTACCCGATAGGAATGTTGAACATTCTGACATACCATATGCCTCAAAAACTGACGTTCCGGTTGCCTTGCTCCAGGCGGTGCGGGTCGCAGAAGGTAGCTTTTCTCCGGCACTCAATCCGTGACGCAAATTTGGTAAGGTTAGTGTTTCACAATCACGTAACAACTGGCGATAAACGCCAGGCGCAGCCGCAAAGATCGTTGCATCGTTGTTGGCCAGCAATGTTGGGAGTGCATCAGACTGCGTGCCCGCAGCAGGGATCATCGCCGTCGCACCGATGGTCCAAGGGTCCATCAGTCCGGTTCCCATGGTATATGTCCAATTGAATGCACCAGCATGCAGAACGCGGTCGTCGGTCCGCAAACTATACCATCCCTCAAACATCATTTGGCGGGCCCAAATCGCACGGTGTGCGTGGGCAACGGCCCGTGGTTTGCCCGACGTGCCTGAAGTATAGACGACATAGCCCAACCGTTCTGGGTCACCCATGTGATAATCCACTGGTGGTAGGTCGCACATGGCTTGTAACTGCGGTAGGCGGATTTGATTGGTGGTTTCGGGGCAGGTTACGGCGGTATCGCGGACGATCAATGTCGGTGACAACTCTGCAATGATCCGTTCGACTTCTGGCAGCGTCAATGCCGCGGATGTCGGCACCGGAACCAATCCAGCAGCAAGCGCTCCAAGATATGTCAGTGGATAGTCAACTGTATTACCAAGGCGCATTAGGATTAGATCGCCGGTTTGTGCGCCACTCTCTAATAAGCCCGCAGCAATTCCTAAGACCGCGGCTTCAAGTTCTCGGTACGTCCAATCTTCGCAGTGATCTGAGTGTAAAATTTGCAGTGCGATCTTCTCAGGACAAATATGGCTTTGGGACAAAACATGTGCCGCCATATTAAATGGCTTAGGGCAGGGCGCTTGTGGGCCATTATCAAAAATCGACTGCATGTCATTTGCTAGACTGTGCTTGCGTGCCGCACAAGGCGCACGTTGCATGGCCAGCACGCGACATCTATAGAACGGTTATGACATCAAAAGATCCCAAATCGCTTATCAAGATCGCCCGCGAAGGTGGTGCAATCGAAACTGGGGAACCGCTTGATTTGGGTATGCGCGTGCGCGAATTGCGCAAAGCTCGTGATTGGACGCTTGAACAAGCTGCAGGGCAGGCAGGTTTGGCTCGTTCAACATTGTCTAAAATCGAAAATGGTCAAATGTCGCCAACCTATGAAGCGCTAAAGAAGTTGGCCATCGGACTAGAGATTTCCGTACCGCAGTTGTTTACGCCACCCGCACAAGGCCAAGTGGGTGGTCGCATGGCTGTCACCAAAAACGGCGAAGGCAATGCGACGGTAACGGTGACTTATGAGCACGAGTTGTTGGCTGAGACGTTGACGCAGAAAAAGATGTTGCCGTACCGCGCGCGTGTACGCGCCCGCTCTATGGATGAGTTCGACGGCTGGGTGCGCCACGATGGTGAAGAGTTTATGTATGTGCTGACGGGCGTTGTGCAGCTTTACACAGAGTTTTACGAACCCGTTGAAATGCGTCGTGGCGACAGTGCTTATTATGACGCGACCATGGGGCACAATGTGGTGTCTCTTAGTGATGAAGACGCATCGATCCTATGGGTCACCTCGCTAAATTAGTCCTCAGAAAGTAGCGTGACCAATATTTTGTGAGCGGCGAACACTACAATTAACTGAACAAAAATGAATGCCGCAATGTGACCAGGGTAGATGCCAGCGAAGGTGTCGCTGAAACCGCGTGCAATTGTGACGGCTGGGTTGGCAAAGCTGGTCGATGATGTGAACCAATACGCCCCGGTAATGTACATTGCGACAAGCGCAGGTACGGCCTCTGGGCGCGATTTGATGCCGCCAAAAATGACGAACAGCAAACCAAAGGTCGCAATTCCCTCAGACCACCATTGTGAAATGCCTGTGCGGTGCATTGTGCTAGAGGCCTGTAATATTGGCAGATCGAACATGAGGTGCGTCGCCCAAACGCCTAAAATTCCACAAATGATCTGTGTATGAACATATGCAAGCGCCGTGGCGCGATCCAAGTCGCCGCGCAAGTAAAAGGCTAAGGTTACTGCAGGATTGAAATGCGCGCCCGATATTGGGCCCAAGACTGTGATGATGACGTAAAGCATACAGCCCGTCGCAATAGCGTTGGCCAATAGTGCGATGGCAGTGTTCCCACTAGCTAGGCTTTCTCCCATGATCCCAGAACCAACAACTCCAATAAGAAGCAGAGCAGTTCCTAAGCCTTCGGCAGCAATTTTACGTATCATGTGTTCGTCCTGATCGGTGAAGCGCAAAGCGCCAGAGGTTTGTGACCCCTAGCGCTTTGTCGTAAAAGTTTTGTGACTTCAATAGTGGGGAGAGAGATTAATCTTCCCACCACCATACTTCTGGCATGTAGTATGGACCATCGCCGTAGATCGGCAGGTTCTCTGGGTACTTCATCTCTTTCACATGTGCGATGCGACCTGTTGTGAACTGCCAGAACGGGATCACATAGCGGCCGGTCATCAACGCGCGATCAAGACCCCGTACAGCTGCGACAAAGTCGTCTTGTGAGCCAGCAGTAAGCATCGCATCGACCATTGCATCAACAGCTGGGCTTTGTGCGCCCATTAGGTTGCGACTGCCCTCCATTGAAGCAGACGGGCTGCCCCAATAAAACTGCTGCTCGTTGCCCGGTGAAAGAGAGAGTGAGCGGCGGTAATATGTGACGTCAAAGTCAAATTTACCCGTGCGCTCCACGTACTGCGCATTGTCCACTGTTTCTACTTCAGCTGCGACGCCTAGGCGTTTCAGTGCACCAAGGTACAGATCAGCGATGGCCTTATGCTCTGACTTACCTTGAGCAAGTAAGATCGTCAGGCTTAGGCTTTCGCCGTCAGCGTTTTGCATCATGCCATCTACAGGCTCCCAACCGGCTTCATTGAGCAAAGCAATTGCGCTGCGAAGGCCCTGACGATTGCGTTCAGAACCATCAGAAACAGGAAGTACGTAACCTTCCATCAGGCCCGGAGGCATGTCTGCTGCAAAAGGTGCCAACAGCTCTGCTGTGCGACCCTGTGCTTGTCCTTCTTGCATCGCAAGGAGCGAGTTGGAGAAGTAGGACGTGATACGGGGCTGTGCGCCACCTGTCAGGGCACTATTGATGAACTCAAAGTTGAAGGCTTGGATTAACGCCTCGCGTACACGCCAATCGTCGAATGGGGCACGACGTGAATTCATAACAAAGCCGGTCATACCCGATGGCTTTTTGTGCGGAATCTCCGTTTTAACAACATCACCAGCAACGGCACGTGGGAAATCGTAGCGGCTGTTCCAGCGTTCCGCGTTAAATTCGCGTTGTGCGGATACTTGGCCAGCTTTGAAGGCTTCGTCTTGCGCGGTAGAGTCGCCGTAGAAGTCCAAAGTGATCTGGTCGAAGTTATTTGTACCTCTGCGCAGTGGAAGGTCGGCACCCCAATAATTTTCGTTGCGCGTTAACTGTACAGAACGGCCAGCGTCATACTTGGTGATCACATATGGGCCAGAACCCATAGGAATGTCTGCGATTTTAGCATCGGCAAATTCTTGACCTTCCCATTGGCTTTTTTGAAGGATCGGGCGCATGCCTACCAGAAGAGCCAACTCGCGGTTTTCTTCACCAAAGGTAAAGCGAACGCTAGACGGTCCAGTTTGTTCAACACTTGAGATCTTGGACCACAAACCACGATAGCGTGGATGTCCTTCGGTTCCCAAAGTCTCAAAACTCCATATGACATCTTCGACTGTAATCGGAGAATCATCGGAGAATTTTGCCTCTGCGCGAAGGGTGAATTCGACCCAAGAGCGGTCTTCATCTGTGTTAATTGATCCGGCAATCAGGCCATAAAGCGCAAAAGGCTCGTCCTGTGTGCGCCCCATTAACGATTCATGTGTGAAAAACCGAAGCTGCCAAGGGACCGTTCCTTTGGCAATATACGGGTTAAGCGAATCGAATCCGCCGGTATTTCCCAAAACAATTGCACCACCTTTAGGTGCATCAGGGTTTGCGTAGGGTAGGGACACAAAATCCTGTGGTAGGGCAGGTTCACCATACATAGCTATGCCATGAGCCGATTCTGCATGCGCTGCAGAATCGATTAGAATCGCTGCCGTTGTAAGTATTGAGGCTGCGTAAACCCCTCTAAATTTTTGGAAAAATACTGATCTCATTTGTGCAACAATCCCTTTATGCCCTTGTTTTATTAACCTTTGGCGCAATTGCACTTACATGCAAGCCGAAATTTTTTGCTTGGCCAAGCACCGCCAAAGGTTTATAAAGACCTTACTGCTCGATAGGTTTCTTGCCTGTATGAAACCTGCCTCAATAACTTTACGCCAGCTTCGCGCTGGCGTTTTTTTTTGGCTTATTGGAATTATGGTTGAGTGCAATTCAACTAAGATGCTTGAGCCGCGCAATTGACAATCGGCGTTAGGCGGAAAGTCTGGTTCACTACGTATTAGGTTTCAGTCTTGGACGGCGTTATTCGAATAGCTCGACAGGAGGCACCTTATACTTCGGGTTCTGTCGGGTCTTTTGCATTGGGATAGACCAGCCCTGCAGAGATCACCAACTTTGCGGCGTCTTCAACACTCATGTCTAGCTCGATCACATCCTTGGCAGGGACGAACAACAAGAACCCAGAAGTAGGATTTGGTGTTGTCGGTAAGAAGATCGACATAGCGCCACCATCTTTACCCGCGCGGTCAGAAATTTCAGCCTTCGCAGTAGTAGAGATAAAACCGATAGCCCAAATCCCTTTGCGCGGGTATTCGATCAAACAGGCTTTTTCAAACGACCGCTCAGTTTGGGCAAATACTGTTTCAGAGATCTGTTTGATGCCTGAATAGATCGAGCGCACAACCGGCGTACGTTCAACGATGCCTTCAGCAAAACGTATCAGCGAGCGCCCCATAAAGCCTTTGGCCATCCAGCCAACGATGATTGTGAACACCAAGAAGATAACAACACCGATGCCGCGCACATCGATTTGGACATCGCGCTCTAACCCGAGCAAGTCTTGGATCATCTTGTCGGGTTGGTACGAATTAGGGACCCAAGGCAGGACCGCACCATCAATCCAACCAACAACGCTCCAGATTAACCAAACCGTTAGCCAAACGGGGGCAATCACCACCAATCCGGTCAAAAACGAGGATCGAAGGCGTGCAAGTAAGCTAGCGCGGCGAGGTGTTTCTAAATCGAATGGTGTGTTCATGGTGTGTCCGATATAATTCGTCGTTTTAGGTAGGCGCTTTGATCTGATGCTACAATGGGTGGCTGCAATTTTGAGTTATTTTGCAGAGTAATCTGCTAAATGTTTGGCTATTCCTGCCGCTAACTTCGCATTGTTACGCACCAGTGCAATATTAGCTTCGAGAGATTTGCCCTCGGTTAGCTCAAAAATGCGTTGCAACAAGTAAGGGGTGACGCCTTTACCCGCGATGCCAAAGGCATCTGCATCTGCCTGAGCTCGCGCAATAATTGGGGCCAGAACTTCGGCACTGATTTCCGCATCTTTTGGGATTGGGTTCCCAATTAATTGTCCGCCAGGCACTCCCATTTCACCGCGTAGCCTATGGGCCGCAGCGATTTGCGCTGGATCGTCCATACGCAGGGGGGCTGGCAAACCGCTTTCGCGAGACCAGAATGCGGGCATATCATTTTGGCCATATGCGATGACTGGGACGCCTTGAGTTTCGAGAACCTCAAGTGTCTTGGGGATATCAAGGATCGCCTTGGCACCAGCGGCCACAACCGTTACGGGCGTTTGTGCCAATTCCATCAAATCGGCCGAGATATCAAAGCTAAGCTCAGCGCCTTTATGAACGCCACCAATACCACCCGTTGCGAAGACGTGGATACCAGCCAAACGGGCTGCGATCATTGTCGCAGCAACCGTTGTGGCACCTGTGCCGCCAGTTGCAATGCACGCGGCCATATCTGCGCGCGAAAGCTTGGCGACGCCTTTGGCTTTGGCCAATGCCTCAAGTTCAGCATCGTCTAAACCAACTCGCAGTGTGCCGTTCAACACAGCCATCGTTGCGGCGACAGCACCAGCGGCACGTACATCCGCTTCGACCTGACGCGCAACCTCTAGGTTTTGGGGATAGGGCATCCCATGCGTAATGATCGTACTTTCTAATGCAACGATCGGGGTTCCTTCGGCTTGCGCCTTTGCCACTTCAGCAGATGGGGTGAATAGTGTCATTATACAGGTTCTCCAGAAACATAGGTGGCGGCTGACTTAAGGGCGTCGTTTAAGGCAGTCTTGCGGTCCGCGCCACGGGATTCCGCTGCAATGTGTGCGGCCATAAATGTATCGCCTGCGCCCGTTATGCGGGTCACCAGCACTTGCGGTGGTGTTTGACTGATGATTTCACCATCCGTGCCTTCGCTGGCGTCTGATCCACCATCGGTCACCAGAACACGTGCGGCACCTTTTGCCAGCAGAGCAGCAGCGGCGTCGTTGGATGACGTGAATGTCGTTTGGCACAGGAGGCCAGCTTCCTCCAAATTCACATAGAGTGTGCCGCGACCTGCGTGGAGAAAAGGCAACAGGCGTTCTGCCTTGCCAGGAGAGGCAGGGGCAACGCGTAGGTCTGCCTTGATAAGGGAGGGATCGTTGGCAATCTCTGACAACAGCTCGACCGTCAGGTTGCCGTCCAGCGCAATAAGCCCACCAAAAAGGTGATCTGGGTCCGCTAAGGTACCATCGGATAGGGGGCGTAAAATTTTTGCACCAGCAGCTTCTAACGAATGCGCATCAGCGATTGCGGCAATTAGGCCATTAGCACCTTCTACGGCCATATAACTGTCAGTTGGCAAATCCTCGGATCGGTAGATCGTGTCGGTGATTATGCCACGTGCTGCGCAAGCGGCCATCAGTTCATCACCCTCTGCATCACGCCCAAGTGCGGTCAAGAGCGCTGGCGTCATGCCAAAGCGTGCCAGTGTCATAGCGATGTTCATTGCAACGCCGCCCGGTAGGCGGGTTATACGTCCGGGCACATCCGAGCCTTGGCGCATTGCGCGGGACGATCGGCCAATGACGTCCCAAAGAACGCTGCCAATGCATAAGATATCAGGTTGTTTGTTCATGTGAATAGTCTTGGACCGTGACGCCGACAGGCGCAAGGCGATCTGCCTATTTTGGAACCTGAAACGTGAGTGCTGCCCACAGTGTTTGCCAAACCGCTTTGTCGTCTTTCGTGTGGGGCTGCAAAACAACGGCATCAAATAGGTACGTGTGCGCTGGTTTCACGGGAATTTGCGCAATACCGTTGTCATCAGTTTGGTGCAGGGCGATCGAGACCGTTTCGTCAGGTGCACGTTCAAAAACTTCAACCTGAGTATTCTGGCGTGGCATGTTTTCAAAGAGAAGTTGGACCTTCATATTGCCATCAAAACTTTCGCCATAGGGATTGCTTAGGGCGACAAATTCGGTTTCCATACCATAGTTTTGGTCCGCACCATCTCCCGAACCAACAGCAATCAGTGCTTTGACGTGTCGGGTATAACTCTCTCTGAAGTTCTCGCTTGGCCAGCCGGCAGCTTTGTGATCGGCTTCCGCATTCTTGAAATTCTTATGTGCTGCAAACTTTGCGAACTTTGCCCATTCTTTGTATTTTATCGCTGCTGGTGTCGTTTCGTGTAAGATAACCAGCAATCCATCTTGATCAGCGATTGTAGTCAATGCCGGTTGATCACCGGAGCGTCCTTGCGCAGGCGTCAACACGCCGCCTTGCGCCAATTCAAAGCGAGAGAATTGTTTTTCAAAATACGAAAGTTTTGAACCAACGAAGTTTTGACCATTCTTTAGGTCAATCTCCATAATCTCGTCGTTTTCCACTTGAAACTTCTGCGGTTCAATCCAAAACTCGTGTGAAAAGACGCTCGTCGCGGATAGACTGAGGGTTACAGCAAGAACAAGACGGGACAACTTCATGACAAGAGCTTTCTATTGGTTAACACTTAAGCTGCGCTTTGTAGTGCTGATGTCAAGCTTACTTGTCTCAGGTGCCACATTTGTGAGTGCGCACGAGACAGTGCCAACCATTGCAGACCTCGAAGTTGTGGAAGGTAATCTTACGTTTGCGATGCGTGTGAATGTCGAAGCTTTCTTGGCTGGTATTAACCTCGATGAAGTTACAGATACTGACGAAGCCGATGAGGCTGAAAGTTACGACGCGCTGCGTGCATTGAGCGCTGCGGAGATCGAGGGGCGTTTGCCTGGGCTTATCAATGGTTTCAACGCGACACCGCTGGTTGCGGTCGATGGTCAGGCCGTTGCCCTCACTATTTCGAACTTCGAGATAGCGATCATGCCCGATTTAGAACAACCCCGTATTTCCACACTGACGTTGAGCGGGGTTGTGCCAGCAAGCGCAGGTGAGGTGATCATAAATTGGCCAACTGGACGCGGTGCATTGGTATTGCGTCAACAAGGTGTGGAGGCACCCTTCACGGGATACGTTGATCCGGGTACTTCTAGCCCATCGATATTGATGGCAGGTGGCGGCGAAGCGACCGCGTGGGAAACATTCACCGCATATATTCCCGTCGGATTTGACCATATTTTACCAAAAGGTCTTGATCACATCCTGTTTGTTTTAGGGTTGTTTTTTCTGAGCACACGAATGCGTCCACTGGTCTGGCAGATCAGTGCCTTTACGCTTGCGCACACTGTTACGCTCGCATTGGGCGCGATGGGCTGGGTCAACGTACCTGGTAGTATTGTTGAGCCACTTATTGCAGCATCCATCGTCTACGTTGCTGTCGAAAACATCTTTGCCAAAGGATTGAATCCGTGGCGTCCGTTTGTGATTTTCGGGTTTGGACTATTGCACGGACTTGGTTTTGCGTCCGTGTTGGGCGAGTTTGGTTTGCCTGACGGACAATTTATTCCTGCATTGATTGCGTTTAACATCGGCGTGGAATTGGGCCAACTCACAGTTATCGCGCTGGCATTCCTAGCCGTTGGATGGTTCGCACGCAAATCATGGTACAGGGCAGGGATCGCGATCCCTGCATCCTGCATCATTGCAGCTGTTGGTGCATATTGGTGTATCGAGCGTGTGTTCTTTTAAGGCTTAGGACATCGCTTCGCGTAAAGTCGTGAGGGCCGCAACCGGATCATCCGTTGACCAGATCTCATCCCCGATAGCAAAAAAGTCTGTCATTGGGCTGAGCGTTTTGATCATTTCAAGGTTCAGTAAGCCCTCAGCAACAACCGGTACTTCGATGACTTCGGACCACCACTTGAACAGATCGGTTTCGGCAAAGCTGCCGTCGCCCAATGTGCTTTCTCGTACAGGGCCAAAGCAGACGTAATCCGCACCAGCCTCGCCAGCACCCATGCCGTCGTGGCGTGACGTTGAACTGTGAACGCCAACAATAGCGTCAGGGCCCAGTTCTTTGCGGGCATAACGCACTTGGTGCGCACCATCACTCAGGTGAACACCGTCAAGGCCAAGGCGTTCAACCAATGGAATATGGTCTTCAATTACCAATGCAACATCTCTGGCATGTGTTACTTCGCGCAGGGCATCTGCCGACTTGGACAAGCGTTGCTCATCTTGAGAGGCCATAGCCATACGCACACAGGCGATAGGGTGTGCGTCTAAAACGCTGGCCAATAGGTCGGGAAACACGTCCAACTCAAATTCTGCGGGAGTGATAAGATACAGTTGTGGTTGGTCGGGTTGTTTGTCTTTGGCGGCCATTGGCTTGGTCCTTTTGTCTAAACTTGGGGCAGCACTAGCGGATGTTGTAGGAAAAGGAAACTTTTATGCCGCTGGTTTCGTCCGGTTGAAAGCGTATTTTTAACAGAAACAAGGGTAGGGTGATTGTGCGCCCCGCGTCCTCTGGGTAAGGAATGGGAATGGTTGATATTCCTTTCTTTGTACTCGTGCGTCCGCAAATGGGCGAAAACATTGGCTCTGCAGCGCGGGCGATGTATAACTTTGGCTTAGATCGCATGCGCATTGTGGCCCCCCGTGACGGTTGGCCAAATCAGGCTGCGGTTGCTTTGGCCAGTGGTGCGGGTCGCTTGTTAGATGATGCGCAATTGTCGGATGATCTGCCCGACAGTTTAGCGGACTGCACATACGTCTTTGCGACGACCGCGCGGTCGCGTGATTTGACCAAACCTGTGTATTCGCCGGAAGCTGCGATGAAATTGGCCGCCGAAAAAATTGCGGCTGGTGGTAAGGTCGCTGTGTTGTTTGGTCCAGAACGCGCAGGGCTAGAGAATGAAGACATCGCGCAGGCGAACGCTATTATCTCTGTGCCCGTTAACCCGAATTTTGCGTCGCTTAATTTGGCTCAATGTGTGCTCCTCGTAGGCTATGAGTGGATGCGCCAGCAGGGTAAAGTTGAGCATGAAGTTGTTGAAATGGCAGGAACTGACTGGGCAACTGGACAAGAGACAGAACATTTGGCGCGTCACTATGAAGACCGTTTGGATGTGGCGAACTTCTTTTACCCCGAGCACAAAGCTACAAGTATGAAATTAAATCTGCGCAACATGTGGAGCCGCATGCCGTTAACCCGCGCAGATGTGCAGATGTTTCACGGTATCCTGCGGCAGATGGTCCGTTGGAAGGAACGTGACGACTGATCCGCTGGACGATCAGGCATTGGCGGCCTAACTTGCACTCAACAGTCGCCCTTTAATGTGACATGAGGATCAAGATGAGCACCAAACGCAGTATTTTTGAAGAGGTCGGCAGCGTCGACCAAACGCCCGCCGCACAGCCTGGTATGATTGACAAGGGCCGCGATGGCGCACGTGGTGCGATCCGTTTTTGGCTGATGATCCTATTTGGACTGGTTGTGCTGATGATATTGGTCGGTGGGCTTACCCGCCTCACTGACAGCGGCCTTAGCATTACAGAATGGCGCCCTTTTACTGGTGCGATTCCACCTTTGAATGCTGCTGATTGGCAATCCGAATTTGCGAAATATCAAGCAATTGATGAATTCCGCATTCAGAACCAATGGATGCAACTCTCTGACTTTAAAGTAATTTATTGGTGGGAATGGGGCCACCGACAGTTAGGCCGCGTTGTTGGCTTGGTGTGGGCAATTGGTTTCTTCTGGTTCCTGCTGCGCCGCCAAATCCCAACTGGTTGGACACCACGTTTGCTATTGTTGGGCGTCCTCGGTGGTACGCAGGGTGCTATTGGCTGGTGGATGGTTTCTTCGGGCGTAACATCCGGCGAAAGCATGGTTGATGTCGCCAGCTACCGCCTGGCGACCCATTTAGGGTTGGCGTTTATCATCCTTGGTTTCATCGCATGGTACATGATGATGCTGTCGCGCCCCGAACGCGACCTGATGCAAGCACGTCGCGGCAAAGAGGCAAAGCTGTTTGGTTTGTCTACTGGGCTTATGCATTTCGCGTTTCTACAAATCTTGATCGGCGCACTGGTTGCTGGGATTGATGCCGGGCGCAGCTACACAGACTGGCCTTTAATGGGCGGGCAATTCTTCCCTTCGTCCGCATTTGTACTTGAGCCATGGTGGCGCAATATCTTTGAAAGTCCGGGTTTGGTGCAATTTGTGCACCGCGTAGTTGGATATGCGTTATTGGCATTTGCGATCTTTGTTTGGCTGAAGGGGCGGAAATCAGCGCACCGTCGGACCCAAGCGGCGTTCAACATGGCCTTTGTCCTGCTGTGTGCACAAATTATTCTTGGTATCGTTACCGTTCTTTACGGCGCGCCTGTTCAGATCGCCATTGTACATCAGCTGTTGGCCGTGATCTTGTGGGTTACGATACTGCGCGCATGTTTCCTAAGCGCCTACCCAATAACAACGTCCCTAAGAGGAAATTGATCCAATGACTGCTTACGATGACTTGATGGCGTTCACGCGCGAGACAACGGCCCTTGGTCAGATCGCTGGCCGCTTGGGTTGGGATCAAGAGACGATGATGCCGAAAGGGGCGGCGCCGCAGCGTGGTGAAGAGATGGCGGCGATCGAAGGGGTCTTGCACGGGCGACGTACCGACCCACGTGTCGGAGATTGGTTGGCGGCGATTGACACAAACACGATTGGTGAAGTTGGCAAAGCACAGGTACGCCATATCCAACGCAGCTTTGACCGCGCGAGCAAAGTACCTGCAGATTTGGCCGCGACGATTGCGCGCGTAACGTCAACAGCGCAAGGCACATGGGCCGCAGCACGTGAAGATGATGATGTTGCAGCTTTCGCGCCTACCTTTGAAGAGGTCATCAACCTCAAGCGCCAAGAAGGTGAAGCCTTGGCTGCAGGTGGAGATGTCTATGACGCAATGCTTGCGGACTATGAACCGGGGACAACTGCAGCTGACTTGGAAGCAATGTTTGGCGCGTTACGCCCTGAATTGACGGCGCTACGTGCCGCAATTCGTGACGCTGAGGCACCTGCACCTTTGGAAGGTAATTTTGACACTGGTAAACAGATGAAGCTGACGCGCCATCTGGCAAAGACATTTGGCTATGACATGAGCCACGGGCGCGTCGATAAAGCGGTTCACCCATTTAGTTCTGGCAGTGGCTTAGATGTACGTATCACGACCCGTACCAACGAATCTGACCCGTTCAATTGCTTTTACTCAACCATCCACGAAGTTGGGCACGCATGTTACGAGCAAGGGATTGACCGCGACTATCTGCTGACACCCCTTGGTAATGGCGTTTCGATGGGTGTGCACGAAAGCCAGAGCCGCATTTATGAAAATCAAATGGGGCGCAGCCGTGCGTTTACCAGCTGGCTTTATACCGAAATGCGCGAGACCTTTGGGGACTTTGGAATTCCAGACGCAGAAGCGTTTTATGGTGCAGTCAATCGCGTGAATGATGGCTATATCCGCACAGAAGCTGACGAGGTTCAGTACAACTTGCATGTGCTGTTGCGCTTTGACCTAGAGCGGGCGTTGATGGCGGGCGATCTTCAGGTCGGTGACCTTGAGACAGCATGGAACGATCGTTTTGAGGCCGATTTCGGCTATAAAGTGGACAAGGCCAGTAATGGCGTGCTGCAAGATGTGCACTGGCCCGTTGGTTTGTTTGGTTATTTTCCTACGTATTCATTGGGCAACGTTTATGCGGGGTGCTTGAATGAGGCGATGCGCGAAGCAATCCCAGAATTGGACGAGCAGTTAGCGCAAGGCGATACTGCACGTGCAACTGGATGGCTGCAAAACAACGTGCAAAAACACGGTGGATTGTATGAACCACGCGAGGTTATTGAAAAAGCCAGCGGTCGTGCGCCTGATCCGCAGCCTTTGATTGATTACCTAAAAACCAAATTCAGCGATATTTATAAGCTGTAAGAGCTCTACACTAGGACCTTGAAAAGACTGCGTATCCTTGGAGATGCGCAGTCTTCTTGCATCTGATTGACGGCCGCAAACCCCAAAATGATGTCCGATTGAGAAACTTCCCATAAACTCGCGCTCCAACATCCGCCAAATATATGGAAGCAATTAGTTTAGGGCGTGCCATTGTGAAATTGTTTGTTGTTTTAGTTTCAATTGCGGTCGTTGGCGCAAATGTTTTGTTAGCTCAAATCTGAGCCTTGGACGGGACCAGGAGTGTCAGAATTTGCTCGAATTTTGGTACAATAGGACTGGTCCGGCAGACCTCTTTGAATCCCAATTTTCGATTAGATAAGTGCCATTCGCTCTGACCGTTCTGGATCAGGGTAAGATCGATATAGGCCGATGGAACTGTTCCCGATCAGGTCGTGGACAGCGCGATGTAGCCGGGCCACATCTTCGTCCTGTTTGCCGCTTTCGCGAAAGGCGAGGTCCAGTTGCGCAAGGTCGTTAACTTCAATTTCGAGTAAAAAATCGCTGTGATTTTCAGAGGCAAGATTCAACTTACGACGCAGCATGCGCCAATGATTGATCTTACCTGCTTTTTTCAAGTGGGTCATCCAAGCATCGACCGCGATGGAAAACGTCAACGCCTTTGCGTCTTGTTTCAAATCTATCATGCAGTGGTAAAGGTTCATCCTGCGCTCCGACTGTTGGTGTCAAAGCGCAGGATGTCATAGGCGTGTTACTCTTAGATTAAGAGCATCATTCTTCAGTGGTTTCGCCGCCTTCAGCGTCACCATCGTCGTCATTTTGTTCAGCAATCCATGCAACACTCACAACAACTTCGTTCTTGCCCGTGTTGAAGACCTTAACACCACCTGCGCTGCGTGAGCGGAAGCTGATGCCTTGAACCGGTACGCGGATCGATTGGCCTTTGGACGTGGCCAACATGATCTGGTCGTCTAGCTCGACAGGGAAGGATGCTACGATCTCGCCACCGCGCATCGCTTTGTCCATTGCTGTGACGCCCATACCACCACGCCCGCGAACGGGGTAATCGTGGCTGGAGGACAGTTTACCAGAGCCTTGAGACGTAATCGTCAGGATCAAGTTCTCACAAGCGGACATTTCTGCGTAGCGTTCGGTTGAGAAGTTAGGATCAGCAGGTGCATCGTCCTCATCTGTGTCTGTGTCATCAGCTAGACCCGCCATAGCACGGCGCATTTTGAGATAGGCTGTGCGTTCTTCAGACGTCGCATCGAAGTGGCGAATGATCGACATAGACACAACTGTGTCGTCACCATTCAACTTGATTCCACGAACACCAACAGAGGCGCGGCTGTTAAACACACGAACGTCTGTCGCAGGGAAACGAATGGCGCGACCAGAGTTGGTGATCAACATGACATCATCATCATTTGATGCGATGCGCGCGTTAATCATTGTCGTCTCGGCGTGTTCATCCTCAAACTTCATTGCAATCTTGCCGTTTGCTTTCACATTGGTGAAGTCAGACAGTTTGTTGCGACGAACCGTACCAGCGGATGTGGCAAAGACCACTTGCAAGTCGTCCCATTCCTTTTCATCCCGATCCACCGGCATGATTGCCGCGATTGAGACGCCAACTGGAATTGGCAGGATGTTGACGATGGCCTTACCTTTGGACGTGCGACCACCTTGGGGCAGGCGCCATGTCTTGAGTTTGTAGACCATCCCGTCTGTCGTAAAGAACAGCAATTGGGTGTGGGTATTGGCCACAAAGAGGGTGGTAATGACATCCTCTTCTTTGGTCTGCATCCCTGCAACGCCCTTGCCGCCACGCTTTTGGGCGCGGAAATCGACAAGTGGTGTGCGCTTAATGTAGCCACCAGAGGTCACAGTCACGACCATGTCTTCTTTTTCGATCAGGTCTTCGTCTTCCATGTCGCCAGACCAGTCAACGATCTGAGTGCGGCGCGGAACCGCGAATTGGTCTCGAATTTCGGTCAACTCATCCGCGATGATACCCATGATCCGCTCGCGGGAGCCCAAAATTTCAAGGTATTCCTTGATCTTAGCGGCGAGTTCTTCCAGCTCGTCGGTGACTTCCTTAACGCCAATTTGGGTCAAACGTTGCAGGCGCAATTCGAGAATAGCGCGCGCTTGGACTTCGGACAGGTTATACGTACCGTCGTCATTTGCCGTATGGGTCGGATCATCAATCAAGGCGATGTAGGGCAGGATGTCAGCTGCAGGCCAGCGGCGTGTCATCAATTTATGGCGCGCTTCTGCCGCATCAGCAGATGAGCGAATAGCAGCAACAATTTCATCAATGTTTGTTACCGCAACAGCCAAACCACACAACACGTGGCTACGTTCACGGGCTTTGCGCAAGTTATACGCTGTGCGGCGTGCAACGACATCTTCGCGGAAGTCGATGAAGGACGTTAGGAACCGGCGCAATGTCAGCTGTTCTGGACGGCCACCGTTTAGGGCCAGCATGTTGCAGCTAAAGTAGGTTTGCATTGGCGTGAAGCGGAACAATTGGTTCATGACAACTTCTGCGGTCGCATCGCGCTTCAGTTCGATCACAACACGTACACCATTGCGGTCAGATTCGTCCTGAACGTGAGCGATGCCTTCGATCTTCTTGTCACGCGCCGCTTCTGCGATACGTTCGATCATAGTCGCTTTGTTCACTTGGTATGGAACTTCGTCCAAAATGATGGCGTAGCGATCTTTGCGAATTTCTTCGACGCGGGTCTTGGCACGAACGATTACGCTGCCGCGGCCTTCAAGATAGGCCTTACGCGCTCCAGTACGGCCCAGCATGATACCGCCGGTGGGGAAATCGGGGCCTGGTACGTATTCGATTAATTGCTCAGAGGACAAATCGGGCTCTTCTATCAAGGCCAAAGTGGCCTCAATAACTTCACCTAAGTTGTGTGGCGGAATGTTGGTCGCCATGCCCACAGCAATACCACCAGCGCCATTCACTAACATGTTTGGGAAGCGCGCAGGCAGAACTGTCGGTTCGCGATCTTTACCATCATAATTGTCTTGGAAATCAACAGTGTCTTTGTCGATGTCTGACAGCAGGTATGCCGCTGGTTTGTCCATGCGAACTTCGGTGTAACGCATTGCAGCCGCATTATCGCCGTCCATGGAACCAAAGTTGCCTTGGCCGTCCAATAGGGGCAACGACATAGAGAAATCTTGAGCCATGCGCACCAGCGCATCATAGATGGCAGAGTCTCCATGCGGGTGATACTTACCCATCACTTCGCCAACCGCACGAGCGGACTTACGGTAGGATTTGTCGTGCGTATTGTTGGTCTCGTGCATCGCATAAAGAATGCGGCGGTGAACCGGTTTTAAACCATCGCGAAGGTCAGGAATCGCCCGACTGACGATAACAGACATGGCGTAGTCTAAATAGGAGGTACGCATTTCATGTTCGATTGAAACGGATGGACCCTCATACACTGGACGAGTAGGTAGGTTTTCATAATTATTTTCAGGGGGTTGTGGCGTGTCGTTCACGTTGTGGCCCATTCTGTTTTAGGGTTCTATATGTTGCGTCCATTCATATCAGAAGTAGCACATGCTCTGCAATGCTTATAGCTGGTATTGCTCTGATTTTGCCCAGACCCAAGGCTCATAATGCAGATTTTCAACCCCTCGTAACCGAACCTTAATCCTGACGTTCTACGTCCTGTTGCGTGATAGATTTAGCAGCAAGGAAGCGAAAGTATGCAAAAGGTAAATGGACTTGGAATTTTGGCTCTTGGCGCATTGGGGGTGGTTCTTTCAACTGCGAACGCGCACGAGTCCAAGCGCGATGCGCAGTACTTCATATTGCTGCCAGAGCTGCCCGCAATTGCAACCAAAGTTCTTGCACCACAAAAGGCGATGCTGCCGTCAGTTGTTTATATCAGGCAGAACATGACGCGCCCCCCAGTACGCAAAACTTGGCGCAATGGGGATGGTTAAGAGCGACGTCTTTTTCGGCGTCCTCAAGGGTTGTTCCCAGCTCAAACTCTGCCTCGTAAGGCAGTAAGGTGCAGGCCAATACCGCTGGCTTTTCTGCCCCCTTACGTTTGACCACCATGCGCGACGATGAGCACATTATAGAATCGGGAGACTTGTTTAAAATTCCCCAGCAAGCGGTGGTGATTTCAGGAACCTCGATGGTCTCATCCATCTCGGGAAACAAAACTGTCATTCCTGAATTGTTCGCGTCTATTTTATAACCGTGTTCAGCATAAAAAGCCGCGTATCCTGCACGGCTGTCTGCTTCTGAATGCCCAAAAACACTGCGCCCAGCGACGGCCATTCTAAAGCCGTTTTTCTGCAACCAATCCATACCAATAACGGTTTTTGCGAATGCGCCGGCACCCCGTTCGGCATCGTGCAAGGCAGGGTCGTAATGATCAACGGAAATCCGAAGCGTTAGTTTTCCTGGGTAGGTGGTGTTCAGTTCTAAGAGACCGTTTTGAACGGACTTGCGCATCATCGGGCGCATCGCATTTGTAAGGATAAGCACTTGATACCCTGCCTCAAGTGAGGCGCGCGTGATTTCAATCATCTGTGGGTTCATAAATGGTTCACCGCCAGTGAACGCGATTTCTTTGATCGGCCAGTTTCGGTCCTTGATTTGGTCTAGATAGTCCTTAACTTCATCGGCGGTGATGTAAACGAGTGAATCATTGCTAGGGCTTGATGCGATATAGCAGTTTACGCATTCAATATTGCAAAGCGTTCCGGTGTTAAACCACAGGGTCTCAGGGTTATTCAGCGCGACGGTTGCGCGATCTTCGCCCTTAGCGGTCAGGGCCGGATCAGCGAATTTTCCAATGTTTGCTTGCGCTAAATCTTTCATAATCCACGTGTACCTTGCTGGTTGAACATTGCTTATTTGTGATAGGATGTCTGTGAATGCAATAAAAGAACGTTTTTGCCATGTGACAACCTTGTGATTTGGCTCAAAAAGCGTCATGTTTGCGCTAACAAAAAATCAAATGGAACAACCCAATGGTCTCACGCGTAATTCCAGTCGAAGCTTTTGATCTTGTCATCTTTGGTGGGACGGGCGATTTAGCTCGCCGTAAAATTTTACCGGGCTTGTTCCGGCGCTTTTGTGCAGGGCAAATGCCTGCCGAATCCCGTATCGTTGGGGCTGCTCGCTCTCAGATGGATGGTGCGAAGTATCGCGAATTCGTTGCAGAAGCGATTGCTGAATTTGGCGGTAAAGTTGCAAGCGACGCTGAAAAATTAGCGGCGTTTTTACAGCAATTGGACTACGTTCCAATCGATGCACGCGGAGTTGGCGGTTGGGAAGAGTTGGCGGATAAGGTTAAGGGGCGTAAGTTTGTGCGTGCTTTCTACTTCTCTGTCGCGCCAGGTCTATTTGGTGATTTGGCAGAACGCCTTCATCACTATGGGCTATCGGACAAAGCTAGCCGTATCGTTGTTGAGAAGCCATTTGGCCGCGACCTTGCCACTGCGCAAACGTTGAATGCCTCTTTGGCTGAGCACTTCAATGAGGACCAAATTTACCGCATCGATCACTATTTGGGTAAAGAGACTGTCCAAAACCTGATGGCTGTTCGCTTTGGCAATATGTTGTTCGAACCTCTGTGGAATTCGCAATACGTCGATCACATCCAAATCACAGTTGCTGAAACCGTTGGTGTCGGCACGCGTGGCGAATATTATGACAAATCAGGTGCAATGCGTGACATGGTGCAGAACCATCTTATGCAGTTGCTTTGCTTGATCGCGATGGAACCGCCGGCCAAGTTTGAACCAGGTGCCGTGCGTGATGAGAAATTAAAAGTTATCCGCGCCCTTGATCCGGTCGAACCGCATCACATCGTGCGTGGTCAGTATTTGTCTGATGATGAGGACCCAAGCTATCGTGAGGGTGTGAATGATCCGCGCTCAAAAACGGAAAGTTATGTGGCAATGAAGGTTGGAATCTCCAACTGGCGTTGGGCAGGAACACCGTTCTATCTGCGCACTGGCAAGAAACTTGCGGAACGCGCCAGCGAAATTACCGTTGTCTTTAAAGAGCTTAACCACTCTATTTTTGATGACGACGAGGGGGGGCATCGCAATGTTCTTTCCATTCGTCTTCAACCCAACGAGGGCATTACCCTTGGCGTAACGATTAAAGAACCGGGCCCAGGTGGTATGCGCTTGATCGATGTGCCGCTGGACATGAGTTTTGCCGAAGCATTGGGCGACGCAGGCGGCGATCCGCCAGATGCCTATGAACGCCTGATCATGGATGTTATCCGTGGGAACCAAACTCTATTCATGCGCGGCGATGAAGTCGAAGCTGCATGGGAGTGGACGGATCCAATCATCAACGGTTGGACAGAGCGCGGCGATGTGCCCAAATCCTATGAATCTGGAAGCGATGGACCAGGGGATGCAGCAACAATGTTGGCCCGCGATGGCCGTTCATGGAGAGCGATTAAAACATGAGTTTTCAAGAATATTCTGACCGCGAAATGCTGATCATCGAAGTTGCCCAGAAAATTGTGGGCGATCTGAAGACAGCACTTTTGACCCAAGAGAATGTTTCATTTGTTGTCCCCGGCGGTACGACGCCTGGCCCAATCTTTGATATTCTATGTGCCGCTGACATCGAATGGAACCGCGTGCACGTCATGCTGAGTGATGAGCGCTGGGTGCCGGACGACAATGACCGCTCAAACGCAAAGCTTTTGCGTGATCGTCTATTGGTCAATCGTGCGGCGGCAGCAAAGTTTACGCCGTTCTATGTGCCTGATGTTGAAGTAGCTGATGCTTGTAAGGATGTGTCAGAAAAGCTGAAGTCTGAGTGGCCGATTTCTGTTTTGGTATTGGGCATGGGGGCTGACATGCACACCGCGTCATTGTTCCCGCAGGCGAACGGTTTGGATGCCGCATTGAGTGCGGATGCCGATGCATTATTGCCAATTCAGGCAGAAGGCCAAGAACAGCGCGTCACACTTAGCGCCCCAGTTCTGAACAGTGCCATTTCTAAACACATCGTCATCTTTGGTGACGACAAACGTGCAGCACTTGATGTTGCTAAAGGATCTTTGCCAGAGGTTGCACCCGTTGCGGCCGTTCTGGACGGTGCAACAATTCACTGGGCTGTATAAATGACTGATAAAATGAACGCTGCTTGGTCTGCACTCGAAACTTTAGAAACTGGCGTTAACGATCGCCATATGCTTAGTTTGTTTAAAGCAGACACGTCACGTGCAGATACGTTCCAATGCACCGCTGGCGATATGTTGTTGGATTACTCCAAAACCAACATTGATGGCGCTACAAAGGCAGCGTTACTAGAATTGGCCGACGCCGCTAATGTAACTGAACGCCGCGCTGCGATGTTTGGTGGCGCTGTCATCAACGAAACAGAAGGTCGTGCTGTATTGCACACTGCACTGCGCAACCTTGATGGCGATCCGGTGATGGTTGATGGCGCTGACGTGATGCCAGAGGTTCAGGCAACCCTGAACCGCATGGGTGATTACGCTGATTTGGTTCGCTCAAGCGGAATCACCGACGTGATCAACATCGGTATTGGTGGCTCGGACCTTGGTCCTGCTATGGCAGTCATGGCGCTAAGCCCATATCACGATGGCCCACGCGTTCATTTCGTATCAAACGTAGACGGCGCAGATGTGTCTGACACGTTGCGGGGGCTGGATGCTAAAACTACGTTGGTCATTGTTGCCTCAAAAACGTTTGGCACAATCGAGACGATGACAAACGCCCGTACTGCGCGCGCTTGGATGCTTGAGAACGGTGGTAAGCCGGATGAACAGTTTGCGGCCCTCAGCACTTCAGAAGAACGCACAGCAGCATTTGGTATTCCAGCTGAACGCGTTTTCGGCTTTGAAGACTGGGTAGGTGGTCGCTATTCCATGTGGGGCCCAATTGGCCTCAGCCTGATGATTGGCATCGGCCGTGAAGCGTTCACAGCGTTCTTGCGTGGTGGCCAAGCTATGGACACACATTTCTGTGCTGCCGAGGGTGCTGAGAACATGCCGTTGATGCATGCGCTTGTTGGTATTTGGCACAACCAAATCTGTGGCCACGCGACACGTGCTGTTTTGCCATACGACCAACGCCTTGGCCTACTTCCTGCGTATTTCCAACAGCTTGAGATGGAAAGCAACGGTAAGAGCGTCGCAATGGATGGCACGCAGTTACCGCGCCACAGTGGTCCTGTTGTTTGGGGTGAGCCTGGCACGAATGGCCAACACGCATTTTATCAGTTGATCCACCAAGGCACCCGCGTCATTCCATGTGAGTTCATGGTTGCGGCGGAAGGGCATGAGCCGGACCTAGCGCATCACCACCAATTGCTGGTCGCGAACTGTTTCGCGCAATCAGAGGCATTGATGCGTGGTCGTTCATTGAATGAAGCACGCGAAATCATGGCTGCCAAAGGCCTGACAGGTGAAGAGCTTGAACGCCAAGCCGCACATCGCGTCTTTGCTGGTAACCGTCCGTCGGTCACAATTGCGTATCCAAAACTCGATCCGTTCGTTTTGGGTCAGATCATTTCGCTTTATGAGCACCGTGTCTTTGTTGAAGGCGTCATTTTGGGCCTGAATTCTTATGACCAATGGGGTGTTGAACTGGGTAAAGAGCTGGCAACAGCACTTGAACCAGTCGTCGCTGGAACGCAGTCAGCCGATGATAAAGATGGATCGACCCGCGGTCTGGTTGATTACGTACAGCGCCATCGCGCTTAATCACTTTTACATAACGTAATTTGGCAAGCCTTGCGCGCAGGGCTTGCCAGATCACTTCACGCTTGGCAGGGTTCCCTTATCAGAGGACGCGCAGCCTATGACGCGCCTGTACATATCAAATATGGAGGTGCCGATGCTTGGCCAAATGATGACGTCCGCTTTGACAATACAATCCCTAGTGGATCATGCTGCCCGTTATCACACGGGGACTGAGGTTTATTCTGTCAATACCGGTGGCGGGGTGGAGGAGACCACTTGGGGCCAAGTTGGCGCCAATGCACACCGCCTTGGACACGCATTGTCCAAGCTGGGCCTGGAACCACAGGCCCGGTGTGGCACGATCGCATGGAACAATCGCCGACATTTAGAAATTTACTTTGGCGTCTCAGGTGCTGGTTTTGTTTGCCACACAATCAATCCGCGCCTTTTTCCCGAACAATTGGTCTACATCTTGAACCATGCGGATGACAAAGTGCTGTTTGTGGACCGTACTTTTGTCCCGCTTGTGGCTGCTATTCGTGACAAACTACCGAACCTTGAGCACATCGTTTTGATGGAAGGTCGCGATGAAAGTGCCGCAGAAGTTATCGACGGGTTGGTTTTTTATGATGAGCTGATTGCGGATTGTGATCCAGCATATGTATGGCCTGATTTTGATGAGAACACGGCTTCAAGTCTTTGTTATACCTCAGGAACCACTGGGAACCCAAAGGGCGTTTTGTATTCCCACCGCTCTACGGTATTGCATGCTTTGGCGTCTAATTTGACCGACTGTATCGGATATTCTGCAATGGACGTTGTATTACCGGTTGTGCCGATGTTCCACGTCAACGCATGGGGCACGCCCTATGCCTGTGCGATGACAGGCGCGCGGATGGTGATGCCGGGGCCTGGCTTAGACGGTGCTTCACTGGTGGCCTTGATCGACAAGTATAACGTTACGACCGCCCTAGGCGTGCCGACGATTTGGTTGGGTCTTCTAGGTGAAGCGGAAAAAGCGGGCTCGCAACTTGCATCACTGAAGCGCACCGTTGTCGGTGGCTCTGCTTGCCCACCCTCAATGATCACGGCGTTCCGTGAGAAATACGATGTTGAAACCATTCATGCATGGGGCATGACGGAAATGTCTCCGCTGGGTTCAGCCAATCAGCCATTGGCCAAACACCTTGATTTACCGATCGAGGAGCAACACAAACTTCGCGAAAACCAAGGCCGTCCAATGTGGGGTGTCGAATTGAAGGTCGTTGATGAAGAGGGGGCGGAGTTGCCCAATGATGCGGAAACGCAAGGCAACCTAATGGTGCGCGGTCATTGGATTTTGGACAGTTATTTCCAGAAAACCCGTGATGAAACCCTGACCGATGATTGGTTTCATACCGGCGATGTCGCGACGCTAGATCCAGATGGATATCTTAGTATCAAGGACCGTTCGAAGGACATCATCAAGTCGGGCGGGGAATGGATCTCGTCTGTTGATTTGGAGAATATTGCGATTGGGCACCCACAGCTTGCGGATGCAGCGGTGATTGGTGCGACCCACGCAAAATGGGATGAACGCCCAATCTTGATTGCCGTTGTTGTCGAAGGCGAAGCGCCTTCAGAGGCGGATGTGCTTGCAATATTTGAAGGTAAGATAGCAAAGTGGCAAATCCCTGACTGCGTTGTCTTTACTGATGTTTTGCCGCGCAACGCGACTGGTAAGGTCCTTAAGCGAAACCTGAGGGATGAGTTCGGCGACGTACTAATGGGTTGAAACAAGTCGAAAAAAGAGAAAGGGCGCGACCAAAGTTTGGTCGCGCCGTTTTCTAGTGTAGATCGCTGTAACGATAGTGGAGCGGGTAACGAGAATCGAACTCGTATTTTAATTTGAAAGTAACGCTTTAATTTATGTTATTATTGTTCATTTTTATGTACTTATGATGATATTGTCGCTTTGTTGAAAAATGTAAAGTAGTGACAGGAGTAGTGACAAGAGTAGTGGCGGATGTCACGATAACCCCATCCCAATCACAGTGTCAGAACTAAAGTTTTTGGGGTTGCGACCCGAAAAAGTCTTTTTCCAAGCAACATGATAGTGGGGAACTTTTATTGTTTGGCTGTGGCATCGAAACGGGTTAGTCATACGCTTCCCCACACGTTTGCAAAAATAACCAAAGTTGCAACACAGCAATCTTTCCTGGGCTAGTCTGCTAAAGGTCTTGATGGTGATTTCTTAGGGGCATTAGCCACCACAGTGCAGCGCATGAAGGCTCGTTGGTAGAGAGCTGTAGCGCCTCACTGGCGGCCAGTAAGCTCTGGATCATATGTAGTCATTCGAGGCTGCTGTTAGCCTGAAATACACTTCTGATGGGGCGTGGAGCCTATGCCGATTTAAAAACCCGTCCGGCAGCTCATCGCGATCGACCGGGCGGGAGAAGGGCGGAGCCAGAACTAAGAAACACTACTCGCTCTTCTTGTCAGCTCCAGTTGAGCTTGTGCGCTTTATAGTTTCATAACCTTTTGCCAGGGATGCCATAGCGCCAAATAGACCTGCTGTCTCACTGGGAACAATCAGAGCGTTTTGGGATTGACCTATACTTTCAGCGATCTTTGCTTGTGCTTTGAGGCCCTCTAATGCCACGATTGCTTCGGGATTTTCCTTAAGTGATAAAGCGATTGCTGCATAACCTTGGGCGATACCTTCTTGTTCTCTGGATTGAAGCAGAAATTTCGCTTCGGCTTCTAACTTCTTAGCATCGAAGTCGCCCTGCGCTCTTAGCCGCATAGCTTCTGCTTCACCTTCTGCTTCCAAAATAGATGCTTTCCGCTGAGCCTCGGCCGCTAAAGTTAGTTGCTCTGCTTCTGCCTTTTTGGCAACTAATTCAGCACGTCTTTTAAGCTCTTCCGTTCTTGCATCCGATAAACTGCGAGTAACCTCAGCGTCAAAACTAATGTCCTCAATTTCCACACGCCTAATCTCGATCCCCCAGCTTTTCGAGGCTTCTAACAAGCCTTGTTTGAGAGAATTTCCGAGAGTGTCTCTGGATGTTACTATTGTGTCGCCATCATATTTGCCAACCTCCTGGCGAAGCGTTGTTTCAATTAATGTTTCAAAAGACTCAGCAAAATCTTGGACGTCGTATACTAGGCGAGCTGGCTCGGTGACTCTAAAATATACAACTGGATCAACGTTAATTTGACTATTATCTTTTGCCAGCAACAGTTGAGCTTCGGGATCCATCCGTTGTTCAGCCAAAATTATTGATCCAGCGTCTATTAGCGAGATATCTCTCCCCCGTACTTTTGTGGTAACTGGTTCTGTTATGTTTTTGACCTTATCGACAAAGGGGATAATTACATTGATGCCGGGGAACATGGTCTTGTTCCGACGCCCTAGTCGCTCAACGATTTTTGCTCTTCCTTCTGGGACTACCTTTATTCCTTTTATTAACAGAACTAGTACCAGTAGTGCGATTACTCCAAAAAGAATGAGGTCACTTTCAAAAAGAAAATCCATAGGGTACTCAGTCATAATATTTTACTATCCTTGTGATTTCATCTGTTGAAATGGAAAGCTTAATGCGCTGACCATCATATAATTTTGGGTTTTGGTCTAATAAATAAAAACGCCCATCAGGCAATGAGGCCTTATAACGTTTTGGGTCAGGTTTTCTATCTTCAACGCCGGCTTGCTTGTCATCTTTATAACTATAAAAGTAGTCAGAACTGCTTTCCGGATCTTCTGCCAGCTGAACAACAGCTTTAAAAGTTCCGCTACGCTTTTCTTGATGTGGCAACTTCTGGGACACTGACGCATTGATTAGAACTCGCTGTATGCCAAAGAGTACAACCAAAATTGCTGGTACACTCCAAGTTAAAGCGATAGGATCATCTATGAACAGCGTTAAGCCTGAAAAAACAAATAGAGCTGCCGAAACCAACAGTAACGCTGTCGTACCAAGAACAAAAACATCTAAAATCAAAATCGCTATGGCAATGCTAATGACCCAGAATATGTCAATGTCAGCAAAAATTTGATAAAGTAAATCCATCATCGCCCTCTTATGAGTTTCAATATGATATTATAGGATCGAGCGTGGATATCAATAAATTAATTTTGCGGACCCGGGGATCTTAGTTGAAAAATACAGCTCTTAAAAATGTCCTTTTATATCAGATGGATGACAAAATCAGGGCAACTCTAAGCAGTTCAGCTTTCACAATCTATTCCTCAATCATAACAGCAGTTCCAGAAGCCACCAGCATCACCATAGAGCCAGCAGAACTCAACTCAACATAGTCTAGGTCAACACCAACAACGGCATTAGCACCAACTTCGTATGCTTCCTTCTTAAGCTCATAGAGAACAGTCTTGCGTGAGTCCCTCATGGTCTTCTGGACAGCCTCTGAGCGACCACCAACGATGTCTCTCACGCCAGCAAACAAGTCTTTAAAGATGTTCATCCCAAAGGCGCACTCTGCAGTTACTATTTCGATGCGCTTGGTGATGTTTAAATTGGGGGCTGTCTCTGTGGTGAGGACTATGGCTTCAATCTCTGCGTCTCGCAAAAGCTCAGCTTCCACCCTCTCTGAGTAAAGTGCGTGGCCCACAGGCCATAAATCAGCTTTGGAGCATTTATTGCACCTTCTATTTTGATCACCTGCAAAAAAGGACAGTGCTTCACCACACGAAATACACACAGCCATGTTTATACTCCAACGATTAACTCAATAAAATAATGTCTACTTGAGACACTGCGAGCAACCCCAAAAGAGATGGTAGGGGCTATCTGGTGAGCATGCCTTCACAGGCGTACACAGCGTCACTCATGGCCACTAGCCCGTGGGCGGCATTACTTCGGATGTCCCTTTGGTTTGTCGTAAGGGGCGCTGTAGGCCGAAGGGAACCCTTAGAATTATACAGGAACAAATCAGCTTGGCCCGTTATGCAGATGGGTGCCCAAGGTAAAGATTTAGCTTGCGAATGGGTTTGTTCTTTTGCAGTCTAATTGTGATACTTATGGAGACTAATATGTTTAAACGCCGTACCTTAAGGGCTGTTGGCACTTTTGCGCTATCACTTGGCCTAGCTACAACGATTAATGCTCAAAGCATAAACGACTTAGAAGTAGAGCGTACAAAGCAATTACAGGAAATGGGAGTATTGCTGCCTGATCCTGAAAAAATAGTTACTTCTGCAGAACAGGAGTTTTCCAAAGATATTCAAGCACAAGATGCTGGTTCTTTGAAAGAGATCGCAGAACAAGCAAATCATTATGCCAATTTAGTGGGTAAGATCGCTGACGAGTACACAGACTATATTAGGGACAACAGCAGATATGACTTTGTTACCGAAGAAGTGCGTAAAGCAACGCTCGTAGGAGTATTAGCAGACAAAGACACCCTATTTAAAACCATTAGAAATCAGGCTTACATAAACTTAGGCCGCTTAGCTCAAGACGATGGCAAGGATATGGAGGCATTTTTGTTTTTTAATGATGCATTTCGCCTTTCATCATTCTCTTGCTCAGAGGGCAAAGATAAATGTCTGAGATATCAAGCTGAGCAATACATGAAAAAGCTACTCGGCCTTGAGGGAGATTCCTATGTTCATTGGCAAAAATAATCAGGCTCCACATAAATCCCCAACCACCTGTCAAATGACCGCTCGAAGTCCCTCCACTGTTCAACAATCTGAGTAATTCCCTAAGGTCTGACCTTCGACCTTATGTCCTGTCGTCAACCCAATCAGGAGCGGAAGTCGCCCCAGTCTTCACAGGCAAGAGCAGCAAGTTGGTTCTCCAACATATTCTTAGCTGGGTAAGCTGAGCCATATGCCTGAGCGACAGTTCTTGATGATGCAGGTCTGAGATATGGGAGGTGCCAAGGATACTTACGATCACGGTGGCTGATCTTATTCTGTTGGGCAGCTTTAGTTGATTTATCGCTGCTTGGTCGGTCGTCATTAGGCATAGGTATGGTGTCCTTCTTGAGGTTATATTTATGATTGTTGCTGTGAGGGTGTGTTACACGTAATATTATTGTGTAGATAACTTAAGACCTACGACACAATAAGTTATATCAATTTCAGTTAGTTGAGTTACTTAGGCTGATATTGGGATAGCCTGAGCATCAGGGTAACCACTCTAGAATCGAAAGCGGTTATTTGGGGAAGTCATTGGTAACACGTTGATATGGGATGCTTTTTTAGCTCTCTCGTGCCACTATTTATTTTTAGATTTGGGTGGTTTTAGAGCATAAGCGGTACTTAAGTCACTGTTTATAAGTTGTAATATGAAATTCTGTCATTCCCACGGAGGCTAATGCCTAATTCCCACGCAGGGTCATCCAATATTGAAGAACTTACCGTGTCGCTTTGTGTTTAGATCAACGTAGGCTTTGAGTTCTGTTTGGGTCAGTTCAAACTTGTGGGCCATGACTAATGCTTCCTTTTAAGTTGTGTTGTTGCGGGGATTGGTGGGGACAGGCGTCCCTTTGGGTACACTCTGGGTGAACACTCAGATTGTCGTGTATTGTGTTCATACAGGGTTGTGTAATCATATAATGAACGCTAGTGTTTACATAGTCTTAGAATCAAAATGCACACAAGGGGTACACAATGGCTAAATATGGTTACGCAAGAGTTTCCTCACTCTCTCAGTCTACTGACATTCAAGTTGAAGCATTAACTGCTGCTGGATGTACTGTTGTACGACATGAGAAGGTCTCTGGTAAATCAACAGATGGCAGGGATGAACTAGCAACCATCTTAGAGTTCATGTCCGAAGGTGACAGCCTGTGTGTTCATAAGATCGACAGACTTGGTCGTAATACAAGAGACGTACTTAACCTTGTGCATCAGATCACAGAGAAGGGTTGCTCGTTACAGGTACTAGAGCCAGCTATTGATACCAGTGGCCCTATGGGAACTATGATGCTGACTGTTCTTGGTATGGTCTCTGAGATGGAACTGGGGTTTATCAAAGAACGTCAAAGGGCTGGCATTGAAGCTGCTAAGGCCAAGGGTGTCTACAAGGGACGACCATCAAGTCTAGATCACGACAAGATCAAGGAACTACATGCGATGGGTATGGGAGCTACTGCTATAGCCAGAGAGCTAGGTTGTAGCAGGGGTGCTGTCTATAAGGCTGTTGCTTAACGCTAGTCCGTACAAGCCTCACTGAGCGTTGCTAATCCTTAGGCTGCCTGCTGTCATTGATGACGTTAGAGGGTGGCTGGTGAGGCTGTATAAGGGTGTCATATAGAACGTGGAACCCCTATTTTATGCTGAAAGAATTGGGTGGCACCCGTTAACGATACCTAAATCCAAAGCAAGATTTTCAAATGGGATTACATAATTAACACAGGGGGGGTCTACCTGAGCATTGACTTCTAATTTCCTCTAGAAAAAATGCTGATTGTAGATTGCTTTGCCTGCTGACATATTTACATTTAAGAAAAGAACGAGGAAATCCTATGCTTAAATATTTATTCCCACTTTCAGTAATTGTCTTGTCTGCAACTTTAGCTACAGCCCAAACAGTGACAACGAAGGTTGAAACAACAACCATGAGCTCATCTGAAAAGATGAATGAAGCGACGTTTATGCAACTTATTAGTGCAATTCGATCTTTTCATGGTCAGGAAATTACTCTTTCAGGAACGCTTATGCATTTTATGGATGATACATTCTGGTTTTATACTGGTAACAACGAAAAATTCGATATTTCGATTGACGATGGACGCAGTGTTAAAAAGAAGGCTTTGCAATGCACTGATGAAGTGCGGTGCAGTGTATCAATGACTATCGAATTGGCAGTCAATAGTGATTACGGAGATGGTGTTTATCTCAAAGGTGTTGGATATGATCTGGAATTTCTCAACTAAACTTAAAGGTCTCCCATGAACCCGAAACAACATTTTCAAATGGGTTTCCCTAGTAATCAACAGGGGGGGTCTACCTGAGCTTTGACTTAGATTGCTTTGCTATTTCTAGGACAAAACAAAGGAATACTTTCGGTTTATCGGAAGTAGTCGGAGACTACCCCTCATGTTCAATAACCGCACTTCTTATAGCCGCTGCTCATGCACTCACGGGCCATCGCTTGGGCTTTTTCTATTGCTGCTGGGGTCATCTCTTCGGTTAAAACATCTCGCAAAGTGCCGCTGAATCCCCACCCATTTGCAGCCGAAATATTGTACCACATATGGGCGATTGCATTGTCTTGAAGAACACCTTGGCCCTTCTCGTGTATGTTTCCAAGATTGAATTGAGCTCGAGCATGACCTTGTTCAGCAGCTAGTCGTAACCACTTCACAGCTTCAGCGTAGTCTTGAGGAACTCCTGTGCCACTCAAATAGCCGAGACCCAAAGCGTGTTGAGTGTAAGCATCCCCAGCTTCAGCTAAAGGCGTCCACTCTTTGAGTGCAGCAGCATAATCACCAGCGTTGAAGGCAGCTTGTCCCTTCTGGAAGTCCTGTGCCATTACAGGCAAAGAGAATGTCAGAAGAAAGGCTAGGGCAATGGTAAGTTTCTTCATTGGATGAGCTTCCTTCAGGCTATCTTGTTAGCTTTAGGTTTACTCAAGACGTCTGAAATATCAAACGGATATTATTGAGGTGGTGGCTACTCAAGTTAACGACAGAAACCGTTCCCTATATAGGCGTAGCCTGTGGTTGAGATTACCTAAGTCATAACGACAATAAAGTATGACCGATCAGTCTACTTAAGTTGATTGTACATCTACGATGTTAGAGTTCAGCATACTTGCCTACTTGTCTAATAGACATAACTTTAGTTTTACTTTTTATTTAATTAACAAGTAGGCAAGTTTAACTCTAACATCGTAGATGTACAGTTAACTGATGATCTGAGTAACTTAAGTTAGTCTTAAGATTATATAACCACCATGTTGTTAATCGTTAAGTAATTATACCTCACAGTCATCATTCTCTCTGATAATCTTAAGATTACATCCACCATCAGTATCAATCTTATTGTCGTTAATCCTTGTGTCGTTACCTTGGAGGCAACACGGCAGTTACTACCTTATAATAGTGCGACGCTAACTCTGAATTACTGCTGTTACCGTCGCGCTAGGTGATCTCAATAGTAGTCTTTAATGCTGACACCATATGTTTTCATCACATATCTATGAGCGATCTTCGCTATGTTTATCGTCTTGGCATTTAACAGGGCTGGATTGCAGACGATTTTCTTGGTGGTTGGATTGTCGATGTATGCCTGTATCCATTCATCCCGTTGCTCTTGAGTTCTGTTGTAGAGGTACAATTCATAGCTGTAATTAACTCTGTCGTAATACTCCATTTGCTCTCTGGCCTTTGTAGGACTGGATTGAGCGTTCTGAAGTCCTCTGCTGCTATCCTTACGACAATTATCAGAACAGAATAGCTTAGTTGAGCGCGTAGAGGTTATCTTGTTGTCGCAGTGCTTGCAGAGCTTCTCTACAGGGGTTGATAGCGCCTCAAGGAAGTCAGTTTGATTGGCATAAGTCATTACGAGCTAGCTCCCCAGAGTGCTTTACACATCAGGCAAGCCGTAGAGATATGTACCAGCGTAAATAGAATTAGTGGTGCGTAGTTGATGATTAGAGTTGCCATGAGTGGTCTCCTAAGTGAAGTTTTGAACGCAGAAAGCCAAAGCCAAAGATTTAACCTTTGGGATGCTTTCAGAGTTAATTGTTGTGGGGTTTGTTCTTATGCCCAGCGCTGGGCGTAGGTCTTAATCGTGCTTCTAACGGATCACAGGGCCACTACAGCCCCGCGTATGATCTTGAGTTGGTCTTGTCATAATCTTTACGGGGCTAGTCTGTTAAAGATCGGCGATGTCACTCAGCGCCATACGAATAACGCTTTTCTCTTGCTCTTCCCGCTGCATAAAGGCCTCTCGTCGTTGCGTTGGCATATGTTCCTCCAGCGCATCTGTTATGATGTCCCGTAGAACCTGTGGTGGCATGGCATCCAGCTCGACAGCAAAATCGTACGGCCAATTCTTATCAGCAGATGATTTCTTCTTCGCTGGACGGGTGGGTAGGTTCATTGAGTTAATATGGTGCAGCGTGAGAGCCAGCTTCTGGTGAATGACCTCAACCCCCATCTCCTCACCAATGTCCTTCATGCGGCGAACAATGGCTGCCTGAGCGTCCTGTCCTGAGCGATCAAAGTCATAAAGCGTGAGAACAAATAGACGGTCTCTGCCTTCTTCTTTTGCTGTCAGAACTGCATTGTGAACGATTGTCTCCGAAGCAAAGCCACGCGTTGGAACCAGCCGAACACGATATTCAGTTGTCGCGGGTGAAACCACACCAGCCAGAGCTTCTTTCTCCAGCCAGACCTCAACGCCGTCAGAGCTATTAGCCCAGAAGTCTCGCTTGTACGTGTAAGCAAAGGACCGCGAGGCGTTGGCTAGGCCATCGAAAGATTTCACCTGATAGAAGGATCGTGAATTGTCAGTAATGTGGTGGTAGTGGATGCTGCCGTTACGACGACCAGCTAGACAGGCTTGCTGTATCTTCGAGTATCCGTCCTCAGTCTTTTCGATGATCCCGTGTACTGTGGCAGCGTAAAAGACCTGTCGAACTGTCACTGGTGCGAACTCTTCAGAAAACTCAGCGACGAACACCGCTCGCTCCTGCATCTCTTCTCTGGTGGCTCGTGTTCGCTTAGTCGGGTTGGTGTGATATTGGTTTTCGTCCATGTTTGGTCGTCCTTTATGATTGATTTATGATTGTTGGTTTTGGTTGTTGGGGGAGGGCGCAGCCTTCGACTGCTTTTTGATGAGATGCTCCACATGCTGACTGAAGTTCCTGTCTGCTTGCTTCGCTTGTGTGTCACAGAGTTTGATGGCCTGAGGTGTTAGGCTCACTCTGATAACGGGCTTCTGTTTAACGATTGATCTAGCCATGTGGCTTCCTTTCAGTTGTTGTTGTTGCTCTAGAAACAAAGAAATCCCCAAGCCCAATTAAGGGAAGGAGATTTATCAGGCACTCGTGTGGTGCGGAGCTTGCCAATGATATGGCTACCTGATTGTAGTAGAAACGAAAAAAGACCCCAGCCAAGGGCTAGAGTCATTCGGGTCGGATGAAGTCACTCGTATGTGACGTTGTGGTGGTTTCGAGCAGCAGAAACTTATGTCTCTTAAAGTACTATATAGACATAAATCGCTTTTTCACAAGCAAGTCACTCAACAAATCTCATAACATGTTGTTATTCAACGAAAGATTTTTCAGTGTTCAGCTTCATACTTCCAAAGCCCTGTCAAGCTCTTACTGTACTATGTAGACATAAATCACTTTTCCGCAAGCAGATGTCTGAATTATTTTATAAGTGGCTGATATTGTAAGTAAGAAACTTTGTGTTCTTACCTTTAGCTGTCGTTGTGTCGGAACACTCTGATAGGTCAGGCTAAATTAGCCCCGTAGGGCTAAAGCCCGTCACTTCAAAGAAGCTCATACAGAGCCCCTAGGTTCATTTTCTAATGGTTATCTATAAATATCAGTAAACATGCTGTATGGAGCTTGCAGAGCCTCTCAGGGGTAAGCGTGTATGATAAGCTGAGTCATTGGACTTTAGGGGGCGACATAAAGGTGCCTCACAGTCGATCTAAGCCCCTCTGAGTGACCTTAAGGGTTCTCTGTTGATGCTGTGATGCAGCCAGAGGGCTTCTCAAGCAGTCTCTGACAGCCAAGGATGTTTAGCTTTGGATATGTCCTCGTATCTCTTGGCAACACTAACGCCACCGTAACTCTTACCTGCGGCATCTCCAGAAGAGTGTCCTGTATAATAGTCATTCACCTCTTTGGATACATCAGCATCTCGCAAGAGTATCTTCAAAGAGCTTCTGAATGAGTGGGCTGTCTTTCTTGGGTGAGGAACAAGTGTATTTAGTGTTGGGTTAATAGCGTTTCCTGCTTTGATAGCGCAGGAGTGGTCATAAATAGTGTAGTTGAAGAGTCTTCCAGTGCCTTTAGGTGGCAACTCAAGGTCAGGGTGTAGTGGGATTATGCGCTTTGAGCCTACGTTCTTTGTAGCAACATTCTCATCGTTGGTATCAAGTAAAGAGAAGTATCTAATACCCTGATATTCAGTATCATTGTATCGGTCCCATGTTAATGTGCCAGCCTCATTGAGTCTCATTCCTGTAGTAATCATTATGCTGAGTAATAGGCGTTCTTGCGGTTCCCAGTTATGATGGAATATCGTGAATAATTCTTCTGAGGTGTACGGTAAATAGCTCTTGGTCTTGGTGCCGTAGTTCTTGAGATCAAGGCCGACAAACGGGTTAGACTTTACATACCCTCGCTTAATCAGGAAGCTAAACATCTTGCTCATGTTCCAGTTTGTATCTTTGATGAGGCTGTGTGAAATGTCAGGCTTTAGTTCTAACTGCTTATCTATAAAGCGGTAGGCTGTTGTCAGGTCTATCTCTTCCATCGGTAGATCACCCATGAGTTTAGCAAACTTGAGAACACCTCTCTTTAAAGCTCGTTTTGTATCTGCTTTCTCGTAGTCTCTATCTATTATTTTGAAGTATTCTTCCTGCACATCGGACAGCATTGGTGGCCCTTTAGGTGCAATTCTAGCTGGACGACTAATTGGTTCGACTAGTTCGTTATTCATGCGCCTCATCATAGGGCTATCAACTATTACGTTACCGTCAGTTTTAACGATTAAAGAAACATCAGCACCCTTGAGAGGGTCTAGTCGAGGCTCTTGTAACCCTTGCTCTCTTGCTGCTTCAATCAGAAGATCATGCCAGAAAGTTTGGGTCATCAGATGTTTATAACGACCTGCAAGACCCTTCTGCTCCGAAGTGTAAGGGGAGTTGGTATTTAGCTCTCTAAACTTCACGATCACCTCCTCTGGTGAAGGAGAGGTCGCTAGTAAGTCCGCCATGACCTTAGTTTCATCAATCGTGGCGCTATTCATAATCATATCAGCATAAACATCACATGAAGTTTTAAGTGCAACTAATTGATTGTATTCAGTAGATGCTCTGATATTAGGGATGTCCTTGTAGTTAAATGATGTAGCCAACCCATAGATAACATCAGTGGCAAAGTTATCAGCGACAGCATGATGCCTAGTTAGATGATCTTCCTGCTTCCGATCAAACTCACTGTAAATCTGATGAGTAAGTTCGTGCATCTTCGACTGAGCTATGGACTTATCTGTTGTCCGAGTAGACTTGCGCCTGTTCCTCGTTGTTCCGCTACCGCTACCAAACAGGTGCCTCATACTGGCAGGAATACTAACTTCGATAGTCCAGACACCACGAATAAATCGTAGGTTTGGCTTGGGGTAATCCGTCCATTTCAAAGCGGTCATAATGTTCCAGAGTAGTGACATGAGTAGTGACACTAATATTGACACAAGTAGTGACAATACGCCAGTTATAAGTTATTATCTATATAAATAAGGGAGATAGTGGAGCGGGTAACGAGAATCGAACTCGTAACTAAAGCTTGGGAAGCTGCCGTGATACCTTTTCACCATACCCGCCACCTGGTGTTGGGATAGGCGATTGGGGTAGGGCGGTCAACCTATCCT
>Ga0206127_1000589_pt1 | contig 43595 bp, 46 predicted proteins | sample Helgoland_Spring_6_FD_148646 | JGI IMG/M metagenome (GOLD analysis project Ga0206127, IMG submission 148646) | Pelagic subsurface seawater microbial communities from Kabeltonne, Helgoland, North Sea - Helgoland_Spring_Bloom_20160419_1 | ecosystem: Environmental > Aquatic > Marine > Epipelagic ...
GGGACCTGCGTTCGCGGAATATCCAGAGAAGCCGGTGGAGTTTGTTGTGCCCTGGCCTCCAGGTGATCTGGAAGACGTTCTGACACGCATGATCGCGGAAGATTTTTCCGCTGAGTATGGCGTTCCAACAGCCGTCGTGAACAAGCCAGGCGGCGGCGGTGGCCCGTTTCCCGGAGCGATCGACGTCGCGAACGCACCTGCAGATGGCTACACTGTCGGGTCCTTCATCATCGCGATCCCTGTTGTGGGCCCATTCATTGGCATTCCAGAGCTGAACCCGGATCCTTTCGTTCCGCTTGGCAACTTTCTGACATACCCGTTTGTGATCGCCGCTGGAGCAGATGCGCCTTATGACGACATGACCGGTCTAACTGCTCATGCGCAAGACAATGAAGTGGTGCTCGGCCACTTTGGCGCGCCTTTGGTGCCAACGCAGGTAACATTTGGTTTGGCCAAGGAAATGGGCTTCTCCTTCGCGGCGGACGCAGCGTTTGATGCGCTAGATTGCAACACGCTCGCATCAGGTGATGTCGATGTGATCAACACAACACTTCAGCTGATCTTGCCTTGCCTCGATACGGTCAAGGTTTTGGCATCAATCGGATCCGAACGTATTTCGTTGACACCTGACGCGCCTACAGTTTCCGAACTCGCGCCTGCTCTGGACGTGGCATTGTGGAACGGTTTGTTTGTGAACAAAGACACACCACAAGATGTACAGGACAAAATTATTGCCGTTGCTCAAAAGACAATGTTGTCTGAGCGTGCGCAGAAATTGGCCGCTGAAACAGGTGCTGCTGTCTACTGGCAACCTGCTGGCGAAGTGGTTGAGCAGATCAAGAAAGACATGGAGACAATGGCTGGTATCGAAGTGATGCTTGCTGAGTAATCTCAATTTGGTCGGGCAGCGTGTGTGTTGCCCGATCACTCTTTCTGGAAGGTTGACCATGTCGCGCGTCAAAACGCTTCAATCCTTGTTCAAACGCTATCGCCGCCCCGGAGACATTGTGTTTGCCTGGATTGTTCTTATCTCCTCGGCCTTCCTTTTGTCGCAAATATTTGATCAAACCGCCTATCAATCACGTGGCAAGCTTGTCGCACAACCACGCTTTTGGCCCGCTATTTCGCTAGGTACAATGTCGGTTTTTGCAGCTTTTCACCTTCTGGGCTCTGCTTTTTCCGAACGCATAGAAGGACGCTGGCGCGAGGTTTGGCATTGGATCAAATCCGTCGAATACGCAGGCTGGTTTATAGCCTATGCCGCATCGGTTCCCTACGCAGGCTACCTGCCTACAACGATCATTTTCGCGATTTTGCTGACCCTGCGATCAGGATACCGCAACGCTAAAATGATCAGTGCTGCTATCGTTTCCTCGTTTATCGTTGTTGTGGTGTTCAAGACCTTGCTGAAGGTTAATCTTCCTGCAGGTCGGATCTATGAGGTGCTGCCAGACGGCCTGCGCCAAATCATGCTGACCTATTTTTGATCGGATCCTAAGCAATGGAAAACATACTTCTTGGCCTAGAGATGCTGGCCCGCTGGGATGTGATCCTCGCACTCTTTATCGGGTCCATCGGTGGTGTCATCATCGGTGCGATCCCGGGTGTTGGCCCTGCGGTCGCCATTGCGATCTTGCTGCCTGCAACCTTCTCTCTTGATCCGATTGTTGGCCTGACGATGCTGCTCGGAATTTATGGATCGTCAATGTATGGCGGCGCGATTCCGGCGATCTTGATCAACACGCCGGGCACTGCGGTGAATGCACTAACGTCTTATGACGGCTATCCCATGACTGAGAAGGGTGAGGGGCATCGTGCTCTGTCACTGGCCTATTCCGCGTCCTTCTGGGGTGGCATTTTTGGTATCCTTTGCCTGATCCTGCTGTCTCCTGTATTGGCTTTAGTCGCCCCGATGTTTGGCAGTCGCGAAATTTTTCTTGCGGCATTGCTGGGCATCATTCTTGTGATCCTTGCCCATCGCGGCCAAATTTTTGCAACGGGAATGTTGGCAATGTTTGGTATTTTCTTGCAAACCATCGGGTTGGACTCAGTGACCTACACGCAGCGTTATACGTTCGATTATTCCTTTCTCAGTTCTGGCGTGAACCTGATCGTTGTCGTGCTGGGATTGTTCGCTCTGTCTCAGGCGTTTTTGTTGCTCGGCAATCCAGATAGCAGCCCTGATGCCAAGCCTGTAAAAGGGCGCATGTTTGTGGGTATACGCGAATTGATGAAGCACAAACGTGTCGCAACGGTCGCCTCCAGCTTTGGTGTGATCCTTGGGATGATCCCCGGAACAGGCGAATTCACCGCCCAATTCATGAGCTACACATATGCACAAAAAACTTCCAAATCTCCCGAGACATTTGGCAAAGGCGCTCCCGAGGGATTGATCGCATCTGAAGCAGCAAACAATGCGGTGCCTGCCGCGGCTATGATTCCTTTGCTTGCCCTTGGCATTCCGGGGGAAGCCCTAACAGCAATGATGTTGTCAGTATTTTATGTGCACAATGTCATTCCAGGGCCGCAACTTTTCCAGAATAATATCGACCTGGTGTATGGCCTATATTTCGCACTGATCGCGTTGAATGTCATTGTTATGGTGTTCCTGCTGTTCTCAACCAACCTGCTGACGAAAGTCATGCGTGCGCCGACCCGTTTTCTTGGCATGATGATTTTGATCCTATCCTTTGTTGGGGTCTATAGCCTGCGCAATTCGCTGACAGATTGCATGATTGCGGCAACCTTCGGTGTCTTGGGCCTTGTTCTAAAACGCTTGAATCTGCCGATCGTACCCATCATTCTAGGCATGGTTCTGGGTGGTATTATGGAGGTAAAACTCCGCTCTGCGATGCCCCGCCTCAAATCACCGCTCGATATGATTGATCGACCCATTACGTTTATTCTGTTCGTGATCATCTTGCTAGTTTTGGCCTTGCATTTGCGAACTCTGTTCAAAGAATACCGCGCACATCAGCCGCAAGAAAATCACGACTTTCATGATAGCCAATAACGGTAGGACCTATGGACCAGCAACAGATCGACACTTTTCGAGCGCAGCCCGTTTCGGCATTTTCGCACTTGATTGATGGCAAACATGTCCCCGCGTCTGATGGTGGAACGATGGATATCATCTCGCCCATCGACGGGCAGGTTTTGACAACCACCGCCAAAGGCACCGCCGCTGATATGGAGGCCGCGATTGCCTCTGCGCGTGCCGCGTTCGAGGATGGGCGTTGGGCTGGACAACCTCCTGCGGCGCGCAAAAAGGTGCTACTGAAATGGGCCGACTTAATCGATGCCAATGCGTTGGAACTCGCAGTCCTCGGCGTGCGCGACAATGGCACAGAGATCGGCATGGCCATTAAGGCAGAGCCAGGCTCAGCCGCAGGCACAATCCGTTATTACGCAGAAGCGCTCGACAAGATTTATGGAGAGATTGCACCGACCTCATCTGATATCCTTGGTATGATCCACAAGGAACCTGTTGGTGTCGTTGGCGCAATCATCCCGTGGAATTTCCCGATGATGATTGGCGCTTGGAAACTCGGCCCAGCCTTGGCGATGGGTAATTCAGTGGTGTTGAAACCCTCCGAGACGGCGTCACTTTCCCTGATGCGCATGTGCGAACTTGCGCTTGAGGCAGGTTTGCCGTCCGGCGTTTTGAACGCTGTGACAGGGGAAGGCAAAGTCGTTGGCGAAGCGATGGGGCTTTCGATGGATATCGATGTGTTAGTTTTTACAGGCTCTGGTGGCACGGGTCGACGCTTGATGGAATACGCGGCGCGCTCCAACATGAAACGCGTCTATTTGGAGCTAGGGGGCAAATCGCCCAACATCGTCTTCGCTGACGCCCCCAATCTTGACGAGGCAGCTCAGGTCGCAGCTGGCGGAATTTTTCGCAATTCAGGCCAAGTCTGTGTCGCAGGCTCGCGGCTATTGGTGGAGGCGTCGATCCACGATGATTTTGTCGCTGCTGTTGCCAAAGCCACGACCCAAATGCGCGTTGGAGATCCCCTTAGCATGGAGACCCATATAGGCGCGGTAAACTCAGAGGTGCAATTGAAAGCGAATCTTAGGTTCGTCAAAACGGCAACCTCCGAGGGCGGCAAAATCGCTTTAGGCGGCACACAGATTTTGCAAGAAACTGGCGGCTATTACATGGAGCCAACGATCGTGACAGGCGTGACCCGTGATGCGACATTGACCCAAAAAGAGGTCTTCGGTCCTGTCCTTGGCGTCACCCCGTTTGAGACCGAAGCGGAGGCCATCGCGCTCGCCAACGCCACTGTCTACGGGTTGGCGGGTGCGGCGTGGACGTCGAACCTTGGCCGTGCCCACCGCATGATCCGTGGCGTGCGCACGGGTGTTATGCATATCAACACATATGGCGGCGCAGACGGCACCGTGCCCTTGGGGGGCGTCGGTCAATCTGGCAACGGATCAGACAAGTCACTGCACGCGATAGAGAAATATGTCATCCTCAAAACTGCGTGGATCAAGCTATGAGCGATAAAAACATTCTGGTGATTGGCACCTACGACACCAAAGACGACGAACTCGGCTTCCTTGCGAATGTGATCCGCGAGCAAGGCGGGAAAGTCGTGACAATGGATGTCTCCGTTCTGGGCGATCCCTCAAAGCCGTGCGATTTTGCCAAGCACGATGTCGCGAGCGAGGGTGGCAGTTCAATCCAAGCCGCAATTGACAGCGGTGATGAAAACAAAGCCATGCAAATCATGGCGAAAGGCGCGAGCCTGCTTGCCGCGCGTTTGCACCGCGAGGGCAGGTTCGACGGTATGATCGTGCTCGGCGGAACGATGGGAACGGACCTCGCACTTGATGTCGCCTCTGCCCTGCCTTTGGGCGTGCCGAAATATATCGTCTCCACTGTTTCATTTTCGCCGCTTATCCCTGCGCAGCGCTTGGCGGCAGACACACAGATGATCCTCTGGGCAGGGGGGCTTTATGGCTTAAACTCAGTTTGCAAAGCATCGTTGTCCCAAGCGGCAGGTGCGGTCTTGGGCGCAGCGCGTGCGGTGCAATTGCCAGACCCGAACAAGCCTTTGATCGGGATGATGTCACTGGGCACATCCGCGTTGAAATATGTGATCCCATTGAAACCTGCATTGGAAGAGCGCGGCTTTGAAGTCGCCGTCTTTCACGCAACAGGCATGGGCGGGCGCGCCTTTGAGAGCCTTGCAGCGCAGGGTGCTTTCGCCTGCGTTTTCGATTTTTGCACTCAAGAGGTGGGCAATCACGTGAACGGGTCAAATATTTCTGCGGGCGCTGATCGATTGACCAACGCGGGTGCCAACGGGACACCGCAAATCGTGGCACCGGGCTGCTATGATCTGGTGGATGTTGTAGGCTGGCAGCCTATCGCAGACAAATGGGATAAACATCTCAAACATGCGCACAATCGTTTGCTAACCTCGATCGTGCTGGCAGCTGCGGAAACCAAGCTTGTTGCACAGGCCCATGTGGACAGGCTCGCGCAGGCCAAAGGCCCTGTGAAGATGATTTTACCCACCCATGGGCTTGGTGAATGGGATCGAGAAGGTGCGGATCTACATAACCCAGACGGTCTTGCCGCGTTCTTGGCAGAGCTAGAGGTGAGTTTGCCCGATAATATCCAAGCGCACCGCCTCGCCTGCCACATCAACGACGCTGAATTTGCAGACAAAGCGCTTGAGATATTTGATGGCTGGTGTGCGGATGGCACGGTCGTGAGTTAGATTTTATAAATTTTACATAAGACTGATTATCAGATTTTTGGCTCTCATCAAATCTGCGCTGCACACTAAATCACGACCAGTGTGAATCATGTCGACGAAGCGGCCCCGCACCGAGCGTCCACTCCATCACCTGTCCCGAGACATCGATCGGGGCTTTCACACGAAATGCGGGACCCCATCCTGTTGTCTCACACTTCGAATCAAAATCTTCAGATGATTGAACAATCGCGCCCTCTGACACGCGCGCGCATCGATGCTGCGCCAAAAGATGCGCTGTGGCTGCCAATGACAAACGTGCCGATGTGATCTGACCGGTCGCGCGCTTCGACAAAGCTTCCAAAACGCAGGCAGCAACCAGATATCCCGTCGCGTGATCCAACGCCTGAACAGGTAAAGGCACGGGGCGCGCTTCACCAGCTTCCTGCATCCCGAGCGCCGCAATGCCACAACTCATCTGCACCAAACTGTCAAAACCACGCCGCGCAACCCAAGGACCGCTCCAGCCATAGGCGTTCAGCGACACATCAATCATATGTGGGTTCAACGACCGACGCATATCCCGACCCAGCCCCAGATTTTCGAACGCATCCGCACGGTACCCGTGCACGAAAACATCCGCCTCTTTCATCAGGTCTTTCAAGCGTTGCACGTCCGTGTCCACGCGCAGATCAAGACCCGCACAGCGTTTGCCAAGCGTGACTTCCATTTCGACACTCGGCTCGGTCCAGAATGGCGGATCAATGCGCAAGATCTCTGCACCAAAGCCCGCCAAAAACCGCGTTGCCACGGGCCCTGCAAGGACGCGGGTGAGATCAAGGACTTTTAAACCAGCGAGACTAATCTTTTCAGGAAGCGAACGAGATGTGCACGATCCATGGGTCTCCCAATGCACCAGAGGATTAGACGCGACCGCCCTGCCCTGCGGATGCTGCGCCCACTCCTCTGCGGTGCGCATAAACGACGCGCACCCACCAGCAGTAACAATCGCAGTTTCCAGCTCAATCCCTCTCCACGCTAAAACCGCCTCTCTCACAGCATCGCGGTCAACAGCGACGTTCAAAACATGCAAAGCAGCATCACGGTGATGGCGCGCGTTCGTGTGCAGCCGAATCCATCCGTCGGCACATTGATAATCACCCGCGACCTCATCCCAAAGCGAGGGCAGCTCCCATCCGTCAGGGCGCAACGTCATATCAAACCAGAGCGACGCAAGACGGCGATCCACGGTGACCGTATCGCTCGCCACACCACAATATCGCGCCAAAGCAGTCCCTGCCAAACCGATAGAGGCTTCCGCCATGTCAGAGGTGCAATAGAACGAAGATAGATGCCCCCGCCCCGTCACCTGATATGGCGCGATCTGTTCGCCAAACACGGCACCGTTCAAGTCTTGCCAAAACGGGTTCTGCTCACTCATGCGGAAAAGCTTTCGCGGCGATGCCTGCCGCCTCTAACGCGGCTTTCACTGCTCGTGCGATCTCAACCGCTTCGGGGGTGTCTCCATGCATGCAAATCGTATCGATCCGTGTTGGAATACGCTTGCCACTTTCCGCAATCATCGCACCCGCTTGCACCATCTCAACCATGCGCACAGCCGCAAGATTCGCATCATGAATAACAGCCCCCGGCAAAGCGCGATCCACCAAAGTAGCATCATCATTATAGGCGCGATCCGCAAAAATCTCTGCCGCATAGGCACAGCCAAGTGCTTCAACCGCTTTTTGCTGCTGCGTGCCAGCCAAGACCATGATGATGATCTCTGAATCAACTTCCAAAGCCGCGCGATAACAGGCTTCTGCCATTTCGTAGTTCTCGGAACACATATTCGCCAAAGCCCCATGCAGCTTCAAATGACGCACGTGCCCGCCTGCGACCTTGGCCATAGCTTGCGCCGCGCCCAATTGATAGCGCACCGCATTTGCTAATTGTGGCAAAGGCAAATGCATACGGTAACGCCCAAACCCTCTCAAGTCTGGAAAGCCAGGATGCGCGCCAATACCGACGCCCATTTCGACGGCCAATTTCATCGTCTGCGCCATTACATCAGGGTCCCCCGCATGAAAGCCACAGGCAATATTAGCAGAGGTCACAATATCCAAAAGCGCGCTATCGTTGCCAAGTGTCCAAGCCCCGAAGCTCTCGCCCATATCTGCATTCAAATCGACAGTCTGTGTCATTCATTTTCTCCTGATATTGCGCCGCTGATCAACTGATAGGACAACAGGTCATTTATGTCTGCTGGGTTACGTAAAATTGGCGTGCAGGCTTTCGCTAATGCTGCACGCGCTTTGCGATCCGCGCGTTCGAACGCGATACCCTCTTCGCGGCTCACGAATGAGAACCGCAAAGTCTCGCCCACATCCGCCTGCGCCACCCTCGGTAAATCACACGGCAAGATCGCAGCAATCCTAGGGTAGCCCCCTGTCGTTTGACTATCCGCCAAAAGCGCAAACGGCGCCCCCTGCCCCGGAACTTGAATATCACCGGGAATCACAGTTTCAGACGGTATAGATTGACCGCCCTTAAGCGCAAAACTCACATCCGTCTCCAGCGCGATTCCTTGCCGATTGCCACGCGCCCCACGTGTGAAAAATGTTCTCTCAAACGCCTCGCGCTGATCCTTTGAAAAGAGCAAGGTATGGGCTGTTGGCACCATGCGAATGGCACCACTCTTGGCATTCATCTGCGGCAGCCTAAGCCCAACACGATCCGGCGTAGCATCTGCCCCACAGGCGAGCGTTTGTCCGGCCTCGATCACTTGCCCCAGCCCCGCCCCACGATGCGTACTCGCAGAGCCCAAGAAGCGCGGTGTTTCAAGTCCGCCGCCAACTCCAAGATATCCATAGGTTCCAGCGCGCGCTGCACCAATGTCAAGAACCTGCCCGACCTCAACGCGGTGCACTGCATGACCCAGCAACGCTTCGCCATCCAACCGCAGATCCATATTCGCCCCCGCGAAAGCGATGCGCGTAGCTGAGAGAGCTTTGAATCGTCCTCCAAGACCCGCCAGCTCCAGAACGGCGGTGCCCTCTTGCCCGAGCAAAGCCCAAACCTGTGCCAAAGCCAATGTGTCTGCCGCCCCGCCTCGCGACAAACCGCTCGCCAACGTTCCGCGCCAGCCCGCGTCTTGAACAGTCACCGCAGGACCGCAGTGTTCGACATAAAACGAGGAAGTCATGTCAAAGTCTCCAATCGCGCCCCGCCAAAAGTATCCCGGCGTAGATCCTCAATCTCTCCTGTGCTCGCTTGCGCGAACCGGACCACATCCCCAGCTTCAAACGCAAACGGCGTTGTGCGGTTCTTGTCAAAACATCGAAATGCAGTTTGGCCAATATGGCGCCAACCTGTCGGGGCCTCGAAACTAAAAATAATAAGCTGACGCACGGCGACAACCAGAGCACTGGCAGGTACTTTCGGCGCGATTCCGCCCATGCGCGGAATGTTCCAATGTGGCTCTAAACTGCCTAAATACGGCTGCCCCGGCGCAAACCCAAGTGTAAGAACACGTAGCCGTGAATCAGTAATTTGCGCAATCGCACTGGCTTCGCTTACACCAGCCAATCCCGCCGCTTCGCTAAGCTGTGGGCCATCAAAGCTACACGGAATGGTCCATCGCCTGCCTGGCTTAAAAGGCAGGCCAAGCCAGTCCTTGGCTCGCATCTCCGCCTCAATGAGTTGCACGGTGGCATCAAGATCGCCTGCAAGATCAAGTCGCAAAAAAACAGCGCTCAGAGACGGTGCGCTTTCAAGAATGCTTTGCAGTCTGAGCGAGTCAATATGTTGATGAAACGAGAAGGCCGCAACATTCGCCTGCTCTGTCACATCCGCCCCGAAACGTACAAGTACGCCATCCACACCGACAAACGTCAGTTCGGGGAAACGCTCTTGGGTGTGCACTATCATTTTCGCATCTTCTCAATCAATCTCTTCCATTGCATCACGCGATTTTAACAAGCAAACATCACCATAGCGAAGTTGATTCGGTGAAAAAGCATTAAGCTGTCAGGTTTTACTCTAAAATTCTTAACGGGCAGCGTTTCTATATTTTTTGTTTAATTTTAATTGGCTCTATGTCTCGTCCATAAGGGTACCCCAAACTCATCAAAGCGCTACCCATTCTTAGACATAGTATCTCTTGCCTTAAACATGGTTTTCGCTCCTTATCCTGTCATAATAAAACGTCTAAGAGATCAGGATCGGTCCTAAGCCTGCGGTGGGGGGCATGTAGGTCGGTTCTGAGATGAACCTGCTAAAGCATCGTATCGAAGAAACGTATGGCGCACTTGTGTCCGGCATCCTGAATGGCGAGGTTGCTTGCTGTGACGCAGATTAATGATCCTGCAGGCAGTGATTAGTTGTCTGATGAGGCGTTTGAAGCATTGAAAGGCAATATTGCGTGCCTTGGTCAAACCCAGCCCATTCGTGTGCGTCCCGTCGATCCTGATTGGCGGCCTAATGAAGGAAGTCCACTATCAAATAGATAGTGCGGTTGTCGTGCAACCTGGATGCCGTCGAATTGAGGTCTACCGTCTACTTGGTCTTCCTGTTTTAGCGATCCTTTCAACGGATTAAGGCGATGCCGCGCTCGCAGATTTGGAAGAGCGCTTTCACGAAAACATGATGCGAAAAGACCTGAACGGGATTGAAGAATTACTATCCATCGGATCGTTCACCGAAAGCCTATCAGACCTGAGCCAAGAAGAAATCGCAGCACGACTGTCAGTGCTACAAGGTGACGTGTCTTTGGGCCTTGCCTGCGTGTCACTGCGCGAAAAAATCATGGATGAGGTTGATGTTGAAACCGCCCCAAAGCGAGAGTATCATATCATCGTTCCAAAGCTAAAGCGTGCGCCAAAACCAAATAAGAAAAACCTACCTAGGCCACTGACAATAAAATCTAAACGCACAATATACCCTTGGATATAATTGCTGGTAAAGCCGGCGTCACGATAAACGCGAAGGGTAAAGGTCTGTCGAAACTTGAGCTGCAAAAAATTGCCGAGGACGTTTCAACCTACCTCGCATCGCGCGTGTAAGAGAACCGATGATTACCCATTTCAATTCCCTTCTAAGCGGGCAGGACGTGTCTAAGCTTACATTGGAAAACGATGACCTCACAGTTGGGATTTTGACCTATGGGGCGAGTGTTCAAAGCCTAATTTTCAGGGGTCAACCCGTCGTCTTGAGCAGTGACAATATCACCGATTACTTAGACCGTTACATCTACTGCGGGGCCATTGTTGGACGTGTTGCCAATCGGATTGCTCACGCGCGTGCGACGGTTAATGGTAATGAACATTCGTTCGACGAAAACGAAACCACTGGCAATTGCCTCCATGGCGGGGACGAGGGATCTAGCCAGCAGGTCTGGAGCGTGCTGGAATATGGGCCGCAACATGCGGTTCTGACGCTTGAGATGGTAGATGGACACATGGGCTTTCCTGGTCATTTGAAGGTGCAGGTGCGCTATCAGCTTTTTGAGTCAACACTGTGTGTGGAAATTACGGCAACGACAGATCGCGAGACCCTGTGCACATTCGCGCCGCACATCTATTGGAACCTTTCAGGGCAGGACACAATCAACGCGCACGTGATGCAGATTAATGCGGAGCACTATCTTCCAACTGATGAAAATAAGGTGCCTACGGGTCAGATCGCACCCATGTCTGGCACGCTGTTTGATTTCAGAGAGATCCGAGCTTTGGGAGCGACGGCACTGGATCATAATTTTTGTGTTTCGCATGAGCGCGAAACGTTGCGGCCTGTGCTACGCTTAGTTTCTGAACACAGTGGAATTTCATTGGAGGTTGCGAGTACGGAAAGTGGCGTGCAGGTCTACGATGGGCGCCACATAGATCGATCCGGTCTCGCGATTGAACCGCAGGTTTGGCCGGATGCTATCAATCACACAGGCTTTCCCAATATGGTTTTGAAGCCAGAAGATACTTACAAAGCTGTGACTGAATTCAAACTGTCACAACGCGCGCGTACCTAGCCGCACAGCGCGGTTCGGATTCTGCTTCAGGATATATTCCCCCATGGAGCGCGGCAAATCTTTGTGACCTTTATCGACGGGTTTCTTGAATGATTCCCGCTGATAACGCGTCGAAATTTTGCGGGTGCTCAAGAGCTTGTAATACTCTTCGCTGGTCAAGGGCCCATCCAGTGCGCCGCGGATAATGAGCGACAGAATCCCCATCTCATTAAGTGATGATCCAAGGCGATGCCTTAGGAAAGGTGCGCGCAAATGTTCCGCATTTTTGCCCGTAAAGCGCGGCGTGTTGGGCGTCCCAAAATTCATAAAGATCATAGAGGATCGAGACTTTATTCGCTTGGTGCCGCGTCGCGCGATATGCTTGATGTTTTAAAGAGCGTTAAGGCGGTGGGCGCCTTGCATGCTGAATTTGTGGTGCGCTAAACACGTTCGACTAGATCAATCTTCGATACGAACTTTTCGGCGCTTCTCGAGATTAATCTGTTTTTGACGCTCACGAAATCTATCTTTGTCCTGCTCGGACGTTTCACTGAAGCATTGCTGACAAGACACGCCAAGCTCAAAATTTCCGTGTTTCACATCTTCCGGCATGATCGGACGTCGACATCCATAACAAAGTTGATGTGGCCCGATTTCCAAACCATGGCCAACGGAGACACGTCGATCAAAAACAAAACAATCGCCGTTCCACAAAGATTTTTCTTCAGGCATCTCTTCCAAGTACTTTAAAATCCCACCTTTTAGGTGAAACACCTCTTCAACCCCTTGGCTTCGCAGATAACTCGTAGATTTTTCGCAACGGATGCCCCCCGTGCAGAACATCGCAACCTTCTGGTTTGCAAAGCGCTGCTTATTGTCTTCCCACCAAGCTGGAAATTCACGAAAATTCTTTGTTTTGGGATCGATTGCACCATCAAAAGTACCAATCGACACCTCATAGTCGTTTCGGGTATCAATCACGACGACATCTTCAGCACTTATGAAATCGTTCCAATCTTCTGGTTCAATATACTGGCCGACCGCGCCCCTTGGATCAACGTCAGGCTGACCCATCGTTACAATCTCGCGCTTCAACCTGACTTTGAGACGCGCAAAAGGTTGCTCTGGACTGGTGCTCAATTTCCAAACCAAATCTGCAAATCCCGGGATGCTACTCAGAAAACCCAAAATGGAATCTATATTTGCTGCTGCACCAGAAATTGTTCCATTGATGCCCTCATTGGCGATCAATAAAGTGCCTTTGATTTCCAGTTCTTCGCAATGCATTTTTACCGTGCTTTGCATTTGAACGGGATCAGCGACTGGCGCGAAGTGATAGAGAGCGGCGATTGTAAACATGCGCGGGTCAGTAGCGGATTTTGACCCTTCAATGCAAGTGACCTATTACAAGTCAACTACCGTGAAGGAGAAAATTATGCCCAAAAATGACGCGCTGCTCGTCATCGACGTTCAAAACGACTTTTGCGAAGGCGGAGCATTAGCTGTGCCGCGGGGATCAGAGGTTATCGCACCGATAAATGAAATGCTGAAACATTCTGATATTAACGTATTCTCGCAGGATTGGCACCCAAGTGATCATAGTTCTTTCGCGGACGTTCATTCTAATAAGAACCCATTTGAAGTAATTTCCATGGCTTACGGTTCGCAAGTTCTGTGGCCGCGTCACTGTGTACAGGGCAGTGAAGGCGCAGAATTTCATAAGACTCTAAATGTGAACACTGCTCAGCTTGTCGTGCGCAAAGGATTTCGCGCAGAAATCGATAGTTACTCCACATTCTTTGAGAACGATCATACAACGGTAACAGGCCTTCACGGATACCTCACATCCAGAAGTGTCAGATCGGTAACGCTTGTTGGCTTGGCGTTGGACTTTTGCGTTTATTATTCAGCTATGGATGCGCGAAAACTCGGGTATGACGTTACAGTTGAAAGCCATGCGTGCCGCGCCATTGATCTTGATGGAAGTTTGGATGCCGCTCTTACACAGATGAAAAATGCAGGGGTCGCCCTGAAATAGCGGCCTCATTGCCCGATTCGTTAATATTCTTGCATCACAGAGGAGGGTGAGCAGAGACCCGAGTAATAGGGGATTTCCCAGCCTAGCAAACACCAGGCTACCATTTTGTGTCGCGATGACGTCATTGTCGAGGGGTTCCAAAGATATGTGGGTCGACGGATTGCACATTTTGGAAAACACCAGATCTTAATGGTTGTCGGTTCCTGTTTTGTAGCGCTTCTAACGACACCATTTTTTAGCTTGCTTGCTTTCGCCATCGCGCTCTGTGGCGAGTTATTGGATTGCTATAATCTCAAGTGGCAATTTTTAGCGCTTGATCAGGGCAAAAATATAAGACTGTGAACATTGCGGCTATGACGACCGCTGCTTTTCAAGCCTTATGAACTTCGATTTGCATCCTGTTGGCCGAACTTCTGCCACAGGGCGGAGCAGGTGTAAATTTCGCGCTCGTTTTTTTTGATGTTTGCGGCGCTCGATGCTGGCTTGATTTGGCTCTATCGCAAGCCTAGTTCTTTGATCCGGTTTGCCCCTTTATTCGCTTACATTTTAGGTCATAATTATCGATCAGTTGGGACGATCAAACGCGCAGCTGAAACCCTTTACGGCCGACGCTCTAACGATGCTGATGATAACCTATATCGTCTATGTAATTTTGCAATATGTCGTGTTGAGTGATGCGAAACACCAAAAGAACAACCGACAAATTTTGGTGAAATCGCAAGTATTAGAAGCATCCGAAAAACTGAAAAAAGAAACGGAGTTGCAAGCGAGAAAGCTGTCACTCGCGGCACGAAAATTCTAAAGATAGTATCATAATTTCAGATTCTTATGGGTGAACAAAGCATTTTCAAAAATCACAGGCTACACGCGCTTCGAAGCGATTGGCCGAACGACTCCCGATTTTTTGAATGATGAGGCGACTGATTTAGAGGTCTCAAAAAAGATTGCATAACACATTCAAACAGGTGACCCAATTCGCGCTGAGGTTTTGAATAAACGAAAAGATGGTGAAAAGGTCCGGGTTGAAATTAATATTGCGCCGGTCAAATTGGATAACGGATCTATTGAAACGACTGGTGTGATTGAGCGCAGATATTACTGCGATCAAAACGCATGAACAAGAGCTCGCCCATGCGGAGGTTCTCGCTGAAAAAGGGGAGCGCGCAAAAAAGCGAATTTCTTGCCACTATGGACCATGAAATTAGAACATCAATGAACGGGATAATCGGCCTGACTGATCGTTTTGCAGACCTTGATCTTTCTGAGGACGCGCAAGCTTACGCGCGAACCATTAACGTATCTGCCGATGCCCTTCTGGCAATTATCAATGATATTTTGGATATCTCAAAACTTGATGTGAGGCACCTTACGATCGAGCCACGGCAATTCGATTTCAATAGTTGTTTTCGCAGTTCCGTCGAATTGTTTAGCCCCCAAGCAGCGAGCAAGGGCATCTATCTGGACGTCTTTCAGGATGAAGTTTTTCCGAAGTAGGTGATTGGCGACAGCGGACGTATTCGGTAAATTTTGCTCAATGTGATTGGGAATGCGGCCTAACGCTACATCGCAAGGCGACGTTCCTGGAGATTGCAACGCTCAGAGTTTTGAAAATTCCAACAAGCAGATAACAGAACAACTCGAAAAGCCGCTGGAATCGAGCTTGGCCTCTCGATTTCGCGCCAACTTGCGCGGCTCATGGATAGCGATATCGTAGTTCACTCTGAACCGGGTAATGGACCAACATTTCAAATCACCTTGATGCTCGGTCGGGCGCAAAACACTCAGAGAAAAAAGGTTGCGCCAGCATTAGCTACCAAGGACATTTCACCGATGTTGGTCCTGGTTGCGGAGGATAACAAAACAAACAGGTTCCTGATTTCGAAGTACCTCAAGGATTTACCCATTGATGTTCATTTTGTACATAATGATCAATAAGCTTCTGAAAACGCGAAAGAGTTATCGCCTAATTTGATTTTTATGGATATATCTATGCCCCAAATGGACAGACTTGAGGCTACGAAACATATTCGCGCTCAACAATAAGTACAGCCGCGTATAATAGCGCTTACAGCAAACGCTTTTGCCAATGATCGAAAAGCTCGTTTCGACGCAGGTATGGATGATTTTTTTTGCAAAACTGTGAAGAAGGCGGATTTTCTTTTGAAGCTTTCCGAACTCAGTGCTGAAATGGCAGCAAATCAGCTTTGATCCGATCAAACCTTTGGCGTATCAAGGCGTAACATTTGCAGGTGAGGGTCGATTTTGGATATTGCAACACGCGTGTGGAACCACAAATGGAAGATTGACCCAATCATTCGCTCCCTCATTGACGATGATTTTTATAAACTTTTGATGTGCCAATCGGTCTTTCAGAGCCACCCAGACACGCACGTCAAATTTAGTCTGATCAACAGAACTAAGTCGGTTCGCCTTGGTGACCTGATTGACGAAGGTGAGCTGCGCGAACAACTGGATCATATCCGTTCGCTATCGCTGAGCCGCGGTGAAAGTACGTGGCTGCGCGGCAATACTTTCTACGGCAAACGCCAAATGTTTCGATCCGACTTTATGGAGTGGTTCGAAAATATGCGTCTCCCCGAGTATCACTTGGAAAAATGCGATGGCCAGTACGAGCTGACTTTTGAAGGCAAATGGTGCGAAGTCATGTTGTGGGAAATTCCCGCGCTCGCGGTGTTGATGGAGCTGCGCAGCCGAGCGGTCCTAGATAACATGGGCAAATTCGAGCTTCAGGTTTTATATGCCCGCGCAATGACCCGAGTTTGGGAAAAAGTCGAACGTTTGTGCGCTGTTGATGGCCTCCGCATTGCTGATTTTGGAACGCGGCGTCGGCATTCGTTTCTATGGCAGGATTGGTGTGTGCAAGCGATGCAAGAAGGGCTCGGCGAGAAGTTCGTAGGGACGTCCAATTGCAAGATCGCAATGAAACGCGACATCGAAGCGATTGGAACCAACGCGCATGAATTGCCGATGGTCTATTCTGCGCTGGCACAGACCGATGATGCGTTGCGTCAGGCCCCCTACCAGGTTTTGGAAGATTGGCAGGAAGAGCACGACGGAAATCTCCGCATCATCTTGCCCGATACCTATGGCACCCAAGGCTTCCTTGAACACGCGCCTGATTGGCTAGCGGGTTGGACGGGTATTCGCATCGATTCTGGTGATCCTGCGACGGGCGCTGAAATAGCGATCAAATGGTGGAAAGAGCGCGGAGAAGATCCGCGCGATAAACTGGTCATTTTTTCGGACGGTTTGGATGTTGAGAAGATTATCGAGCTGCACAAACAGTTTGAAGGTCGCGTGCGTGTGAGCTTTGGTTGGGGCACACTTTTGACCAACGATTTCCGCGAATTGGTGCCGGATGGTGGCCTCGATCCGTTTTCAATCGTGTGCAAAGCGGTCGAAGCGGATGAAAAACCGACGGTTAAACTGTCGGACAATCCCGGCAAGGCAATGGGTCCTGCGGCTCAGATTGAACGATACAAACGCGTGTTTGAATTGGGCCAACAGACCCACCAAGAGATGATCGTTTAATCGTCGTCGGTTATGCGGCCACGGAGCGCTTTAACTTCGCCGCGTTCCTTCTTGGATTTCAAGCGGCGTTTTTTGCTGCCCAATGTGGGGCGCGTTGCAATGCGTCGTTTCGGCGCGACCAGCGCTTTGCGGATCAAGTCGGCCAGTCGTTCGCGTGCGATTGCCCGGTTTCGGGCTTGGCTACGTTCCTCTTCTGCACGGATGATTAAGGCACCGTCTAATGTCCAACGGCGGCCAGCCAAACGCTTCAAGCGGGACTTGACGGGTCCTGTGAGGCTTGGTGAACGATCTGCTTCAAAGCGTAATTCCACAGCAGTTGAGACTTTGTTCACATTCTGCCCACCTGGACCGGAGGCGCGCGTGAACGTTTCCGTCAGCTCCCAATCGGCAATCTCTAAGGTGGGTGTGATTTGTAACATGCGCCCTACATGCCACGCCGCGCCGCCAGACGCAAAAAGGGCCACCCAATGAGCGGCCCTTAATCTGAGTTTCGGAGGCGTGCTAGTTAGGCAGTCGCCAATTTGCGGGCGCAAGGCCGGCTAGGGGTTGCCGCTAGCGGCGCACCTCGCAAATTGTCCCAACACCATTCTCCAATACCTTTTTAGACACAGGATCACCTCCTCTCATTTGTTTCAATCAAGGAAAGGATGGCATGGATATCGGTGAACACCAAACGTTTTTTAGGCGGAATGCTCTCTATTTTTGTACCAACGCGTGGTGATTGCTTTGAACGGCATCAATGCGATCAAGGCGAGGGTCAATTTCACGCCCCAATCTGCGACGGCCAAGGAAGTCCAGAGCGGGGCAACGGGTCCGAACCCTAGAACTGGCAACGTTTCATTTGCCCAGCTCACATCATTAGACGGCTCAAGGAAAATGAGGCCTGCCGAGAATGCGATGGTGAAGAAGAGCGCAGTATCAACCGTAGAGCCGATAATCGAAGACGCCAAAGGCGCGCGCCACCACTTGTCGTTTTTCAACGCTGCGAAGATCGAGACGTCGATCAACTGTGCCACAAGGAACGCCGTTCCGGAGCCAATTGCGATGCGAAGTGTGACCAGCGGACCGAATTCGCCTGGCATCTGTGTACCGATCAGTGAGCAAATAACGCCGACCACGAAACCTACGAAAATTACGCGGCGCGCGGCGTTCGCACCATAGATGCGGTTCATCAGATCCGTCACAAGGAACGCGAAGGGGTAGGTAAATGCGCCCCACGTCAGCCATTGACCAAACAGAAACTGTACGAGGATATTAGAGGCAACAACGATGGTTGCCATGGCAAGGATGCCAGGAAGATAAGTGCGTGTCATATTGAGTGCCCGTTTTTTACAAGGTTGCGGCTACTTCCTCTCTTAAGTGAGAGTCGATGCCGTTTAGGCCTTGTAACGTTGTATGGCAAGTTATTCCTGCAGCTCAAACTCAACGATGATCGTGAATTGGAAGCGACTAAAATTTTCGTCAGAGGTCGCTATGAGACGAATTTTTCCCTGTTGATCACGCCAAGCAGAAATACCCTCAAGATTATCGAATTGTCCGAATTCACTGGCGAATATACGCTCTTGCCCAACGGGTTTGCCGTTACTAAACTGAATATGTTATATTTGCGTGGTAAACGCGAAACCGTTGAAACCACGCGTTAGCACGTAAAGATAATCATCTGGCTCAAAATCTGCGCCAACTGGACGAAAGCTACTGACACGGGGAAGGTTGTAGATGGTGTTCCATGTGCCGTCAGTCGCTCTTTGGTAAATACGAAATGGTGTTCGGATGCTGGCAGATCCTTCGCGCATGACGATGAAATGTCCCTCTGGCGAAATCGCGAAGGCTTCGTACCCGACGTTCTTGGGCGTGTTTGCTTTGAAGAAAGGAAGCTGCTGTGCGTCGGGTGTGCCCTTTGCGTCCACATAGCTTAGAATGCGTGAATTATGTTCAGCAGAGATGTGGAACACACCGTCGGACGCCAGTGCGAGACCCTCCATATCGCGGTAGCGTTTTGGATCAGGCCGCGTTCCATCTTCGATAACCAAAGGAATGGTTTCGACAAGGGTCGCACCCTCCTATAAGCCGTTCTGATCGCGCGTTAGATCGCCACGATATAGCGTTTCATCGTCGCTGACAGCCACAAAACGCAACCCATCAGCGGTGACTGTTAGTCCAGAAACTCCACCGAAATATTTGTATTCCGGATGCCATGAAAAATGTGCAACCGGTTCTGCGCGCGGCTCAGAAAAAAGCGGTGACGCACAGAGATTGGCGCAAATCGCTAACGCGAGCGAAGAACTTCGGCGCATTGCTGAGGCAGGTCAGAAAGAACATATTCGCGGCGCACCCGAGGCTTGGGCTTAAGCGCATTCGGATCGCGCGGCTTGGCCTTTGGCGGGTTCAAAATGTCATTCACCCATTTTTGCGCATCTGCACAGCCATCGCCAGCAGGTGGCGGGTTCTGATCTTTACATCCGCGCGCACCTTTAGGGCAGGCAAGACGCACGTGAAAATGATAGTGATGCCCATACCAAGGTCGAATCTTACGTAACCACCGACGATTGACTTTCTCTGCGTTGCACATCGCAACTTTTGCACCGGGGAACACGAAAATGCGTGCGGTGCGTTTGTCTTTCGCCGCCGCTTTCATGATTTCCATGTGCTGGGGCGTGAACTTGTCGTTGATATACGCACCTTTCGCGCGACGCAGTGAGATAGAGCTGATCTTCTCACGTTCACGACGCGAAAGTTTGAGATTATTCGCAGGCAACATCCAGATATCGATGTCGAGACCAATCTGATGGCTGCGATGGCCAGAAAGCATAGGGCCGCCGCGTGGTTGGCTGATGTCGCCAATATAAAGCCCATTCCAGCCAGGCAATTGCGCGGCCTTGGCAGAGAGTTTTTGAATGAAATCGATTGTCGTCGGATGACCCCAATTGCGATTGCGCGACAGGCGCATGGCTTGCCACGTTGGTCCCGTTTCGGGCAATGTGACAGAGCCGGCAGCGCAGCCTTTCGCGTAAGATCCCAAAGGTGCGGCGCGCTGGATGGAGCCCTTTTTTGCAGCACCAAAAAGCTGTTTTGCTTCTGGTGTTGCGGACAAAGGGAGGGCGACTACCAAACTCAGAACAACGGCAACAACGCGCATCATTTTTCAAAATCGCCATTTTTATGGACGTAGGCTAGCAGGATTAGGCCGATCAAGAAAAGGAAGATCACAGGCGACACGCCTAGACGGGCACTTTGCGTAACGGTTGTGACGATCCCGATGAGAAGCGGCGCAAGGAACGCGGTAGCGCGACCAGATAGACCATAAAGCCCGAAATATTCGGTCGCGCTGTCAGCGTCCGTGTGGCGCACCATCAAAGAGCGGCTGGAGGATTGTAGCATACCACCCATACCACCGATTAAAACACCACAAATGATGAAGAGAAGGTCAGGTGTGCCTGCTGCGACACCTATGCCATAGACCGTATCAGGGGTTATGTTGATCACCGTAAGGCTGACGCACATCAGAATGATAATCGTAAAGGTGATCACGGGTTTTGGACCAAATTGGCGATCTGCAAAGCCACCAAGATAGCTAAACACCGCCGCGCCGATTGCAGCAACAACACCGAAGACGCCGATTTGAGTGACTTCCCAATCGAGCACCAGTTTCGCGTATACCCCACCAAACGCGTAAAGCCCGTTCAGCGCATCGCGGTAGAACATTGAGCCGACAAGAAAGTACCCAAGAGAGCGGCGGGACTTGAGACCTTTAAGCGAAGCGATGACCTGCGAAAAGGCGTCTGAAAAGTTGGATTTTAATTGATCGGTGCGCACTTCGCGTACCCATAGGAAATAAGGGATCATGAACACAATGAACCAAATGGCCGCAAAGGGACCCGTCGCGCGCGTTCCTTCGCGTGCCGCAGGATTAAGACCGAACAAAGGATCAAGGCCTACGACTGTCTTCCCGTTGCCCTGTTCCACCAGTAACAAAAGCGCGATCGCCAGTGCGATTACACCGCCAAGATAGCCAAATGCAAAGCCTGAGCCGGAAATTTTACCAATCTGTTCCCGTGTACCCAAACCCGGCAATTGCGCGTTGGTGAAAATAAGCGCGTACTCAGCACCGATAAAGCCGATGCCGAAGGCAGCGAGCATCCAGAATAAATTGCTCGCATCCGGCGCGGTATACCAAAGGGCTGCGCATCCCAGCACATACATAATACTGAACGACATGACCCACGGCATTTTGCGCCCTGTGCTATCCGCCATCGCGCCGAAAATGGGGGCAGAAAAAGCGATGATCAGCCCGATCAGCGCAGTTGTCCACGCCCAAATGGATTGCGCATTGGCGTCGGCGATCCCTTTCTCAAGCCCTTGGCCAAGGTAGTAAGTCGCAGCAATCGCCACAAAGAAGGGACCGAAGATAAATGTGTTGAGAACCGTATGATAGGGTTGGCTCGCGAAGTCGAAAAAGTACCAACCCCAGATGCGTTTCCGCAAGTTTTTGTTAGCGTTTGCGCTTGTCATTTTTCTGTCCCCTGTGCTTGGAACAGTTAGACAGATACAAACTCATCCGCGCAAGCGTTTAGTCCTGCATTGGCGGCCAAGGGCGGCTTGCATCCGCTTCGATCCAGTTGGCGACCCACGCGGGAATGGGCGGCGATACTGTATCGCGCCCCATTGCTTCCGCTACGCGGGCGGGCGCGACGATACCGGATTTATCGGTCACCGCTGCTCGGTAGAGGGCGTGATTAGCGACCTCACCGTCGCTTTTGATCATGCATTGTTCGAGATAGAAGAACCGTTCATCCCAACACACTGCGCGCGATTTCATCGTGAAGGCTTCAAACGTGCGAATGCGCCTGCGATACCGTACAGATACTCCAGCCATCGTCAGACCCCAACGGTTGCCTTTAAGCGCATCGATCAAACCCGCGCGCTTCGCCAAGGGAATACGCCCGAGATCGAGCAGAGTTAGCGTGCGCCCATTGTTCAGCTCCATCCACATATCGATGTCCCAAGGCCAACATCGGTGATGCGACACGTGGGTTTCGTCAAACCCGATTGCAGGTAGGTTTCGGCTTTGCCACAAAGCTTTGATCATACGAATGAAAGGGTACATATGCGCGCTCCTATTGCGCCCCTCACTTGCGATAGTTTGCATTCGCGTCAAGTCGCGACCCCACGGCACTTGCCGCCGACCCTTTGTGCGACTACCTAGGGGACGACCAGAAATTTCGGAGCCTGCCCCATGTTGTCGCTTTTCCAAATCCTGATGCTGATCCTTGATATCGCGTGGTTCTTCATCGTTGCTCATGTAATCATGAGCTGGCTGATCAATTTTCAGGTCCTCAATCTCAACCAACAATTAGTTGCGCAGATTTGGTATGGTTTGAATCGTATATTAGAGCCTGTGTATTCGAAAATTCGCAGCTTTTTACCGAATATGGCGGGCATCGACCTTGCGCCTTTGATCGCTCTGGTCGGCGTATACGCGTTGCGCATCGTTATCGCGAACAATATCCAGGCCTTTTACTAACACACCATCTTGTGTGAGTTGCTAACCTATGAGACATATCCAGTAAGAGCATAGCAATGCCATTACAGGACATCCCATGGACCGCGCCGCATCGCTGTTAAGCGACGTTTTCGGATTTGACGCCTTTCGCCCCGGCCAGCGCGACATTGTTGATGCTGTGGCGGGCGATCAAAACGTGCTCGCGATCATGCCGACAGGCGGTGGTAAATCGCTTTGCTATCAGCTGCCTGCCTTGATGGATGACAGTGGATTAACGGTTGTCATCTCTCCTTTAATCGCGTTGATGCGCGATCAGGTTCAAGCGCTGAAAGCAAGTGGTGTTGTCGCGGGTGCGCTGACCTCTGGCAACACGGACGAAGAAACCAATGCGGTGTTCGAGGCGATTGACGCAGGCACTTTGCGACTTTTGTATATGGCACCGGAGCGGCTTGCTTCTGGTGGTGCTGTCAATCTGCTGCGCCGCGCGGGTGTGCGCCGTATTGCTGTAGACGAGGCGCATTGCGTTAGCCAATGGGGTCACGATTTTCGCCCCGACTATCTGCGTATCGGTGATCTGCGTCGCAAGTTGAACGTGCCAATTGCTGCCTTCACCGCCACCGCCGATGCAGAAACACGCGTCGAGATCGCAGAGCGCTTATTCGATGGCCAGACCCCGCAAACTTTTCTGCATGGCTTTGATCGCCCTAACATCCACCTAGCTTTCGCTGCCAAAGATGGCCCGCGCCAGCAGATCCTCAGCTTTGCAGCTGCGCGTAAAGGTCAATCGGGGATAGTCTATTGCGGCACGCGCGCGAAAACTGAAGGGCTGTCTGGCGCGCTAAATCAAGCGGGACATAGTGCGTGTTTCTATCATGGTGGCATGGACCCCGATGCACGTCGCAAGGTTGAAGCGCGCTTTCAAAGTGAAGATGGGTTGATTGTCGTGGCCACCGTTGCCTTTGGGATGGGCGTTGATAAGCCTGATATTCGCTGGGTCGCCCACGCGGATTTGCCCAAATCCATTGAGGCCTATTACCAAGAAATCGGTCGCGGCGGTCGTGATGGTGCGCCGGCTGAAACGCTCACCCTTTATGGGTCTGACGATATTCGCCTGCGCCGTAGCCAGATTGACGAAGGCCTCGCGCCCCCCGAACGATGCACGGCGGATCATGCGCGTTTGAACGCACTTCTTGGTCTGGCTGAAGCGCTTGATTGTCGCCGCGCGAGCTTGCTGGCGTATTTTGGTGAAACTAATGTGACGTGCAAAAACTGCGATCTGTGTGACACGCCTGTGGATGTGTTCGATGGCACGATTGCTGTGCGAAAAGCGTTGTCCGCTATCCTGCGCACCAATGAATACTTCGGTACGGGCCACTTGATCGACATTCTTTTGGGCAATGAAACCGACAAAGTTCTTTCGCGTGGGCATGAAGATTTGCCGACCTACGGCGTTGGCAAAGAATACAGCAAACGTGAATGGCAGGCGGTGTTTCGTCAGATGATGGGTCACGATTTGGTGCGCCCTGATCCAGAACGCCATGGCGCTTTGCGCATGACGGATGAGGCATTTCCAATCCTAAGGGGTGAAGCCTCGATCCGGTTGCGCCGCGATAGCATCAAAGCCGCCTCGAAGTTTTCACCGTCTGTCAAAGCCCTCGTAAGCGAGGAAGATGCGCCTTTGCTGTCGGCGCTAAAAGCGAAGCGACGTGGCCTTGCGGAAACCGCGCGCGTGCCAGCCTACATCGTTTTCAACGACAAAACGCTGATCGAAATGGCGCAAGTGCGCCCCAAAACGCTGGATGATATGGCGCGGATTGGTGGGGTGGGCGCGAAGAAGCTCGACACTTATGGCGCGGCTTTTATCGAAGTGATCAATGGCGAGGTCGAAACGCTTCATCCTGCGCGTCGCAAACTTGCGGGGCGTGACAGTGGTACACTTTTTGATCGTTTGCTTGAAGTCCAGGCCGGTCTTGCGCGTGGCGGGGAGGGTCATGACAAGCCACTCAGCTGTTCCGCTTCACTCCTTGCAAAGGTCGCAGCGCAAAAACCACAGAATGAAATGGCGCTTGAACGTATCCTTGGGGAACGGCGCAGTGAAAGATTTGGCCGCGCTTTTCTGGACGTCCTCAGGGAAGCGAGCTAGATCTTAGCAAGGTAAACATGGGGGCGAGTATGTTAGTTGTGATTTCACCGGCTAAGCGATTGGATTGGGCAGAGCGTGACGTCGAGATGAGTGCGCCTGACCTGCAAGACGATGCGGTTCGTTTGTCAAAAACGGCGAAGAACCTGACCCTTGGCGAATTGCGTAAGCTGATGCACCTCAGTGAGGATTTGGCACGGCTTAATCGCGACCGGTTTCAAGCGTTTGAAGCAGAACCAAGCGATGATTTGGTGCGTCCCGCTGCCTTGGCGTTTGCGGGCGATACGTATCAAGGATTGGAAGCCACAAGCTTGGATGGCGACGAGATGCGCTGGGCGCAAGATCATTTGCGGATTTTGTCGGGGCTTTACGGGGTTTTGCGACCTCTAGATGCGATTCAGCCGTATCGTTTGGAAATGGGATCGCGTTTGAAAACCCGTCGTGGCACTTCGCTTTATGATTATTGGCGCACGGATTTATCGAAAATGCTCAACACTCAAGCAGAGGTCATAGGCACTGACACGTTGGTCAATTGTGCGAGTCAGGAGTACTTTGGTGCTGTCGTTCCGAAGGCGTTGAAATTGCGTGTGATCACGCCTGTCTTCATGGAATTAAAAGACGGAAAAGCCAAGATCGTTAGCTTCTTCGCCAAAAAAGCACGCGGCGCGATGGCACGCTATATTATCCAAAACCGCGTGGAGAACGCGGAAGAGATCAAAGCATTCAATTCAGGTGGTTACGCGTTCCAACAGGATATGAGCGAAGGCGACTGTTGGGTGTTCTTGCGCGATTATCCATCCTGATCTGCGCGAATAGGGCGAGTGCCTTAGACTTGAACCTGCTCGATCTGCTCAATGACAAGCGCCTTTTTTAACGGTTTAGTTAGATAGCGATCCGAGCCTGCATCTAAAATGGCCTCTTGGTCACCTGGCATCGCATGTGCGATTATGGCGAAGATAGGGATATAAGTGCGCTTCGTTGTTTCTTTAACGCAAATTTCTTGCGCGCGCCCGCATTGCTTTTGTACGTCAAGGATGTCGCTAGCAGGTTAGTGTCTGTGGCAGGCGCTGTGAAGAGATTGGTGGCAGTGTCAAAACAGATTTGATCATTGTATTCAGTGGTGTTGGTGCCCAGCTAAGCCCATGTTTCGACACCGACGTAGTTGTTGTAATTCGTACGGGTTTTGACGCGGGGCCGCCTTGGTTGATTTGCAATGCCAGTCGCTGAACCGATTGCTAAAGCATCGTGGAACGTGCTGCCATCCGGGGCCATTGTAATACGCATGCGTGTCCCCAAACTAACTAATAAGGGTGCGAAAAATTCATTGTAGCCGTAGAGATGTCTCCGACTGGTACTTTAAATTTAATGGCACTTTATTTTAACTATTTTGGCAATGTTTGTAAAGAAAGTGCGCTGTGCGCATTCACGCTAGCGCACTAAAACGTTAGCATCCAGAGCACTCATGAGGCGCTTTCAATTGCTTCTTGGGTAAAACGAACGACTGCAATCACTTACCCAGAATTTTAGCTTATCGGAACCCCCAAGTCCCTGATTTGACGCCGCTTTCTACTTAGCCGCGAATACCCAAGGCGACAGCTTTCACTTGTGTTCTGCGCCCGGCGCCGTTAGGCGGTTTTTGTGCGCAAGTACCTCGACATCCCCCTCACCATAGTTGTGACGCTCACCCTGACAATCGCGATGCTCTGGCCCCTGGAGGCGCCGCCCCCGGCGCCGGAGGGCAGCGACAAGCTTGTGCACTTCATAGCCTTCGCCGCACTGGCCTTCCCGCTCGCGCGCACGGGCCGCTTTGGGCTGCTACCCGTCTTCATTGGCGCGAGCATCTTCGGCGGCGCCATTGAGCTCAACCAGCCCAGCTTCAACCGCAGCGCAGACTTTAACGACTGGGTCGCGGACGTTGTGGGCGTGATTTTGGGCATTGGCTTGGGCCTGCTTTATCGGCGCCTACGCAGGCACTAGCTTTCTTAATTCTGCTTGATACTCTCCTTATGAGTGTAAATTGAGTTCGTTTCGGGAATTTAGGTTTTCTGCGCGATTAAACGCACACCAGGCTTGTAGCGCTTTCCTGCGCTGCGCACGCGCCTCGCCGAGGTAGCGTTCGTACAGCCGACGTTCGTGGCCTATCTGCGCGAACAATCCCTCGAGGTGCTTGATTGCAAAATTTGCGTAGGCGAGTGCGTTTGGATCAGGCGGCCCATCGGCTATTTTCTTAGGCATACCCGCAAGAACATCCCAGATTTCTTGGCGCAACTTCATTGCGAGCTGCTGTGCGGACCCCGGCTCGCTCTCATGAGTGTCAACTTTGTGAAGCGCCCGGTGGTAACGCGCCTCGGCAATTGCCAGTCTCAGGGCCGCCTCCCGGCGTGGATCGGCTTCGCTTGGTTCCTCCTGGTCGCCTCCAGCGTTATTCAGAATGACATTAAACCACTTCGAGACGATGGCGTCTTCGGGTGGCGCATTGAGGCCATGCTTGCGCGCGTTCTGAGATGATACGGCCTTGCCCGCGTCTGTCACGGGACCGGTGGCGCCATGCGAACCCCTGCTAAGCCTGCGAGACTGGAACGACATCGATCGGCCTCGCCTTCTGAACTTCCCGATACTCCGCAGACAGTTGGCGGGCTCGTTTCTCCAAATTTGGGAGGGTGTCCGAGTGGCGCCGGTAGTTGAAGTTTTCAAGGTATTGCTGGCTGAGGATCAGCCGGGGATCAACGCCAAGTGTAATAGCCTCAGCCGTCGCCTTCCCCCGGATTAATGGGTCCACTGATTTTAGATCGGTGACTAAGTTATCTATGCGGTTACTTATGGCGTCCCAGTCAATCGGGTCTTCGAAGTCATCCTCGTCACCACCCGCAGCCTCAAAGTACTTTAATAGCCTCCGATACTCTCTCTCCCCTTCCCCATTAAGTGCATCCCTTATCTCAAACCGTATCTCTTTTTCAGTCCCCACGGATAACTCAATATCCGCCGAGGCCTTCCGCTGAAGAATGGCCCAGTTAAGGTCGACGAGTTGCAACGCCAATACATACTCATAACTTGTGGCTGGCTCCAAGTCAGAGAGCGTCGCGGTCTTAAAGGCCTCGTAGGCTGGGCTGAATTCGCCAATAATGGCCGGGCGCTCGGGTAGGAGGGCGTCAATTGGGAGTGCGCCCAGGTCACCTGAAAAAGGTGAGTTTAAGTCATGTGTCATAAAGCTGCTCTCAGTTGTTACCGCTGAGCAAACTGCATGGAGCATATGCGCCGAATACCTTGAAGTCATATTATGCCGACGCGCGCGCATTTGTCGATTGGTGCGATGAAAGAAATGTTGATCCGTTTCCAACAGCATCCGAAACACTCTGCGCATACATAGAATGCCTACAAGTAAACGGGGCCTACAGTTCAATCCGTCGGCGGATCTCATCGCTCAGAAGACTAAACAAAATGCTGGGGTTTCAAGACCAGACGCGCACCAAGGAAGTCTACCTCGCAATACGCAGACTTAAGCGCTCCAAGTGTATGGAACAGAAACAGGCCGTCGGGATCAACTACGACATACTCGTCAAAATGATTGCCGCCCAGCCCGACACGCTCGCGGGCGCGCGCAATCGCGCCCTACTCTCATTGGGCTACGACTTCCTGGCGCGCCGATCCGAACTCGTCGCCATTCGAAGTAACGACTTGAAGTTCACACCGGACGGCGCACTGAAGGGGATGATCAGAAAAAGTAAAACAGACCAATACGGGAAGGGTCGGCTCGTGTTCGGCTCCGAGAGGAGCGCCAAGTTGGTCAGGAAGTGGATGAGACTAAAGCCTCAAGAAATTCAACCCGTCTTCTGCGCGATCAATCACGGGAAATGTGAGGACCGCGCCATTTGCGATAGAAACGTGAACGACATCATCAAGCGCGGCGTCGTAAAGGTGAAACGATGCGAGCGGCCAAGCGACTTGGAGGTATCGGGGCACTCGCTGCGCGTGGGCGCGGCCCAGGACTTACTGATTAAAGGTTACGACCTTGCCGCAATCATGCGCGCCGGCGGATGGTCAGACCCGAGTACCGTCTCAAGGTACTTGCGGTTTTCTCATCACAACATATGGAAATGAGCATTGGAGACACCCACAAATCTGAACTTAGTAATTAATACGAAAAACGCAAGAATTACACATTGATATATAGAAATTAATGCCAATTAGAATCGCCGCAAAAGAACAACAAGAATGTGATAATTATAAATTGACGGAAAAACTTACAGTTCATTTTTGTCTACACGAATTATATCAGTCGCAATGTGTCCGTTACGTTTTAATGCCAGTTGCCAGGCAGATACATATTTCGACATCGACACATTCACATCAAATTTCTTACAGATTTTCTCTTTAGCGCGTGAAGCTATCGATTTTGGAAATATTTCTGACGATAAGCATTTCTGAATAATATTATAAGCTAAATTATAATCATGCATCGGCACCACAAATCCATCTATTCCTGCATCGATTAGCTCGGATATACCTTCAGTTTCCGAAGTAATTACCACACAATTCTGGTACATCGCCTCTTTCAGAACATTTGGAAGTCGCTCTCCACGATAACGAGACAGCAACAAAAAAAAATGTGTTTCCGCCATGATTTCGAGCAACTTGGAATGTGAAATGTGTCCAATGAAAGAAATACTTTCATTACAACCAAGCTTTTTCGCAAAATTGAGCAAGTCGGCTCGTGCGGGCCCATCGCCAGCAATTATTAAATGCGCCTCAGGCGAAGTGTCTAGAACCAATTTGAAAGTTCTTATCACATCATCAAATCCTTTACCCTTAATCAATCTACCAGCTGCTAAGAAAGACGGGTGGGGCATATTACTAAATTTTTGAATGTTGTCGTCAAACGACACACTGAGTTTAGTACCACGCAGAACGACATTTACACTTTCTGCGTTAATTCCTAATTTTTGGATTATTGGGATATTGGATTTTGAATGGGTAAACAGTAAATCGACTTCTTCCGCTAGAGCTGCGCTACCCGGGTATCCGGCGATCAAATCGTGTGCTCCCAAAAACTGGGATACTACAGTACCGGGCATGTATCGTTTAACCAAAAAGCCAAGCATTGTTGGGTAATGCCCCCAAAATAAATGTACCACATCTGGCTTTGAACGGTAAACTTTGTCGAAATGCCCCAGCACCGAGGGCAACAACATAAGACTCTTCAAAAGATGACGCGGTTTCTTACCTGATACCATCACCACCCAATTTAGCAACGACGCAGACTTCCGCGGAGATAGTACGAAAAACTTCAATGCATTAAGCAACGTAATTAACGATAGATTTTCTACAAGCAACCCACCATGATTGCGTTCACGCATCAAAGAGTTGTGCATACGGTGCCTCGGTCTCAAACCAAATACCATAATTTCGTGGCCCTGGTTTTGCAGTGTCTCTACATCGAGAGATAAAAACGTTTCGCTTGGCACAGGAAATTGCATCGTGATATACACAATTTTCATTTTTTTAACCTCTACCCGGACGACCTGAAAGTTGCATTCACTGATGCAAGCATACCTAATGTAGAATAAAAGAAGAACGAAAGTCTTACTTGCTCTGTAAAATTATTCCCAATACTTAATGCTGAGATTAGTAGATACCAAATAAAGACACAAAGAAATAATGGATACAACGGATGCCGATGTCCGATAGCTCTAAGTATATTCCATGAATAAAAGATCCCACAACAAATCGGGACTAAGAAATATAAAAGCAAGCCAGTCAAACCATAACGATAGAATTGATAGTTGTGTATCGACTCCACATATTCCAATTCTGACTTCGCTGGGCCATTTCCGAATAATAGGATTAAGGGATGATTTGCTTTGTCTAAGGCAAATAAAAACTGTTCAATCCATATATTTCCAGATCTTCCTATCCCTTTACCTTCAAGCAGACGAATAAATTGACCAGTAAAATAACTAAAGTTTTCAATTAAAAAATTGATTGTCATTAAGAAGACGATAATCACGCTTAAAATAATGAACTGAAGAAAAACAAACTTATGCGAAAGAAATCCCGGTCTTCTTAAATATTCCAGAAATAAAAGGGTGACTGGAAGCAGAATAAAAAACCCAATAAGAAAAGAACCGACAGCTGAACGTGACTGTGGCAAGATGAGCATAACCACGGCAACAACTAATGGAAGAGAAAAAAACTTATTTGAATAAACTAGCTTAAAAAAAATAATAAAATAAAAAACGTTATCATAAAAGCGAAATCATAAGGGTTTATAAATGGTGTGGATACACGATGAGTTTTCACATTATGTGCCTTGGTGTAAAGCAAACTTAAGGCGTCATAGATACCAAAAAGTTGGTTTAAACCTAAGATAACAATTCCAATGAAAATATATGGAAGTATTGAGTCTAACTTACGAATATTCACACTTTCACTAAAAACAAGAAAAGAAAAGGTAAAAACTAATGCATATAATACTGGGCGATGAAACTCAAAATAATCCCTAAAGTTTATTTGAACGTCACCAAAAATCATACCAACTCTCATTGAAATAGTTATATGCAAGAGCAACACAAAAAAATGAGTATAATTTGCAAATAACATCTTTGATAGTGTACTGAGTTAAAATGCAATTTTGTACCAGTGCTCAGGAGAAGTGACAGAATGCAAAGACATATCAACCCACCATTTACTAAAATAGAACCAGCAGATCCAAACTGGGATTGGAACGTAGGAAAGAAAATTGCATAAATGAGCGCTATCGAATACAACGAAAAAGATTTTAATTTAAAGTGTCGCTTGATGATTCGTATATTCGGGAGTTGCTTGTAACTGAAAGACTAGTACAATCGTTTTCCAATAACAGTGATCTCAAATAGCGGCCATGTCCTGCGTTACTTAGCATTCAACGACTAAGTCTCATATAAATATTAAAAGCTACATGCATAGCTGATTTTAACACAGAAAAACCAAGTCCTTCACGGAATACGAGATAATTAAATTTTATATTTTGCAAATGTCCACTAGACAAACTACCGTCAGTTATATGATAGTTTACCAGGGTCATGTTAACGCCTTTAATAATATTCTTTGGATTATTTTTAAGTAATTGAAGCCAAAATAGGTAATCTTGCCTCCGACGTAAATTAGTCATCCAATCGCTACGAATACAACTGGCCCTAACAATAGAACTACTCATTGGGACATAGTTGTTTTTCAGAAGCATGTAATAATTTATGTCCTCTGGTACAGATGCACGAGATATTCTTACACCGTTTTTTATTCGATTGATTGCGGTACAACACGCTACAACAGTGTCATCATTAAATGCAGGCAACTGATTTGTAAGTTTTCCGTTGATCCACTCATCATCTGCATCGAGAAACGCAATAAACTCACCACGAGCTTTTTCTATACCAAGTCTCCTCGAACATCCTGCACCTAAGTTCTGGTCATTAAAGATCCATTGTAACAATCCATGGTCATATTTTTTTAATAAACATTCACGATCAATGTGAGGGTTATCACAAACAAGTATAATTTCTAAAATATTTGATGGCTGCTCTAAGACGGAGTAGATAGCCCGCTCTAGCTTTTCATCATTGGAAATAAAGGGAAGTATAACGCTTACTTTCGACATGACACTTCAAACTGAATTACACACAAAATCAAACACACGGTTACCACCTCAAGATAATATAACTTTTTTAAGTTTTACGGTACGGAACACCAACCGCAACTGTTCCTTCAGTAACATCACTGATTACGAGTGTGAGCGCACCAATCTTCACCCTATCATCGACCTTGATACCACCCAAAACTTTGGCTCCAGTGCCAATGATAACATTGTCTCCAATACTTGGCATTTTATTTTCACCACCAGGGTATTTATTACCAATTGAAACGCCGTTAAATATATAGCAATTTTGTCCAATAGATGCTCCAGGACCAATCACTATATCTATAGCATGCCCTAGTTTAAGTGGAATTCCTATGCTTGCTTCTGGGTGAATATCACAACTATATTTCTTGATAGTACGCACATATATGAGTTTAGCAAATAATTTAAGTAATTGAAATCTTGATTTATTAAGATGATTGTAGACTCTAAAACGCGCGACAACTGCGAATTCAGGAACCAATAGTGAAAATATGACACCAACAGACGTTTGCTTGTACTCACCATTCTGGTTGTACTTCGACTTATAAGCATGTAGGTCTTTAATTATGATATTTAGCAGACTCATCTTACTTTCTATCTCGTGTAAACCGATCTGAATTTTAAACAGAATTTTCGCATGTTCCATTCAATATTAAATGCGGTACTCTTTTCAATCTTAACATATCTATGGATATATAAGTATTTTAAAAGACAAAATTGTACATATCCTGGATGTTCACCGAAAATTTGATCGAACAGGACGCTTGGTTGCGATTGATCTCTATGACCATCTGCATATTTCTTTGATAAATTCAAATCTACATTATAAATGTAAATAGTATTTGTCCTATTATATAATAAATCGAGAGCAATATTTGGAACTGCATTCAACTTGCCTAAATAGAATGCCCTATCCGTTGAAATAGTTATCGAAATATTATTATAAGTAGAATTCTTTTTGATGAGTTTGTATTTGGCATAATTCTTAATTGAAATCCACCGAGGTGACTTCCAAATTTGTGCTAAATCTCCACTTTTTGCAAGATGTGCTAAACGCTCTGATCGAAAATAATAAAGATTTTTCTCGTCGCTTTCATCGGAAAGAGTATTAAGCCTTACTCTCAAGTCTTTTTCTGCAATTTGCCTGCAATTATCCCGCGGCGATGGCGCACCACCAACTAAAGCAACGGTCTTTCCAGAAATAGATTTTCTGTATTTTTTATTTACGTCAATAGAGGAAAGCCAGCATAAGCTGCGTAGAAGCCCACGGTGATATCGCAAATTCAACTTTGTTCGTACACCAGCGCCGCCGAGTAGTATATGAGACGCAACGAAACGCCTTACCCCAAATGGAGAAAAAATTGTTTTTAGCTGGCAATCTTGCCGTAAAATATGAAAATATATATTTATGGCAGGTTTGGTATCAAGCGTACTGTTGAAATACTTTTTTAAAATGAGTAATTTGAATCGAGGCAAGCGTCTCAAGTCACTTTTATATTTTTGATAAAAGTCATTCGGGGTAATACACTCCAACACTTGAAACGATTTCTGGAATTTTTCTATGTTTGGAGGGTATTCCAAGTGCTGCCCTAACGTTTCCCATTTTCTATAGTCCATAAAGACAGTTTGAATAACGAATTTATATAGATTCCCTATTGTTCTGTTAAAAGCAAATATTAACATTTATAAAATACCCATGTTATTAGTTGCTCAGAGCCCTTGTTCTATAATACAAGTCATAGATTTCGACACATTCATATGATTTTCTATCTATATTAAACATAATATCTATAAATTCGCACCAATTATACGGTTCAATTTAAATCCCCGTTTTCAACTAAACTTTGAAAAGCTTTATTCGATTTTCGAAGGGAATCCCAATCACCAATTCCAATGATTTTTCCGTTTTCCATCACAATAATCATATCACATTTACGAACAGTGGATAAGCGGTGCGCGATATTAATTGTGGTTATATCATGATAATTTTCTTGAAGTTTATTTATAAGTTTTGTTTCTGTAATATTGTCTAAAGCACTAGTCCCTTCATCTAACACAAAAAGTTGCGCATTTTTGTAAACTGCCCTTGCAATCCCAAGACGTTGTTTTTGTCCCCCTGAAAGTTCTTTATTTCCATCACCAACAACAGTTTCTACGCCTTGCGTTGTACCATTTATAACTTCCTTAAGTTGAGCAATGTCTATAGACTTTTGTAATAATTCGATTGAAGTGTTATCAATATTTGATGCTATTTTTATATTTTCGGCGAACGAACCGCTTAATATTGCAACTTCCTGAGGTACATAAGCACAATTTTGTCTCCAACTAACTATATTCACATTAGTTAGTTTTTCTTGATCTATGAATATTTCACCGGATGTAGGACTCAGTAAACCTAGTAACAAATCTACAAGCGTCGTTTTCCCAGAACCTGACGTACCTACAATTCCTACGTTGCTACCAACGGGGATCATAAAGGATACCTCTTTGATGAAAGGCTCATCAGATCCAGAAAATACATAAGAAACGTTCTTGAATTCTATTTTTTCCCTAAAGTCGAGCGCTTTAGAAATATTAGCTGTCGCTGGCTCGTTAACGGTTTGCAAGGCTTCATGGATTGCATTGACAGACTCGCTTGCATATTGAAACTGTGTATAGCCGTTGTATATCTTTTGCATTTCTGGGATGATCCGCTGTCCAGCAAAAGCAAAAACACCCAATAGTGGTATGATACCGCCCAACCCATCGCCGGCGATGACTCCTTCAAAATCTATTAAAGCCAGCATTGCAAGTATAGTCCCAGCGAATGTTATTCCTTGTAGAAGGTAATTCGGTATCTCACCCAACACTTGTGCTGAAACATGACTTTTAGCCATAGCTCTCGTTGCATCAAAAAATTTAAAACGGAATTTATCTTCGATGGTGTTAAACTTTACCTCTTTGATGCCGCTCAAAGTATCACTTACAATATTAAAACAGAGTTGGTTTTGTCTTAAACGTTGCGCACCCAATCTTTTGATTTTTCTTTTAAAAGTGAAAATTACAGAACCGTAAAATAAAGCAAGTGTCCCAAATACAATAATCGTAAACTGCCAATTGACTATCAGTAAAAAGGCTGTGATTAGCGTTATATTCACAATTGATGCTACGATATTGGCCGCAGGTCTAAAAACCTGCAAAACCACCTGCTGCGTTTCCGACATAATTTTTGTGAGTATATCAGCTTTTTTATGTTTTTTCAAAACCTCATAAGAACTATTCAGATACCGATCAAACAAACGGATACTCAGTGTGTGTGTTCGCATCAATGCAAAATTTGATACCGCATATATTCGCCAAACTTGGAAAACAGTTGATGAAATTATTACAAAAAATGAGAATACTCCCGAATAAACTACAAACTCTGTTTTATCCGTAAGGTTGAAATACTCAAAAAAATTAGAAAAATATAAATTAGTCTCTAAAATATTCGGATCACTCAATAACTTAAGAAAAGGCCATACCGATGCAATCATCAATGCATTGAACAGTGCTGCAATGGAAATAATTATTAGCAAACGATACGCAAGCGTTCGTTCATCACTCTCCAATAATCTCCAAGCTTGTGAAATTGTAGATTTATAAATCATAAGTTCGATCCGAAAAGGGCATATTTATTAAAATCACATTTTATTTTTCAATATGTAATCTACCATCTCACGCACAGCACCATCACCGCCAAATTTCTTCAGTTGATGCGTCGCAACATGTTTAAGTTCAGGAACTGCATTATTCACTGCAAACGAATATTTTACCAATTTAAACACAGCAAGGTCAGGTAAGTCATCGCCGATCGCTGCAGCGTTGTATATCTCATTCCCATATTTAGTGTATAGTTCCTCCATAACAGCTCCCTTGTCTGGTCTATTTAAATGCATTTCTGAGATAGAAAATTCATTAAGCCTATTCCGCAGTGCGTCACTGCCTCTCCCGGAAATCACACAAATTCGTTTCCCAGCATTTCGCAAGTTATTCAGCGCCAAACCATCGTAAACACTAAAAACTTTTATTTCTTCACCCTGGCTAGTGAAGTAGAGTTTCCCATCGGTCATGACGCCATCAACGTCCAGAATTACCCAGTTTATTCCACTTTCTGATTTCATGCTAAAACTTTTCTCAGTGCGTCTGCGTTATAACTATCTTTATCTTGACCAGTAAGATATGATAGCCCACCCTGAAAACTAATTAAGTCAACTTCATCCAATAACCCAACTTTCCTATAATTATCAGTCACGTTATTTCGACCACACAATATATTATATGCTTCAGGAATACTCATTGAAAAATTGGTATTTTCGCTTTTTACAAAGTATTCTAACAACGTGGGAATAACTTCATTATTCACAATTTCCTCGAGAATAAGATTTCCTTTACCCTTACCAAGTCCGCGAACTGAGGCATCCATTATATGGCAATTCGTATACTTTTTTAAATATTGATAATTTCCATTTGCACGGCCAGTGTGATTATGCAAATGAAACCCCCATCGAACTCCATCGTCGTTTATCATTTCTATCGCTGGTGCATAACGTTCGAAGTCCCGAAACAGATCAAGATTGCCATGGCTGTCCGCGAAGCCAATAATATCTATATTTGAGCTTAGAACTTCCTCGACAGTTGCCATCAACTCACTTTTAGCATAATTTGTCGAGTTTATTATCTGGAATGAAACTTCTAATTCGGTATGCTCTTTTAATTTCACTGCAAATTGTAAAGCTTGTTTTAAATCTTCTTTCCGAGCTGTTAATCTAATCAAATCCACTTTACGATCTTGGAGATTCGGATAAGCAAATACATCTTTAATACAATAATGATAGTCAATCATAATGACATATTTACTATAGTCTGATCTAGAGCAGCCCAGATGCTCAAGCGTTTCCTCATTAAGATTGTAAAAAGGGTTTTTACTTTTTGCAGTTTGCTTCCAATAACCTAATTCTACGTATTGCATTTTTATGTCGTTCATGCATTTTATATGCGCGATTGCATCTGTAATTGTCCAATTGAAATCACACACAAACCCTCCGTCCCGAAGTGTTACATCCATAAGTTTCATTGTTTTTCCTCTTTGGATTTATTCTGCTTTTGCTAGCATTTGAGCTATTGTCAAATCAAATTCAGTGTCGATATCTAGCGCTTCGCGAGATGTTATTGATTGATAAAAATGGTTATTTGATATGCGCTGCAAACCATTCGTTGAAAATACGTTTTTCTTGAGTACGAAAAAAGCTCCATTCAAAACCGCAACTGCCTTAAGAGATTGTGTCTTAACAATTTTATCATAACTAAAATTTATTGGTCTTGGATTATGCCCCGAGTGCTCAACCACAAACTCTTGAATTTCTCCAACACTGCTAACCGAGTCATATTGATTCATTAGATTTATCGCGTTCAATATACTTTGATTTGTTAGGAATGGTGACGTGATGTGTGATGTGATGATTGGCTCTTCCTCACGTTCAACTCTCTCAGTCAAAAACCTCTCGATCATCAATGGTGCTGGACTATCGATGCCGCTATTTTCAATTTCGATATGCTCCTGCCGTCGTTCATAAGCAACTACATTTGGAAAACTTGGGTTTTTGTTATAGATATCGAGTATTTCTTCACTATCTGTGTCAATATATACATCGAAGGCATTTCGTTGCCTGATATAGTATTCATGAAGAGGCACACCATCGATTTCACGAAAATTTTTTCTCTTAACTCTTTCTGAATCATCCTTAATAATCAAAAATACTTTATGGCGCATAGTAATAATCCTTAATTCGCTTGCGTTTTTTGTAGTCTTAGTCGTGCGATACTTAGATCACAAACTCGACATTCACTTACACTACAACTTATTTTTAAAACTTTGAATTCAAATAATGATTGACTTCTAACCAATCACCATTGATGCCCTCAGAAATATCTACAGGAAAATAATTTTTTAGTTTTTCTAAATCACCAATGTCAAAATTTAAGTCCTCATTCGTTAAATTAGAGTTATCCTTCTGCACTCTAACGCATATATTGTAATCGTACTGAAAAACAGTTGCCAGCTTACAATTGAACCCTGCCAAAATGAGCCGATAAACCAGCAACCCAGGCGTAAACAAATTTACATGTCCGCTCACCATAAATGGCTTTCTTGGTGGAACCGAAATATATACATATCCATCATCACTCAGAACAGAGTGTATTTTTCTTAAAAACTGATCGACATTAAGTATGTGTTCAAGTACGTGGCTACACCAGACAGCATTGTATTTTTTATTAATTTCCATCGTTGCAAAATCGCCAAAATGGAACTGGTTTACACCAGATCGCACCGCTTCTGGAACAGAAAAATAGGGTGAACTTTCGAAGTCACAAATATCGGTTAAGATTCCATGATGTGAAAAATAGGAGGCCGCCAATAGATTGCCAGCACCCACATCCAGTAAGCTCTTTGGCTGATCATGCAATACGTAAGCCGCGAGTTCAAACGCCCGAAAGTCTTCTTTTACAAAACGACCAAAATGACCGGCTGCATCTTTCTCAATTGTTCCCAATACTGGATTATCAGTTTCTACAGCACTCGATTTATAATTCGCTAAATACGGTTTCTGTATTTTTAATTCGAATAGATCTTCGAGTTTTTGTTCTTCTTCATCACTACGACTTAGCATAACGCCCCAATTCTCCTTATTATCTTAGTGTATTTTTCAGAACTTGTATCAAAGTTTCGAATTTTACTGTAAATAGTAATATTTTTTTCTTAACTGCATGCGCTCGAAATAATTTCGTTCTATAAGATCCAAATTCAGATCCACCACTTGCATGAACTTTTCTGACATTTTTCTAACTGCGCTGGCTTAAAATTTGAAGAGTATTTAACATAGTAGTTACGTTCCATTATCTTCAACTTGAAATTTAATCCTTGCCTCAAATTCATACATAGAGGCCCACATAAACCCATCCACCGATCCACAATCAAACCGCCGTTCATTCAGACGCACGGTTTCGACCGAGCCCTGCTGTGCTTGGATATTAATTGCATCGGCCAATGGTATTTCCCCGCCTTCATCACAAGCCGATAGATGCCAACAGTGTTGGGACGTCGCTTGATAATTGCATCGGCCAGGAAATCTTTTCGGGTCGAATTTGCGTCCACGATTGCGCGAATAATATTTTGAGGGACCGCATCATAATTCGCCAAGAGCTGCTTCGTATCTTTAGGCAGGCAATATCCACCATAACCATACGATGGATTATTGTAGTGGTTCCCAATACGCCGGTCCAGAGAGACACCCTCAATTATTTTTCTACTACTCATGTCGCCGGCAAGTGAATAACTGTCTAGTTCATTAAAAAATGCGACGCGCATCGCTAAGAATGTATTGGAGAACAATTTAATTGCTTCAGCTTCCCGCGAGCCAGTGAACAATAAATCGATGTCAGACTTGATTGCACCTTCAGCGAGCAGCTTGGCAAATATTTCTGCACGCTCTGACTTTTCGCCGACTATAATCCTGCTTGGATTTAAGTTATCATAGAGCGCCTTACCCTCACGCAAAAATTCGGGTGAAAAGATCACCGCATCGGTTTCCAAACGCTCGCGAACTTCGTCGACAAAACCGACTGGAATTGTTGATTTAACAACTATGCAGGCGTTGGGCTCACTCTCAATAAAATGCTCAATCACTCCCTCAACCGACGATGTATCAAAGAAATTTGTCTGTTCATCATAGTTTGTAGGTGTCGACACGATTACATAATCCGCATTCCCAATCGATGATTTCAAGTCAGTACTTGCGGAGAGGTTCAAATCTTTCTCAGCCAAATACTGCGAAAGCTCCGCATCGATGATTGGCGACCTTCGCGCATTCAGCGCATCTACACGGTCCTGCGAGATATCAACACCGATGACTTCGTTGTGCTGTGCCAATAGGACTGCATTGGAAAGTCCGACATACCCCAAACCAACGACCACGATTTTTTAATTTTTCATCATATTGAAATTATTCCGTAAAAAATATTTCTCTATTTGGGTCAGGACTAATGAATTCACTCTGCAGCGTCCGTTGCACTCCATCACTGAGTGAAAACGGCGCCTGGAATTTATCCAAACTCGCTTTTGCGCTCATAAACTCCGTCGATGAAGCAAATTTCTTCACCCGGATCGAACTCACGGGCAAATTCTTACCAGTTATTTTGGCAACTAAGTCTGCCGTATAACCAAAAATTAAGCCCAACCAATAAGGTAACCTGAGACCAACGCCCTTTTTCCCCTTCAACTTAGCTCTCACTTGCGAAACCAGTTCATTCATCGTCAAATCAGGCGTATCAACATAGTTGTAAACACCATATTTTTGATCAGTTGCCACGCAGGTCTCTAAAAAGGCAACAATGTTCGCAATGTAAGCCATCGACTTCTTATTTTCGCCTTTGCCTACCATGAGGAATTTGCCCGAAGCTATTTGATTCAAGAGGTTGTAAACATTCCCACGATTACCCTCGCCAAAAATCACAGTTGGACGAACAATGATTAGTGAGTTGCTGCCTTTAGCATGCCATGCTCGAAGCTTCTCCTCAGCCTCAAATTTAGTCCGCCCGTACTCATTAAAAGGATTAATCGCACCGTTTTCATCCGTCCCCGGCGCAGCAAATCCATACACCGCAACGGTGCTAGTGAAGACAATCTTATCGATACCTTTTTCTTCACACACCAATGCAACGTTTTCAGCGCCATCCACATTCGTGCGCTGATACTCGGACTTGTCGCGCACGTCGTCGCGGTGCACCGCAGCCAAATTCACCACCACGTCACCCGTGATCGCCTCACGCAGGCTATTCAAGTCCCGAACGTCCGCAATCTTGCACTTCTCGGGAAATTGATTGCTCATTTTGAGGTCAATGATTTCAAAGTCCTGCTGCTTCAGGGATAGCTGCCGGCATAAATTCGTCCCAACAAACCCTGAGCCGCCAATCATTGTAATTTTCTTTGCCATTACTTAATCAAAACTTCTTTTTTTCGGCGTCCAGAAACTCTCACTGACCTACTCATAACACCCCAAAGTCGGACCCTACATTTGCTTGCCACGAAGACATTGATACTAGACCGCTGCCTTCAGCGCATCCGCCAGATCTGTGCGCTCCCAGCTGAATCCACCGTCCGCTTCGGGGCTACGGCCGAAGTGACCATAGGCCGCTGTGCGCTGGTAGATCGGGCGGTTTAGGCCCAGATGTTCGCGAATACCGCGCGGTGTTAGGCTCATCGTTGCACGGATCGCATTTTCAATCGCCGCATCATCCACTTCGCCGGTGCCAAATGTATCAGCATAGATCGAAAGTGGCTCAGCCACGCCAATCGCATAGCTCAGCTGGATCGAGCATTTCGCAGCCATGCCAGAAGCCACAATGTTCTTGGCGAGATAGCGCGCTGCGTAGGCCGCTGACCGGTCTACTTTGGTCGGATCTTTCCCCGAAAACGCACCCCCACCATGAGGCGCCGCACCGCCGTAAGTGTCCACGATAATTTTGCGGCCTGTCAGACCTGCGTCCCCATCAGGCCCGCCAATCACAAACTTGCCAGTGGGGTTCACGTGCCAAGCGGTATCCGCAGAAACCCACCCCTCTGGCAGCACTTCGCGAATGTAGGGCTCAACGACTGCGCGAACGTCGGCACTGCTCATTGAGGCATCAAGGTGCTGGGTCGACAACACGATCGAGGACACACCAACGGGCACGCCGTCGCGGTATTCAACAGACAGCTGTGACTTAGCATCAGGCCCCAATGTGGGCTCCGTACCATTTTTGCGCACTTCGGCCAAGCGGCGCAAAATTGCGTGCGAATACTGGATAGGCGCAGGCATCAACGCGTCTGTTTCGCAGGTGGCGAAACCAAACATAATGCCTTGGTCACCCGCCCCTTCATCTTTGTCCCCAGAGGCATCAACGCCTTGGGCAATATGCGCCGACTGCTCGTGCAACAGGTTTGTGATCTCAACTGTTTCGTGATGAAACTTATCCTGCTCATAGCCGATGTCTTTGATGCACGCGCGCGCAATCTGATCGATGCGGCCCATGTAATCTTTCAGCTTGTCGGGATCAGACAAGCCAACCTCGCCGCCGATCACAACGCGGTTTGTGGTAGCGAACGTTTCTGCAGCGACACGCGCCTCAGGCTCCTCGGCCAAAAAGGCATCAAGTACTGCATCGGAAATCCGATCGCAGACTTTATCCGGGTGACCCTCGGAAACGGACTCTGAGGTAAATGTATAATTAGATCGTGTCATGAAACGTGCTCCAGTTGAATACTGCCCACACCGTCAGGAAGCCGTTGGTGAGGGTAGGGGATATATTTGTTAGGCTTAGTCGTGTTGTTTAATCAAAAGCTTAGTAGCGGTAGTGCTCTGGCTTGAACGGACCATCTGGTGAAACGCCAATGTAGGCTGCCTGCTCTGGATCCAGTTGGGACAGCTTCACGCCAATACGTTTAAGATGCAAACGCGCTACCTTCTCATCCAAGTGCTTGGGCAAGATGTAGACATCGTTTTTATATTTATCGCCACGCACCCACAGCTCAATCTGTGCAAGCACTTGGTTGGTGAACGATGCAGACATCACGAAAGACGGGTGACCAGTTGCGTTACCAAGGTTCAACAAACGGCCTTCTGAAAGCAGGATTAGACGATTGCCTGACGGCATCTCGATCATGTCCACCTGCTCTTTGATGTTCGTCCACTTATGGTTCTTCAGAGATGCGACTTGGATCTCGTTATCGAAGTGGCCGATGTTGCCAACAATCGCCATGTCCTTCATCTCGCGCATATGCTCAATGCGGATCACGTCTTTGTTGCCAGTTGTGGTGATGAAAATGTCAGCGGTATCTACAACATCTTCGAGCAGAACCACTTCAAAGCCGTCCATCGCCGCTTGGAGCGCACAAATCGGATCAACTTCGGTGACCTTTACCCGCGCGCCAGCACCCGCAAGC